>Ga0066852_10001214_pt1 | contig 10979 bp, 9 predicted proteins | sample ETNtaG_27_FD_67283 | JGI IMG/M metagenome (GOLD analysis project Ga0066852, IMG submission 67283) | Marine microbial and viral communities from oxygen minimum zone, Eastern Pacific Ocean - ETNP201406SV63 | ecosystem: Environmental > Aquatic > Marine > Oceanic | place: Pacific Ocean: Eastern...
CGCGTGTTGCGCGCACGGCCGGACCTTTTCGGGCGTTGAGGATGCGAAACTGTATGCCGGCAACATCAATGGCTCGGGCCATCGCACCATCGAGCGCATCAATTTCCCGGACGATATGACCTTTGCCGATACCGCCGATGGCTGGGTTACACGACATCTGCCCGATGGTCTCAAGATTGTGAGTCACCAGCAGCGTTCGCGCGCCGACCCGGGCGGAGGCCAGTGCAGCTTCGGTACCAGCGTGACCACCACCGACCACGATCACGTCGAATTGTTCTCGATGCTGCATCGGATCGTGCTCTTAATTCTTGCTGTAGTAGTAGTCGTATTTACTGTGAATGCGGCTGCTGAACGTCACCGCTTCAGCATGACTCAGATTGGCATCATCTGGAAACGATACCGCAGTGTAGAGCTTGACACCGAATTTGGCTTTCAGTTCTGCCAGGCGCTGGTGCAATTGAGCACGGCTCACTTCGGTGTGCTGCTTCTCGCCGGGTTCACGTAGCGTGTAGTGGTATCCGTTGTCGTCCTTCGAAAAACGAATCCGTACTACATGTCGGCCTACCTTGCTGCGGGCAGGTCTGACTAACCGATTGTAATCGCTTTCAAGCTCTGTATAACGCACCTTCAGGATCTCAAGGGCCTCGAGTTCCTCTTTCAGAAGTTCGCGTTCTTGCTTGAATTCAGCTACCTCGTCGGCGTGCTCGGCACGCAAATATTCGATCTCTTCCTTGGTCAGCCTGTACTGCTCATCGGTCTGTTTGAGCTCACCGGCAAGTGAGGCTTTTTCTTCAGAAAGACGTGAGACATCCTGTTTAAGATCGGCTCTTGACGCCATCAGCTGCTTTCTTTCGGTTGCCAGATCGTCACGCAGTCTGGCCAGCTGCTCTACCTGCAGGCCCAAGGTCGAGTTCTTCTGGAACAACTCATCACGTTTGCGAGCCAGATCCTCATTCTTGTCGGTGGCCAGCGTCAGTTTGAACCGCAGTTCACGTTTGAGCTGCTCGGCCACGTTCAAGCGCCTGGAAAGGTCCAGCGTGTCTTCTTCGAGCGTGGTTTTATCGGCTTGGCTCTGCGCCGCATTCTCGGTCAGCGCAGCATAGGCCTCACGCAGTGACTGGATCTCGTTTTTCAGCTTGACGATCTCAATCTGCAGATCACTGCGCCCGGCCACAAGCGTTGTGATCTTTGCGGCCGCGTCCTGATACTCACTCTGTAGCCGGTCATACTCGCGCTCAAGCGCGCTTTTAAGCGTCCCTAGTGTGGCCAGTTCTGTGCGTAACGCTGTGTTGCGCTCGCCGAGCCCGCTCTTGTCTTTTTGCAGCGCGGAGAGGGCGCTGGTCAGACTTTTGATCTGTCCCTCGAGTTGCTCACGAACCTTTTGAAGATCCACCAGCCGACGGGCCTGTCCGGCACTCGCCTCGGCGAGCACCGCTTTTTCCTGTTCCAGTGTCGTCTTGTCGGCGGCAAGCGCTTGGTACTGCGTTTGAAGCGCTTTTCTTAGAGTCACCACTTCCGCCAGTTGCTGAACCAGCGATCGCTTTTCTTTTGACAGTGCTGTGTGCTGCGATGCCAGGGCAAGCTTGTCCTGGACCAGTGCCTGTTTTTCCGAGACCAGCCCGTCGCGCTCTGAAGTGATCTGTCCCAAGTTCTGCTCCAGCAGCACCTTCAGCGCTGTCAACTCAGCAAGCTGACCCACCAGTGCGAGCTTGTCTTCCGTGAGTGTGGCGGTTTGCGTTAGCAGTGATTGTTTTTCCTGCTGTAACGCGCTCTTATCACTCGTGAGCTCTGCGAGCTGATCATCCAGAGTCGTGATCTTTTTCTCAAGCGCTGCCTTGGTTTGAAGCAGCTGCGCCTTGTCCAAAGCCAGTTGCTTGCGATCGCCAAGCAACCCGTCCAACTGGTTTTCAAGATCAAGGTGCAGTGCGATCAGGGCGTTGTGTTTGTCATCGAGCGACTGGAGCTTTCCGGTAAGGTCATCACCCAATGTGGTCAGCTTACGCTTGTCGCCCTGGAGATCGTCACGGATCTGTTCCAGCGAAGCGATGTCCCGTGAAAGAGCCTCGATACGTGACTTTCTCTCGGCCGCAACCTTACGGACCTGATTCCGGTCAGTGCCGATCTGGAACAATCGATCCTGAAGAGTGGAGATCTCATCTGTGAGCCCTGCAATCCTGGCCTCCAGAGTACGCTCTACGTCCAACAGCCCAGCTTTGTCCACAAGCAGCTGTTCGCGCTCTGCGGCGAGCCCAGTGTTTCGTGAAATCAGATCTGTTTTTTCATCCTGAAGGGCTGTTCGATCGCCGCTCAATGCTACCACTTCAGTTTCAAGCTCCAACCGTAACGCCTCCAGCGACAAGTGTTTCTGCTCCAGGGAGAGCAGATCGCCCTCGAGGTTATCGCGTTGCAGTGTCAGCTTGTCCCGCTCACCAACCAGGTCGTCGCGCACCTGTTCCAGGGCTGCAACGTCACCGAGCAGTTGGCTTATCTGCTTCTGCCGCTGTGCCGACGTCGCCTCTGCCTGTTCCTTCCTGGCCGAGGTCGCACCCAGTTTAAGTTGCAGGGCCGCCAGCTCATCACCCAGCGAGGCGGCCCTCAAGGCAAGTGCCGTGCGCTCGGTCGCCGCCTGTTCACCGTAGTCGAGGGTCGCGCGCAACTGACGAACCAGATCGACGTTGCGAATCAGAATGACCACCAGCGCCATCAGGAAAATCATCACGACGACCATCATGATGTCGGTAAAAGACGGCCAAACACTGTCCTCGTCAGTGCCGATCTGCCCTGACGGCGAGACCCTCAGGTCAACAAATCCCTCCGTACGAATCATTGCGGTGGTTGGTGGAGGCGGAACCCTTCCCTGAGCAGCTCGATCATCTTCTCCAGCGCTGCGCTGTTGCGCTGCATCTCGTCGCGATAACTCGACAGCAGGTCCTTGAGTTCGTCCGCCACGTCAGCATACTGTGCCTGCGAGGCGTCGAGTCTCTTGACCAGCGCTGCCGCAGCCCGAATGATGTCAGCGAAATCTTCGATAACGGTCTCGGGCTGGGTCTGGAACCGCGGCAGCAGGATCGTCGTCGTAGCCTCCTCGACTCGGCTGATCACGTGGGTCTGCACATCCATCAGCCGAAGATAAAAATAGCCGAAAAACAGATACGCGAGAATAGCGGTCATGGTGGTGGAGAGCGCCGCTGACATGCCGTGAATGACCATACCCAGGCTGCCGGCCTCGGATGCCGTGACAATCATGTTCGAGGCCCCGAAGAGCGCAATAGCCAGCGATACGATGGTCCCGAAGACGCCCGTCAGGATGAGAATGTTGTGAATGAACTTTGGGAAGGTGTTGCGGCTGGACTGGTGAGCCAGAAGAGTCGCCGCTAAGGCGTTGTGGTTAATGGGGGACCGGCGCTGGTGCAGATCACGCAGGGTCCGATACCGATGCACAATGATCGACTCTCCGGTGAGCCCCGATTCGGGTTCCACAGCGAGATCGAGGTTAGCCAGAAACCGGTTAATCGCCTGTTCTTCCTGGCTATAGCTGACGAAAAGGCGCACCAGCTTGACCATGCCGGCCAGAAACAGTACGAAGATCCCGCTGTTGATAAACCAACCCACCTGAGTCAGCTGATTACGCAGGTAAACCTCGGCCAGAAAGTCACGCTGCCAGAACGCTACCCCCAGGCAGATCAGCACCAACACAATCAGTTGCGTCAGAATAGGCCGGATATAACTCGTTTGGTTCTCTTTAACAGCCAAATCAGGTGCTCCAGAAAAGGGTTATCTCTCCCACATCCCAAAATTGTATCGGGCGGGTTCTGCGTCGATTATCCCATGATTCCTTTTAATCTCGTGTTCTCTCAGCAAGCCAGGCCCGAACTCATCCTGACCTGAATTTCGTGCCGAATCCGTATGCCTGGTATCTCTACTCGGTATCTACTTTTTACCCCAAGGTATCTGATCTAAGTTATACTACGTTGTAGTACAATAAACAAAGAAGGCCCCGCGATGCCGGCCCAACGAAAGATTCCTCCTCCATGGTGGCTGCTGGGGTACCTGGCCCAGTATCAGCCTCAGGCACTACTGCGACAGCTTGCAGAAGCCGGCCTGAGCGCGGATCAGGCTTATCTGGCAGCGCAAAAAACGGCTGAAATTCTCCCAAATAAGGATTATCGCCGGCTTTCGAAGACCTGGGCCGTCCGACGGCTTCGATTTCGTTCATTGTCTAATTAAGACCGAACTGAGGCCGAAACGTACTACATACTAGGCCAATCATGATTTTAGAGTCGACTGTACCAGCGGCCCGTACCTGACCACCGCCTCCTGTCTCCCGATCACTCAGGACCGATCAGAAGATACCCGAACCGCCAGCAGGCAGAGCATCTCAAAAAGGACTGTAGCCGCGTTCAGCGCGGTGACCCCGCTGGGGTCCAGCGGCGGGGAGACCTCGACGACATCGCCCCCAATCAGTTCAAGATCAGCCAACTCACGGATGAGCCTTTGGGCCTCCCGCATGGTGATGCCCCCGGCTTCGGGTGTACCGGTCCCTGGGGTGTATGCCGGGTCCAGACCGTCGACGTCGAAGCTTAAATAAACCGGCCCGGTACCGGCGACCTTTCGGGCCTGTGCGGCCACCGCCTTCCAGCCTAGATCCTCGAATTCCTCGATAGAGATGACCCGCATACCCTGTTCGTGCGAGTAGTCGAGGCCGTCGGCGAAGTTCTGCCCGCCCCGAATACCGATCTGTACGGTTCGGTGTGGGTCGATCAAGCCTTCCTCCACGGCCAGCCGGAACGGGGCTCCGTGGTGAAACTTGGAGCCGGCAAAAGGCGGCCAGGTATCCGTGTGGGCATCGATATGCACCAGCCCGAGCGGTTGATCGAACCGTTGAGCGAGCGCCTTCAAAATCGGATACGTCACCGAGTGGTCTCCACCGACCGCCAGGGGCAAGACGTTTGTCCCGGCAATTACCGTGAAGAAGCGTTTGATGTCTTCGACTGCGCGATCCAGGTTAAAAAAATCATTAAACCGTACGTCACCAAGGTCGGCGATCCGAGCAAGTTCAAAAGGACGGACACCGGTGGCCACGTTGATAGCCCGCATCAGGGTGGATTCATTGCGCACCTCGCGCGGCCCGTAGCGTGCCCCGGTACGACAGGTAAGACCACCATCATAGGGCACACCGATAATGCCGATGTCGACGTCGTCGAGTTCGCTCACCAGTGGTGTCCGCATAAACGTCGCAACTTCACTGAAGCGAAGTCCCTGCATGGGCTCGTAGGTTTGGCCGGTGATATCCGTCCTCTGGTAAAACGAGCGGTGGTCTGTCTTTGTCATGTTGTCATCCTCTCGATACTGTAAGACCGGCACACCAACCGGTCATCTTTGTGCTCCATGGTGAGCAAAGCGACCCGAAAATGGGTCGCTGGATAAGAACCGAAGTTTAAAGAGGGCGATTAATCAACGCACGCCTTATTGGGGCGGGGCTGTACTTGCCCAATTCGTTAGCCATCGGAGCATGGTGCATCCAGTAACGCAACCGGTAGTAGCGCTGCCAATCTGCCGGTATCAATCAGCGAACGGGCCGAAAGGATATCCGGGTGCAGCGCGCGATCCCGGATCCATTCAGGCACAAAGCGACGAAGGGTCGCGTGGGCCTTCTCTATCGCAGCCGAAGAGGTCAGAGGTCGGCGCAGGGAGATACCCTGAGCCGCTGCCAGATACTCGATGGCGATGATCGAAGCGGTGTTGTCGTTCATGGCCATCAGTCGTCTGGCAGCGAACGTGGCCATACTGACATGATCCTCCTGATTGGCCGAGGTGGGTAGGCTGTCGACCGAAGCCGGGTGGGCAAGGCTTTTGTTCTCCGATGCGAGCGCCGCTGCCGTTACGTGAGCCATCATGAAGCCGGAATCGAGACCTGCTCGTGGTGTGAGGAAGGGTGGCAACTCACTGATGCTGGAATCGATCAGCATTGCGATGCGGCGTTCGGCGAGAGCACCCGTCTCAGCAATGGCAAGTGCCATGTTGTCGGCGACCATGGCGACAGGTTCGGCGTGGAAATTACCACCGGATAGGACTTCACCGGTCTGGTGGCAGATCAGCGGATTGTCAGACACCGAATTGGCCTCCCGTTCCAGCACCTGTGCCGCGTGAACCAGTTGATCCAGACAGGCCCCAAGCACCTGGGGCTGACAACGTAGGGAGTACGGATCCTGGACTCTGTCACAGGTTGCATGAGAGCGATTGATTTCGCTGTCATACAGAAGGGTGCGATATAGCGTTGCGATCTGCCGTTGTCCTGGGTGCGGGCGAATATTGTGAATGCGCTCGTCGAAAGGCACATAACTACCAAGCGCCGCGTCGACAGCCATGGCCCCTGTCACCAGCGCTGAGGCCAGATTTCGCTCAGCAGCAAAAAGTGTCTCAATGGCAAGAGCAGTGGAGATCTGGGTACCGTTCACCAACGCGAGCCCTTCCTTTGCCTCCAGCAGCAGGGGTTCCAAGCCTATCGCCTGCAGGACCTCAGCCGAAGGTAATCGATCGCCATCGTAGAAAACCTCCCCCTCACCCATGAGCGGAAGGCTGAGGTGCGCCAACGGGGCGAGGTCACCGGAGGCTCCGACCGAGCCCTTTTCCGGGATCACCGGGACGATGTCCTCCGCCAGCATTTGCAGAAGCCACACGATGATCTCGGGGCGTACCCCGGAGTAACCCTGCGCGAGGCTCAGCGCCTTGAGCGCCAGAGCGAGGCGCACAACGGGTATTGGTAGCGGGTCACCGACACCGGCCGCGTGCGACCGTACCAGATTTTTCTGCAGAGTCGTGACATCGGCCGCCGCAATCCGCGTCTGGGCAAGTTTCCCGACCCCGGTGTTGATGCCGTAGGCCGGGTTGGCGGAGGCGACCACGGCCTCCACGTGAGCATGGCTCTCTCGGGTGACTGCCCAGGCGCTATCCGGAATACTGACCCGTACCGGACCTGCTCCCAGATTTCTCAATTGATCGAGGGTCAGTCCCGCTGGTTCCAGTTTCATTTCATTCATTCTTAAATCTCTGTTGGCTACTGGTAACAGACCCCGTCAGGCCTCATTAAGGGTCGCAACGACTTGCTGGAAGGGTCTGGCGGCCACCTCCAGCAGGGAATGGACGCCATCTACCACCACGTGCCGACCGCCGACGATGACGTTGTGCACAGCGGTCCCCTGTCCGGCAAATATCCAGCTGTCGAGCACTTGGTCTGGAGAGAGTGCTGCGAGGTCCACCTGACTATTGTCAAGTTCGAGGAAGTCTGCCCTGGCGCCGGCAACGAGACCACAGGTGGCCTTACCCATAGCGCGGCTGCCGCCTGCCAGTGCGAACTCGACGAGTGAACGCCCGACACTGCCTTCATCGTCTTTTACCAGCACCGTGCGCCGCTGCAGAGTGAGCCTTTGTGTATATTCCAACAGCTTGAGTTCCTCAGTTGGTGCGGTACAGATCTGGCTGTCAGAACCGATCCCAAAATGTCCGCCATCGATCATGAACTGTTCTGTGGGAAAAATACCGTCACCAAGGTTGGCCTCTGTCGTCGGACACAGGCCCACTGTAGCATCGCTTTTGACGATCGCTCGAAGTTCATTCGGGTCTGCGTGAGTCGCATGCACCAGGCACCAGTTCTCATCTACCGGACACGCCTCGTGCAGCCAGGCAATGGGGGTCCGGCCGTTCAGTGCCTGGCATTCCAGCACTTCTTTTCGCTGCTCAGCGACGTGGATGTGAACGGGTACGCCAGAGGCGAGATCCCCGGCGTCCTGCAACGTTCTGGTCAGCACCTCCGGGGCCACCGCGCGTAGGGAGTGGGCTGCAAATCCGAAGGCTCTGTTCGGATCATCTGCGCAGTGCAAAGCGCACGCCTGAACCAATTCAAGATAGTGCTCTGGCAAGCAGAAAAACCGCTGTTGTACCCCTTGTACGGCTTGACCGTTGAAACCGCCCCGGCAATACAGCACCGGCAGCAGCGTGATAGCGATACCGGCCTCCGACGCAGCTTCCAGAAGCCGTGCCGACAACTCGGCAGGATCAGCATACCGGTTACCAGCCGGGTCGTGGTGCAGGTAGTGAAATTCAGCTACCGCGGTGTAGCCGCTCTGCAACATCTGGGAATAGAGATAACGGGCCACTGCCTGCAGCTCGTCTGGGCCGAGCCGGGCGTTTGCACGGTACATCAGTTCGCGCCAACCCCAGAAATCGTCATAGCCGGCGAGCTTGTGTTCCGTGAGGCCGGCGATGGCCCGCTGGTGTGCGTGGGAGTGCAGATTGGGCAGCCCCGGTATCACGGTGCCGGTGAGGCTGAGATCCACCGAAAGGCTATCGTCCTTTACGACTGCAGTGATACGACCTGAGGCATCCACCTGAATAACGCAGTGTTCGCACCAGCCCTCCGGCGTCAGCGCCCGGGCACAGCGGATTCTGCTCAAGCGCTGTGCCGCCGGTTTCACAGTTGCCGAACTCTGGCGATCCCCCCGGTAGTCGATGAAGAAACAATGTCGTCGACTTCACTCATGGACATATCTTTACTCCACTTTGAATCAAAACCTTCTCCTATCCAGTACAGCCAGGCACAGCTGTATCCTCTATATCCTAACCTGATTGGCCAACCCAAAATGAACCCTTTGGCTGATTTGATCCTTGATTATCTTTTTCTTGCTAATCTTTACGTTCTGCAAAGCCGCCCTCAGGACAAAGTGAAACTTGGTGACCGAAGGCTTCATATACCCACCTCAAGTGGAGATTGGACCGCGTTCAGTAACCCGAATAACTTAAGGAGATCAGGAAATGCCGTGGATCGAAACAGTGTCATATGAGGATGCCAAAGGGCGACTGAAACAGCTTTATGACCGGATAAAAGGCCCAGACAACAACGTAGACAACATCATGATGATGCATTCTTTGCGCCCTCATACCCTGGAAGGCCATATGGCAATCTACAAATACGTCCTTCATCACCCCGACAACACGATTCCGAAGTGGTTTCTCGAAACTCTGGGTGTCTGGGTGAGTTCCTTAAACAATTGCGCCTATTGTGTCGATCATCACTTTGCTGGCTTGAAACGGCTATTAGCCGATGATCACAAGGCCAATGCCATCAAAACCGCCATAGACGCAAGAGATATCTCTGCCGCTCCGCTGGATCAAAAACAAAAACTTGCGATGCACTACGCCGAGATCCTGTCCCAGTCTCCTTCGGATACCAGCGAAACGATGGTCGCAAATCTACGGGCGGCGGGCTTTGACGACGGCGAGATCCTGGAGATTAACCAGGTGTCTGCCTATTTTTGTTATGCCAACCGAACGGTGCTCGGTCTGGGTTGTTCTACGGCGGGAGATATCATTGGACTGTCTCCAAACAATTCAGATGATCCGGATGACTGGTCACACAGATAATAAGATCGGCAATTTCCTCGTGCTGATCTCGTTCAGAATAGGCTTTCCCGTTTAATTTTTCTATATGCTCACGGAGAAGGAGCCCCACCGATGACGGCTGCAGCAAAACTTTTCGTCACCGACGATACAGTCAGTTCGTTCCAGCGTGACGGTGTCGTACCCCTAAGGGGCGTTTTCACCCCCTGGGTAGAAGGTGTGCGCGAGGCCATTGAGCAGAACAAAGCATCCCCGAGTTGGCGTGAGCGGACCTACCGGCCCGATAACGGGGGCGGTGCGGTTTTCTTTCAGGATTATTGTGTCTGGTCACAGTTCCCGGGATACCGGGCGCTGGTTGAGGAGTCCCCCATGGCCGCAATTGCGGCGCGGCTGATGCACTCTGATACTGCCCGGGTATTCCATGATCACGTCCTCGTCAAAGAGCCCGGCAACGCGGTCATCACTCCCTGGCACCATGATCAGCCGTACTACCTTGTCGATGGTGAACAGTCAGTCAGTTTCTGGGTTCCCGTCGACCCCGTACCCCGGGAGCGGAGCATCGAATACATCGCAAAGTCTCACCGATGGGGCAAAACCTTCAGGCCCAAACGCTTCGACGGTACCGACCTGTACCCGGATGACCCCTATGAATCGGTGCCCGACATCGACTCGAACCGGGATCAGTTCGATATCCGAGGCTGGGAAATGCAGCCGGGTGATGCCGTGGCATTCGACTTTCGCACGCTGCACGGGGCACCAGCCAACAACTCGACAACCCGCCGCCGGGTCACGTCGATCCGCTGGGTCGGCGACGACGCGCGTTTTATCAAGCGGAATTCGAAAACCTCACCGGACTTCCCGGATCTCGAATTTGAAGACGGCGCACCTTTTCAAGGTGAAGAGTTCCCGGTTCTCCACCCCAAGCTACCGACAACCAGTCGGAATTCTTGAGGATCACACCCAAAGCAAACCCCCATGAACTTCCTTGGTGCTCACGCAGTGCCAATGGAATTCGAGGGTCGGACCGATGCCTACATCGACCTCGTGTGCGAAGAAATGCTACCGGCCATCGCCAAAGACGCACTTGCTGACAGCGTCGATGCTTTCTGCGAGACCATCGCCTTCGACGCGGGCCAGGTTGGCCGGGTATTTGGCAAGGCTCGAGAATTGAATTTGCCCGTGCGGCTGCACGCCGACCAGCTGAGTGACGGCGGCGGTGCAGCCCTCGCGGCGCAGTTCGACGCGCTCTCCGCGGATCATCTGGAATACACCAGCGAGGCGGGAGTGCAGGCTATGGCTCGCTCGGGGACCGTCGCGGTTCTGCTGCCCGGCGCTTTCTATTATCTCAATGAGACCCAGCAGCCACCGTTGGCACTTCTGCGTAAACACGCTGTGCCGATAGCCCTTGCGACAGACTGTAATCCCGGCAGTTCACCACTGGATTCGCTGCTGCTTGTCCTCAACATGGGCTGCGTACTGTTCGGCCTGACACCCCGGGAAGCGCTCGCGGGTGTCACCTACCACGCTGCCCGGGCACTGGGCCTGACTGACCGCGGCATCCTCGCGCCGGGCAAACGGGCCGA
>Ga0066852_10001215_pt1 | contig 10978 bp, 4 predicted proteins | sample ETNtaG_27_FD_67283 | JGI IMG/M metagenome (GOLD analysis project Ga0066852, IMG submission 67283) | Marine microbial and viral communities from oxygen minimum zone, Eastern Pacific Ocean - ETNP201406SV63 | ecosystem: Environmental > Aquatic > Marine > Oceanic | place: Pacific Ocean: Eastern...
CAAAACATATGGCTAAAATGGGATTGAGTTTACAGGAAGCGGAACAGATGTCAAATTCATTGTTAGATTGGGAAACATCTATTAATTCAGAAATGGAAGCATCAGTAATTCTTAATCGTTCATTAAATTTTGAAAGAGCACGAAGTTTGATGTATAATGATAAAATTGAAGAAGCAATGAAAGAAATTAAAAATCAAGTTGGTGGTGAAGCTGAATTTGCAAAAATGAGTTCTACTCAAAGAAAGGTATTGGGAGAGTCTATTGGATTACAAGGAGAAGCATTAGCAAAATTTATGCAAACTGAAGAACAACAACGAGCGGCATCAGCGAAATCAGAAAAAGAGGCGGCAAGTGCAAGAGGTCTCGCATGGGCCAAATGGGGTGCACTTGCATTAGGAATAATTGTTGCTTTGGCCGCAGCAGCATGGTCAATAGTTCCTGGAATGGGTTTGGTTGGTATGATGAAAGCTTTAGGATGGGCCGCAGTTGGTGCAGCAGCAGGGGCAGCAGCAGGTGGGATATTGTTTGGTTCTATAGGATATGCAACTGCAGCAACAGGTATGGATGAGACTATAGCCGAACCTACTATGATTTTAGCAGGAGAAGCAGGTCCAGAACACATAGGGATTACTCCGATGAAAGGTGGTGGACCACCTGAAACGGTTGAACCAACAGTAGTAAATGTAGATACTACAAAGATGGAAGAACAGAATGAAAAGATAATTCAATTATTGGTAGCACGTAAAGATGATGCAATAGAACAAGCAAGAAAACAAAAAGGTGCAACTTTAGACGCTGGTAAACAGAGATAGTAAATGAGTTTAAAAAATTTAACAAAAAATTTAGAAAACTTTAAATGGACTAATTATAGCAATGTTGGTGAGAATAGTGCACCGCCATCAAATGGTGGAAATTTAAACTCACCAAATACTACGTGGCCACCGCCATCAAATGGTGGAAATTTAGAACCACCAGAACCTATAAAAGACCAAAAGAAAAAACTTGTCTATACTGGACCACCCATTCCTAAATCTACGAAGGAAATTGAAAAAACAATTCCACCTATTAAAGATGTTAATTTATCAAAAACTATGTCAATTATAGATAAAGATATAAAAAATCCTATGAATTTAAGTCAAATAAAAGGTCGTCATGGTGGAACTAAAGATGGTGGATTACCACCACATCCCGAAGAACACTCTTTATATGATGATGGGGCAGGAGAAAATTTAAGTCAAATAAGTGGTAGACATGGTGGAACTGAACCACTTGGACAACCACCACATCTCGAAGAACATTCTTTATTAGATGATGGAGCAGGTGTTCCACAACTATCTAATGATTTAATAACATTAACAAAAGATTTAGTAAATTTTAAATGGACTAATTATGACAATGTTGGTGATAATCTTAGTCAAATAGGTGGTCATCATGGTGGAACTTTACCTGGTGGACAACCACCACATTCTTTAGACCATAGTGAATTTGATGATGGGGCAGGTACTCCACAATCATTTTATGATGGTCATTCTCAAGTAGTAACAGGTCAAAAAACATTTGAAAGACCAAATCCAAAATCATTAGCAGATATGAAAAGTAAGTTTGGTCCCCTTAATACTCAACCACTTGAAAGAGGTCCTTATGGTGTAACAGATTATATGGATGGAACAAAACAAGGACGGGGGTTTATTCCACCAGGAGGACATCCACTTGGATTCACAGTTGATATGGGAGTATCTAAATACGCCATAGGTGATCCACTTGATTATACATTAACTCCATTATCTCATACTATTGCATCAGTAAATTCTGGTGGACCACATGGTAGTGTTCCAGAACAGACACTTAATATTTCACCCGTAGCTCCAAACGCATGGGCAGAAGATTTTATGACAACCCCGTTGGCTGAATATGAAAGTCAATATTCAGAACCAGTTGATTCGGTAACACATCAAGTTGATATGATTACATTAACAGGACCAACAGTACCAGATGATGATCATTATTTAAATGTAACTCCAAAAGTAGATAATGCACATGGTAGTGATTTTATGACTTTACCAATATCTGGATATCCTGGATTATATGTAGGTTCACAAGGTGATATTGTTCCTATAATTCCATCAGTAATTGGACTTGGGGCATCAGATAGTATTGCAGCAAGTTGGCCAGATAAGATATTCCATCAATTAGGAAATTTACAGGATGAAAAACTATATGATGTATATCAACATCACTTTTTACCAACTATTGAGAATTTTAATCATGTATCTTTATTAACAGATTTATTTGAAAACGAATCTACTTCAGTTGCTGCTGAAAAATGGAGAGATGGTTCGATACACATAGGATTACAAGATATTGCAGCACCAGTAGGTGGTAGTGTTACATCATGGGCAAATATAATGCCAGTAACACCAAGATATTCAATGTTTAGGGATGCACAAGGTAATTATCAAGTTCCGACTTTATTTCCACATGAATGGACAAATCAGCCAACATTTAATATTTTAGGGGGATATCCAGAGAGTACTTATGGAAGTGGATATACTATTAATTCTCAATTTGGATACAGTTGGACTGAACCTCATTCTTCTACTCACGGAGCTCATTCTTTTGAAATAGGAGATATTAATATTGATTTATACGAAAGTATGCCTAAATATCATCTTGATACTCCATTAACAATAAAATGGCATCTTACTAATCAGAATATTGAAGAATGGCCATATAAACAATTTGGTTTTAGTAATTCTCCTGAAAACGCCTTTAATGAAGGTTCTTTAGGCATAACAACATCAACTGGAGCCCTTGTATTTGCTACTCAACCATTTATTAGAAGGCAGGTAGGTCAAGGATATCTTGATGGTCGGGGTACGGGAGTAGTTGGAGCAGATCATTTAGCTACAGTAATTGCCAGAATAGAAGAAGATACTACACGTATCAATGCTTGGTTAAATACACCTGCTGGTAAAAATTGGCATAACAATCAATATACTTTACAAAATTTAAATCCACGGCCAGAAACGAGAACTTATAATCCTGGAAGTCTACTTATTTCGTTAGTTCCACATCTTCATGGACAGAGACATTTATCAGGATTTTTCGGTATATTTGGACCAGGTAAATATGGTGATTTACAAACAGATATGGATTATCAAGAAGAAGGTCCTGGTTGGGATGGAAAAGATGAAGCTGGAATTTGGGGGTATGGAACACGAGAAGCAGGTTCTTTTGATATCGGTGAAAAAAATAGATTAACAGGATTGACAGCTCAATTTATAGGAGGGGCAGAACCAAAGCAATGGAAACATTTATTTAATTTATTCCCCAGTTGGGATGGTGGATTTTGGTCTGCAATTAGTGGGATGGAAAATTGGTCAGCCACCAATCGCGGACGAACACCAGAAAAACCTGAGCAAGTTGTATTCAGTCAAAAAGGTGCTTATGAAGCAGGTCAAAGTAGTGCGGGAGGAATTTACGAGAACCTGGGAGGGATAGGTTGGACATATTCTCCTGCTAGATATTCATCATTGGCCAAAGGACACCCTTCGTGGCATTGGCTGTATGGCCGGGCACCCAGAAGCAGTGATGCGGCAGGTTATATAACTTTACCATATGGTAGTTTAAATACGGGGGCTGCTTATACAAAGATACTGGGCAAAGACTGGGATAAACTGAGAGGTGACGAGAATTTTCAGTCAAAGGCTTATGTATTAGAATCTGGCAAACTTGTTCACCAGAAAAAGAGTGACTCGGCAATTATTAAATTTTCATGGAGATTTTTAAATTTAAAATCGACCAATGATGATGGTACTGAAAAATATTCGGGTAAGGATGATTATTTTGAAGGACTTGATGAATATGAAAAACCTGTTCATGGTTTAGATGAACGTGTTTTCCCATCTCATTTTAATAATGAATGGTTTCAGGAGGCGGTGACAGAAATAGCCAATGATCATTCAGACCAGCCCGATGGGAATGCTAAAGCCCAAGTCGGATTGAGTTGGCTTAGTACCAATCTTGGAGCAACAAATCCAAAAGCAAGTCATCCAATCCCAAATAAATGGTTTAAAACAAAACCATATCACAAATTAGGTCCAGTTGAGTCATATGTAACCTCATATGGAGAATGGCATTCCCCGTTAGTAATGGGATGGGCATATTTAGATCCAATAGGTTTTGATGCAAGTGATATAAGATATAGAGATGGAAGTTCAGCTGGCCCATGGACTCCCAAATGGGCAAGATTTAAAGTGGAAAAGAATAATTTTGAACTAAAGAGTAAAAATCTTCTTTATTATGGTTCAGCCACAACACGACCAGATCCAGGTACTATTTCTTTCACTATTGGAAAGGATTCTCATGGTAATTTAAATCCAAGAATGGCACAATTTTGGGAAGAAGAAGCGAATCCACTTGGGAAAATAACAAGAACCAGAGTATTTACAAGCGTATCAAATACAGAAAAAGTTTCATTTGAAACGACTGTTAAAATGTTAAAAAATGGAAAATGGTCAATTGGACATGGAACAGCACCACGAAGTTCTGCAGATATAAATTTTCTTGTATTACCATATCAGGGTCTTGATATTGAAACTTCTTATGGTAACGACCTTGGTAGGAATCCTTGGCCAATTGATGATGATAGAATATATTTTTCTTCACTTATAAAACATTCTTGGAGATTTTTTGATAAATCACATAAAGATAAAAAAGATCCATATTGGGATGATTTTAAACCTGTTAATTCTGCAGTTGAAGGAGTATCGGAGCAGATAAAACATGAGTTTGAAGATACTGTTGGTAATCTAATAGACAGTGGGAAAGTTTTTACAATTAATAAGAGGGCAGCTAAGGGTCTTGGTCCCGATGGTATCCCATCAGGAGATTTACTTAAACAATATTCTACTTTAGTTTATGGGAATTTAAATTTACAAAGTGCTTACGATTCTAATAAGGATGGACTCGGAGCTTTACTGTCACCGAGTGAGTTTAATTTGACAGACATACCAAAAATACCAGCTTTAACTAAAGAAATGGCAGAAAGAAAAATAGGACAGAATATAAGGAAAGATATAGGGGAACCAGGTACTACCGGTGTAGGACCTGTAACAGATACAGTTTTAGGTGTAATTAAAAAAGGTATTGATAATAGCAAACATACATCTATAACTCAAGATAAAGTTAATTTGATACCATATGGAGAAGATTATACTGCTGTAGGTACTGATGTTGCTAAGAAAACCAGTGATTTTATAAAGTTTAAATTTTTTGATGTAGTAAATAATAAATTTATTGTATTCAGAGCATTATTAAGTGGAGTATCAGACAGTATTACACCAGAATGGACTGGAACAAGATATATAGGTCGTCCAGATCAAGTTTATGTTTATAATGGGGCAGAAAGAAAGGTAAGTTTTACATTTGATGTATACCCAAAAACAAAACAAGAATTACCAGTATTATGGGAGAAGTTAAATTATCTCGTGGGATTATGTTATCCATCATACCAAGATAGTAGAATGGTAGCACCATTTATTAATTTGACTATTGGTGATATGTTTGTTGGAACTCCAGGTTTTCTTGATAGTTTAAGCGTAGAAGTTAATGATTTGAGTACATGGGAAATACAAGAGGGATTACAATTTCCAAAGCATATTACTTGTCAATGTTCATTTACTTATATCGGTAAACATCTCCATACAGGTGGACCTCTTGGGAAACATTATGGTTTTATGGATAATATTCCTGCACCTGTTCCAGTTGAACAAGCAGCTGTTACCACTACCGTAGATCCAGTAGAAGAAATAGTTCCACTTACATTTGGTGATGTATTTAATGCCGAAAAAGCAAACGGAGAAAAAACTTTTACTTATAATGGAACTTTATATAATACTATGACTGCAGAAGAGAAGGCCGCTGGTAAGACTACTTGGAATCCTACAACTAAATCATGGGGTCAACCAGCTTCTCAAGGAGCGGATGAATCTATCGATTGGGGTCCCGCTCAGGGAATGTAGGAGGTTAAATTATGCCAAGTAGATATAAACATACAAAAATGACAAAGAATAAAGAAGGAAGACGTGTTTTTAGACCAACTATGTATCCGAGTATTCCAATTAGAGATAGTGATATTTTCATATATCCCAGATTTGGGGACAGACTTGATACTTTAGCACATAAATATTATAAAGATGTTTCATTGTGGTGGATTATTGCAAAGGCAAATAGTTTAGATGCAGCACATATCGGACTTGAAGTTGATAATCAAATTAGAATACCAATAAATATTAAACCAATTTTAACTAAACTAAAAGAAATGTCCTACTAAAATGATTACTTTTTCTAATATTCCAGAATCAGTTCAAAAAACTCTTTTTGATAGAATGGATATGCTTGATAAAAATAAGCGTACACAAATTGGTGAACCAATTTCTACTGATACTGGATCTCCAAAAGATAATTATATGTTTTCCCGTTCTACTTTTATGAGAATGATTTCTTTACAACCACCAGCATCAAACCCAAGACCAATAATTTTATCAGGTGGTGAAGCAGATCATAAAGGTAATCTTGTAGGTAATCTTTGGGGAAAGAAAACAACGAATTCAGGGGTTGCAAGTACCACATCTGATCCTCTTAATCCAGTGGTGAATTATGGTAGATATTGGGCAGAAGGAGATTCACAACCATATAGACCAATGCCTGGAGTTAAGGATATAAGTGTAGAATATAAGGGTGGTGGTAGAACTTTGGCAGCAACACGAGGAGCAGAAATAAATTGGACTTGTTGGACTTATGATGATTTAGATAGATTAACTGCACATTTTTTACATACTGGTAATACAGTATTTATTGATTGGGGGTGGTCAGGAATTGGAGATTTAAATCCAACTAAAGTGGAAAAATTTCCTATTCTTATAGAAAATGATGATGGAGAACTGGATTTTGCAGAGCCTTATGTGGACAGAAAAGGTAAGAAAGTACCTTTATTGTCTACGTTACCAGACCATATAATAAATCAAAAGGGAAATTATGATGCTATGATAGGAATAGTCCAAGATTTTGAATGGTCAGTTAGAGATGATGGTGGATTTGATTGTGTTACAACATTAATATCTACAGGAGTAAATATATTACAACAAAGTTTAAAAACATCAAGTGATCCGAGATTAACAACATTACCGACAATTGTTAAAGATACTAAAAAAGTGCAAGTTGATTATGATAACAAGGGCATCGGTATAGCCGTTGGTGGAGCGGCCCTGTCATATGCTGCATACAATTGGTGGAATTATTCAGGATGGATTGCCGCGGTTGGTGGAGTGGTATCTATCGGGGCCGGCATGGCCTATGATGCAATGTTTGCATCAGATGACTATTATATTACTCCTACATTGATAAAAGAATTTGAAGGAGGGGGTCAGGCAGTTCCGCCACGAAGTGATAAAGCCGCAGCATTAGAAGTAAAACAAGATAATATCTGGGGTCAGGACCAGACAAATAAACATTATATAGGAAGTTTTAAGGGCCAGGAATTATTAAAAAAAATATCACCGTATATTACTTTTGATATTTATGTAAAGGATTTATATAATCAGTTACGAAACATACTATCACAGGATCCAGGTGTTATAAAAAGTGGTCATGTAATAAGAATACGGACTAAAGTAGATCCAGGGTTTGTCGGTGACGAGGATGGTAAGTTTAAAGAGAGTAAAGGAGACTATTTAATTGATGAGATGTATGTTACTTGGGGGTGGTTTGAAGATAATGTTCTTTCCCGATTTTTTAGTAGACTAACAGATAATGGTCAAGGAGTTATGGGAGAATTTAGATCTTTTGAGGAAGTATATGATAAATCAGGTAATTTTTCTGAAAACGTACCCGTAAAAATAAGAAATCATCGTGGCATGTTAACAACAGATTTAACGAAATTTTTGCTGTTAAAGCCAAATGATCCCATCCACGCGTGGCTTTTCGCAAAGTGGTCATACAAGTGGAAATCCACTGTGATTGAATCCGGGAAGGTTTGGCAGAATGAGATGTTCATGGGTGAGAACTTTATGGCAACACCAAATATTGATGACGAGGATGGTACTGCTAAATTACATTATTTTGAAGATCAAGATGAACATGGAAATTTTATTACTTCTTCAGGGGTTTTAAGAAATGTTTATTTTAATGTACGACATTTAGCGGATATGATGAGTGATGGAACAGATATTGAGTCGGCTGTACGAAGTGTTTGGGATGATTTTTCATCAGAATATGGTGGAATATATGATTTTTATTTGGATTATTCTGATGACCAAAATAGAATTGTAGTTAAAGATAGGGGGTGGACATTTGATTCTGTTAAAAATGCATTAAAGAAAACGAACAGAAGTCATCCAGCAAATCCTGATGGAATAGATGGCACTGCTGATGATAAAGAAAAATTTGATGGACTTTTTGAATTTCCAACATGGAAAAAAAATTCAATTGTAAAATCTCAAAATTTGTCAGCTAGGCTACCAACTAGAATGAAACTTGTGGCTATGTATGGGGCTTCAAATTTACCTATGAAAGATGAAGAAGAAAAAGATAGTTTTGAAAGTTCTCACCATGAAGATCAAGCAGGGTTAGCATGGGGTCAACTTGCCGCACCAATAGATCCAGAACTTGAACTTGAAAGGGGAAATTTAACTGAAGAACAATTTGAACAAAAGGTTTTAACGGCGGCCATGTTGGGGAAGATTGATTATCCTTGGAGAGACAATAGGTCATTTGGGAGTAAAACAGCTAATATAGATAAAGAGTTATATATACAACAACTTTCCGGAATAGAGGATGGATTCAATACAAAGATAGGGGATGGTACGATAATGTATGATTCAGTTATACAAAAGATAATGGATAACCAATATGCAGAGTATATCCAAAACTTGAAAGAAGTTACTAAAACAACGACAGGCGCAGATGTGGTTAAGGGCAACGCTAAAGCAGAAGACATGGAAAAGGTTATGGCGGAAAGAAAAAAGAAATGGGAAGATTTAATGACACTAAGAGGTAAAAATAAGCTTACAGCGAAACAACTTTTTGGTATGTATCAATTAAAAAGTACTGATGACAGACCAGGTGGATCTTTGGGAGCAGATGGTTATGGAATATCTCATGCTTTTAAATTAGGTAGTGCGTTTAAAGAGTTTATGATGAAAGACATACGAGGATTTACTGGAATCCAAGCTAACTCTGATCCCATTGTACCAATAGATTTTGAACTTGAAGTTGATGGGGTTGCGGGAATATTTCCAGGAAATGCTTTTCAAAGTTCTTATTTACCAGAAAAATATAAAGAAATATCTTGTTTTCAAACTATGGGAGTGAATCAAAAATTAGATTCTTCTGGATGGACGAGTACTATTAAAGGTCAAATAAGAGTTTCAGTACCACCAGGAACACCACCAGAACCAGAAGAAATACCAAAGAAAAAGAAGAAAGAGAAAAAAGTAACTAATGATCAGGTTGTATATACCCAAGAAGCAGAAACAATTAATGAATCCTTTAAAGAGCAACTGAATAATAATATTGATGATATAACTGTTAATCATGGACAAGTCTTTGTTCCGGGTACTGATTTAAAAGCTGCAGCAGGAGAGGCCGTTTTAGGAATAGGAAATGTTAGTGTATTAACAACCAGTAGCGGTACATCCCAGACTCATACTATGGTGCCCAAAACAAAAATCAATAAAGATGGATCCAAAAGTACATCATACCGAATGATAAAAATAAACAAAGAATAATTTAGAGAGAATATAGATGCCACTAACTAATACTATAGAAAACATAGAATTCGAAATACCATCAGAACAATGGCCTAATTTGAGAACTAAAGAATGGGAGTTTATATATTCTGATGACGTTCCTGTACCTGAAAATACACCGTATAGAATTTGGGCGATGAAAGATAAAAGTGAAATTTACATTAAAATGAGAAGATTGCCACCAAGAGGTAATATAGATCTTGGTTTGGTGGAAGAAGAATATGCAGAAGTCATGTTCAAAATGGATCCAATTAATAATGCATCACTTCGTAGTCAATATTATGAGTTTGCAAACCCAGAGAATAAACAAAGAGAAGTATATTTAACATCGAGTAGAATTAAACCAATGTATGATCGGGGAATAATGACTAGATATTTTGCAAGATCACTTCTACAGCGAGAAAAAATATTTGAGATAGATGAATTTAAGTATGAGTTGGATACATCATTTTATGAGAAAGTACAATTACTATGGGTATTAAAAGGTCTGAAGGAACGGGTTAAAAAGGCAAATAATCGTTTTCTCACGGAAGCAAATAAGAGAATGAATGGAATAAGAGATTTTTTAGATCCACTTGAATTTTATAAAGAAGAATCAACACCATTGGAAGAATTACAGAAAAGACTGGGAACGAGTGGAACAGGATATTAATTTCCATTTTGAGGATTTAATTTGATATATATAAACAAAGGTTATAGTAATGAAAGTCAACGTATTAGACAAAGGTTATATAGAAGTCGTTGATGTTCTTGGTGATGATTTAACGCCAGTTAATGCAGCAAGAGTATCATTCGGTGGTCGTAGTAAACGTTTTTCACGCAAAGATAGACGATTATCCAAGTTTCTCATAAAAAATAAACATTTTTCACCCTTTAGACACCAGCATGTCATGATGATTATCAAGGCACCAGAGTTCGTTATGCGCCAATGGTATAAGCATGTTGTGGGAATAGAAACCACATCTAACCATCCAACCAAAGACCACGCTTGGAATGAGATTAGTGGTCGTTATGTTGCGTATGAGGATTTTTATATACCAGATGATTACAGAGCTCAATCGGATGATAATAAACAAGCAAGTGATGGTGTGGTAGATGACCAAGAGGGTGCATCAGCACTATGGAAAAAATCACAATCTACTGCTATTAAGTGTTATCGAGAAATGTTA
>Ga0066852_10001216_pt1 | contig 10968 bp, 10 predicted proteins | sample ETNtaG_27_FD_67283 | JGI IMG/M metagenome (GOLD analysis project Ga0066852, IMG submission 67283) | Marine microbial and viral communities from oxygen minimum zone, Eastern Pacific Ocean - ETNP201406SV63 | ecosystem: Environmental > Aquatic > Marine > Oceanic | place: Pacific Ocean: Eastern...
CCGATACTCGCTGCGGCTGGCACCAAACCCCACGGCACCGTAGTGATTGGTACTGTAAAAGGAGATCTGCACGATATCGGTAAGAACCTGGTCGCAATGTTGCTGGAAGGCGCTGGTTTCCGGATCGTCGATCTCGGTACCGATGTGGACCGGGAACTCTTCATCGACACTGCCGAGAAAGAGGGCGCAGACATCATTGCTATTTCCGGCCTGCTGACAACATCTATGATGGAGATAGATAGAGCGGTACACGCCATCACCAAAGCCAACCAAACCCGAAATCTGAACATCAAGGTGATGGTAGGTGGGCCACCAGTGAATCAAGATTTTGCCAGCAAGATCGGCGCCAACGGTTATGGCGAGGACGCTCCTGGAGCTGTTGATCGAGCGCGGGAATTCACTACGAACTGAGCAGTGCTGGCTGATGGCGCATAACGCCAGACTGGCACATCAATAAAAGGATTCACACTTTGACCTGGACACCTAGGGAACGGGTGCTGGCCGCCCTCAACCATGAAGAGCCCGACCGAGTACCGATTGACCTCGGTGGTACCGGTGCTTCATCGATCGTCATCCAAGCGTATGAACGGTTAAAAGCCCATCTTGGCCTCGAGCATGAGACCACCGTGCTGTCGAAGATCAACTATCTTGCCCTGCCGGACGAATCGGTCCTGCAACGGTTCGGGGTCGACACCCGACCGCTCATGGCTCCGGGTCGCCGGGGTGGCAGCGGTCGCTGGCTCGACGAGTTGACTTACATCGATCATTTCGGCGTCACGTACAAGAGCACTACAGATACTGACGACAAACATTTTCTGTACAAGGACGGACCTCTGTACGGCGGTAAACTGACCCAGGATCGTGTCGACGCGATGGACTGGCCCGATCCGGATGACCCAGGGATCTTTACCGGGATCAAAGAGCAGGTCGCGCGCTACAAGGCAGCCGGCGACTACTGCCTGGTACTGAACGTGCCGGATCAGGTGATCCACCGCGCCTACGCCCTGCGCGGTATGGAGGATTTCCTCAAAGACCTATATCGGAATGCGGAGACCGCCTGCTACCTGATGGACCGCCTGGCCGACTACAACATCCGAGCCTCCGAGAACATGATCCGCGAGGCTGGAGCCGAGAACGTTGATGTCATCTTTTTTGGCGAGGATCTCGGCACCCAGGAGGGTTGCATGTTCGACCCCGATGCCACTTATGGCCGACTGATCAAACCAAGGCATGAGCGGATTATCCAGACCCTCAAATCGCTGACTGGTGGCAAGTCTCTGTTCCACTGCTGCGGTTCGGCCTACCAGTTTATCGATCACCTGATCGACATCGGGGTCGACGCCCTGAATCCGGTCCAGGTAACAGCCAAGAACATGGAACCCGAACGCCTGAAGGGTGAGTTCGGTGATCGTATGGCTTTCTGGGGCGGCATCAATACCCAGGAAGTTCTACCTTACCAGGCGGCCGACGCTGTCACGGCCGAGACCGAGCGCTGTATCAACATCTTCGGTAAGGGCGGTGGCTACGTCCTCGATGCAGTGCACAACATCCAGTTCGAGGTGCCACCGGAAAATGTGGTTGCCATGTACGATGCCGGATTACGTCACCGCTACCACTGAACAACGGCTCGAGAAGCCTGAGCGCCGCGACACCCTGTTGATCGCCTGCGGTGCACTCGCACACGAGCTCGTCACGATGATCCGGGCCAACGGCTGGACTCACATGAAAGTGGCCTGCCTGCCGGCTCACCTGCACAACGACCCGGACAAGATTCCCGAGAGCGTGCGCAAGCGCATTCGCGAGGGCCGCAACCACTTCGAACACATATTCGTGCTCTTCGCTGACTGCGGCACTGGCGGGCTGCTGGACAAGGTCTTGGAAGAAGAGGGTGTAGAACGCATTCCGGGTAACCACTGCTATGAAGTTTACGCTGGGGTTGACGGCTTCGATGAACTTGTGATGAGCGAGCCCGCCAGTTTCTTCTTGACTGATTTTCTGGTTCGCCACTTTGATCGCCTGATCATCATCGGCATGGGTATAGACCGCCATCCCCAACTCCTGAAGATGTTCTTCGGCAAGTACAAGCGCCTGGTCTATCTCACACAGAGCCAGGATCCGACACTCGCAGTCAAGGCGACGGCGGCAGCAGAAAGGCTAGGCTTGCAGCTGGAGACCCGGGTTACGGGCTTCGGTGATTATGAGTCTTTCCTGAGGTTGCAAGTGAAACAACCGGGTGGAACAACAAAGAGACAGCACTCAAATGCCAGACACGATATTGAGTTCAGCCAGTGAAGAGGTCGTAATCGGCTGCGATCATCCTTTCGTTGTTGTCGGTGAGCGCATTAACCCAACCGGCCGCAGCCAGCTTTCCAGCGAAATGGAAAGTGGCAACTTCGACCGTGTCGAACTCGACGCTCTGGCCCAGATCGCAGCTGGAGCAAAGGTCCTCGATGTCAACACCGGGGTCCCGATGGCCGATGAACCTGCTTTGATGGCGAAGGTGGTTGAACTCGTGCAGTCAGTGACCAGTGTGCCGATCAGTATCGATTCTTCTATGCCCGATGCACTCGAGGCGGGGCTCGCAGCTTATCAGGGCAAGGCCCTGGTCAACTCCGTTACTGGTGAAGACGAACGCCTGGACACTGTACTGCCTATCGTTGCAAAACATGGTGCAGCTGTGGTTGCAATCTGCCACGACGATTCAGGTATTTCCAATGATCCGGACAAACGCATCGAGGCCGCCAAGAAAATCATTGAGCGGGCAGCTGACTATGGTATCCCTGTCGTTGACGTGGTTCTTGACCCGGTCGTGATGCCGATCGGTGCTGCCGGCGAGAGTGGCCGTGCTGTATTCGAAGTGATTCGGCGGGCACACCAGGAACTAAGGGTCAATACCGTCTGTGGCGCATCCAACGTCAGCTTTGGACTCCCTGATCGCCGTCAACTGAACGCTGTGTTTCTGTCGATGATGGTCGGTTACGGGCTGACTGCCGCCATCGTCAACCCACTGCATGATGAGGTCATGGCCGCAGTCAGCGGGGCTGAAGTTTTGACTGGCCAAGATCGTATGTGCAAACGCTGGATCAAGCGCTCCAGAACCAGGCAGGAACCGCTGCTAGACAAGGTCAGTTCGGTTTGAAGGAGCCAGAAAGAGCTTTGGAACCAAGATCATCACACACCATCCGGCCAGCCTAGCGCCGTAGAGCCCATGCTATAGGAGACTTTCTAGAGGAGCATACCGTTATGAATGAACCAACTATGAGCCATCGGGAACGTGTACTCGCAGCATTGAACCACGAGCCGCCGGACCGAACCCCTATCGATTTTGGCGGTGGCATCGCAACGACGATCTACTACACAGCTTATGAGCAGCTGAAGCAACATCTAGGAATTGATGATGTAGGCCCAATCCAGCCCCATCTACGCAAACAGTCTCGCACCGTGGTCCCCGACGATATCGTTCTTGAGCGCTTCGACGTCGATACGCGATGTCTGCTATTGGGCGGCTACGAAGGCGGTGGACGTGAGATCGATGAGGACGCTTTTGTCGACGAGTGGGGCGTCACCTGGTGCAAGAGCGGGACGCATTGCTATATGAACAAGGACGGTCCATTCACCGATCGTAGCGCCGACATGTCGGAACTGGAGGCTCACGATTGGCCTGATCCAAACAACCCGGGCTATTACCGCGGGCTTGCGGAGCGGGCGCAGGCACTGCGAAATGAGAGTGATTGTGCCGTTATCCTGAACCTTCCAGTCGGCATCATCCACCAGTGCCAGTTCGTGCGCGGCTTCGGTGACTGGCTAGTCGATTTACACCGTCATCCCGACTATGCCTGCCGTATGATGGACATCATTACCGATTTTTGGGTCACCATTGCCAGTACTGCCCTGGAGATGGTCGGTGACAAAGTCGACATCGTGTTCTTTGGCGACGACATGGGCACCCAGCGCTCGACACTCTTCAGCCCTGAGATTTACCGTGCACTGATCAAACCACGCCATAAGCGGATGTTCGACGTATTGAGAGCCTGGCCTGAACTCAAGACCGTATTGCACAGCTGTGGTTCCACCGCATCACTGTTCGAGGATATGATCGAACTGGGCGTGGATGCGATCAATCCGGTGCAAGTGAACGCCGCCAACATGGAACCAGAGCGGTTGAAGGCGGCATTCGGCGACCGCCTGTCCTTCTGGGGCGGGATCGATACGCAGAAGATATTACCCTTGGGCAGTCCCGACGAGGTTCGCCAGGAGGTTCGGCGGATCATCGATATCCTCGGCAAAGACGGTGGCTACGTCCTCAACAGTGTCCACAACATTCAGCCCGATGTGCCGCCGGAGAACATCGTCGCCATGTTCGATGAGGCACGCGCCTATCAACGGCCAGACGCCTGATCCCCGCACCAGCAGCGATGCCCACTACCCGGTCAGCAGTTGGTTCGGGACTGAGAGCGCCGTCTATGTGATTTTTTTCTCACTAAAACCGGCGCTAAGGCCTGCCCAGCAGCGGCGCTACCTTTAAGACGCCCGCAACAAACGGTTCTCCTCTTCGCGCAGGGCCGGCATCACCTCCCTGGTGAACAGATCCATAGAGCGCATCACCTTGTCGTGTTCCAAGCCACCGATTCGCATCTGGACGATAAAGTGCCGGGCACCAAGTTTATCCATGTACATCTTCATAATTTCAATGACGCGCTCTGGTGAACCGAATGCTGTGCCGCGCTCCCAAACGTCCTCCAGGGTCAATCGGGCAAGCACATCAGGATTGAGCGGATATTTCTCGTACCCCTTTGGCACCGTCTCCCGTCCTGGCGCACCGGGCACGAGTGTCCCCAGCAAGCGATAAAACCACAGCGCGTGCTCAGTTTCCGCCTTGGCTTCTTCGTCGGTGGGCGTGACGTGCACACGCAGCGAGACTGGCTGGTCTAAGGCCGCTGGATCAAACCCATACTCGTTCAGCAAGCCCGTATATTCATCGAAAGTTTCGGCCACTGCGTCCAGGTTGCTGAACTGTGGCGCCCTGAGAAGCGACATGTTGAAACGCGCCGCCACATCCAAACTGCGTCGACTGACGCTGGCCATGTAAAGGGGTGGATGGGGCGTCTGCAGGGGCTTGGGGAAAATCTCGATGGGTTCTTCGATTTTCCAGAAATCACCATCGTAGGCGAATTTTTCCCCGCTCAGTGCTCGCTTGATTATCTCGAGGCTCTCCACGAACATTTCCGAAGATTCATCCTGGCTCACGCCGAAACCGTGAAATTCCGGTGGCTGGTAGCCACGCCCGACGCCGAACAGCAGACGCCCACCGCTAAGGGCATCGACCATAGCAACGTCCTCCGCTACCCGAAGAGGGTGCTGAAAAGGCAGGACGACGACCGCCGTAGCAATCTTCATATTTTGTGTACGTTGAGCTACTGCTGCTGCCAGCAACAGTGGGTTGCCTAGCATGCCGTAAACCGCAAAATGGTGCTCCGGCAACCAGACCGATTCGAAGCCCAGTTCCTCACCGTGCTCGATCTCTTCCAGCACTTCATCAAACAGTCGCTGCTGAGTGATGTTTCCAAAATCACTAAATAAATAAAATAAGCCGAACTTCATGTCCTTACCTCCTTAATCGCATCTTTGAACCTTCAGTTCACATCACAGGCTTCGTTCTGTTCCAGAGCACCTGGCTACGAAGACTCAAGACGGCGCTGACAATCTCCGGGCCAGACACACTCACCGCCCGTAGGACTTGATAGGCCCAAGGCAATCTGTGCAGAACGACTCACTGCGCGCTCTTTTACAACAAACGTCCCTAATCAAAGAACAATGTTGCCGATAACAGAAAATTTATCATTGACCTAGATCAGAACAGCCCTAGGCCGTGGCGTGTGTGATCATGGCATCACATCTACAACACCCTTAGCGTGGTGCTGAACCTGGGCGGGTCGCTAAATCGTATTGAATTTACGCATCGCCTCGGAGAACGACTGCCCGGTTTTCAGAAGCTCAAGTGCGTGCTTGTCGTTTACCTCATATTCTTCCGCCAGCACCAACACCTCCAGCTCACACTCCGCAGGGATACGGGCGATACCGGTGTCGTCTGCTTTAACGATCTCATCCGAGTTTATGCGCACACCGGATAGTTCGATCGGAACTCCGATCCCTTCGACCTTTATCCTCTTACGCCCCCCGGTCGGCACGATGTGCCGCGCCTGCACGGCATAGCCACATTCCCGGATCTCCTCAACATCGCGGGCGCCACCGTCGATGATCGTTCCGGCAATCCCTTTCATCTTGGCGGCATACGACGCAAGACCACCCCAGGTAGAGACCAGGGCACCACCGTTGTCAACGACGATCACCTGACCTGGATCAGCAGCATCGATCATGGCCCCGACCTTGAACTCGGCAACGCTGTGTGCTCCAAACTCTGCGGTGGTCTGTTTAACGGTGACGGCGCGACCACAAAACGCCCGGCCGCCGACGAGCGGGAGCAGACCGTGGACAATACCATTGCAACCCAACTCATCTAAAGCATTACCGATAGTGCTGGTTGCAAGGCGCGAGAAGCGTGCTACTACGTCATCGGTCATCGAAGTCATCCTCTGTATTCGTTATTAATGGTGTGCTACTCAGCGTGTGCCAGGATTGAATGGCTTTGTTTTTGAGCTACCGCAGCTCTTGGAATAAAGCCTAGTGGAGGATCAATAAAGCTTCCCCGCCATCCCTGATCGCGCGTTGGCCACGGAGCACCTGAGCTTCTGTTCTACGGATAATAAGCTCGGGTCAGTCCTTCATCCGGGAGAAACTTTATTCTATTCCTCAAGTGGTCGATTGACGACTTCCACCGCATTTGCCGGAGCTTCGTTGACCAGTAGTTTGAAGACATCGGGGCGAGCGTAGTGTCCAGTTACGTCAAAGTCATACTTGCCGCGGGTTATATCATCCATGTCCAACTCGGCTGTGAGGATGGTTTCACCGTTGAAATCAGGGCCGGCGAGGAACTGCCCCATGGGATTGACGATACAGCTGCCGCCACGGGAGATCACCGTTGCTGAGTCATGGCCCTGAATAGCGTCGTAGTTTTTCGGAAAATCGCCGCGGGTCGTATACTGATTACACGATAACACGAAACATCGCCCTTCCATGGCAACATGCTGCATGGTCGGAGGCCAGGTGGGACGATCGTCCGCTGTCGGCGCACAATAGAGTTGGATACCCTTGTTGTACATAGCCATGCGCAAGGCAGGCATGTAATTCTCCCAGCAAATGACCGAACCGAGAACGCCTATCCCGGTATGAAACACGGGCAAGGTCGAGCCATCACCGAAGCCCCAGACCAGACGTTCGAGGGCAGTTGGCATCAGTTTGCGGTGTTTACCTAGATAATCACCGTCCGGTCCAAAGGTCAGGATGGTGCAATAAAGGGTCCCACCGTCCCGTTCGATCACTCCTATGACCAAACAAATAGCGTTTTTCCTGGCCACCCGACCAAGGTAATCGACATCAGGCCCGGGAACGTCCACGGCGCTGGCGAAATAGCGCCGGAAGTCTTCCCGGCCTTCTGGCGTTCGCATACCGACCCGGGCACCGAAATCCAGCCCTTTAGGGTACGCTGAAACAAACGCCTCAGGAAAAACCACCAACTGGCTGCCCTGGCGGGCGGCTTCGGCTGCAAGGGTTCCGACCTTCTCCAGCGTCTCTTCCCGGTTGAACGGAACGGGCGCTGCTTGCACTACCGATGCTTTCACGACGGCCACTGATTTTGTTCTCCCATTTTCTTAGCTGAAACTGAGGGGAAAATATCTACCGTCATGCCTTTAATTCAGACGCTGCCCATGAGATTTGCAAAGACCATAGGGCCACATGATCCCATGCTTATAGGTCTTGTCGAGCGGAGTCTTTGTAGAAAAGCCTCGCTGCGTGGTACGGCTTCCTGGCAACTCAAAGAGACTAGAGGCCGATAGGGCATTACCCCAGCATGGCCTCCTGGGCTTTTGTCTGGCGATCTGTCTCCATCATAAAACCGGGACCCCGACGGCAATGCTCCTCTACCTGGCGCAAAATTTCTTCACTCGGAAGGCCCAGATCGTATGCAACACCGTGGGGCTGTGGAATGTACCAGGGTGTGTGCACATACAGTTCGAGGTAGTTACCGTCCGGGTCGAAGAAATAAAACGATAAAGCGTTGCCGTGGTTGGCATACCGATCGATCTCGATTCCTTCAGCTACCAGACGATCCCTCAGTGTCCGTAAATGATCAAGGTTGTCTACATAAAACGAGATCTGCTGGGCCGGACTGTAGCTCGCATCTTGGGGTCGGCCCTCGACAAGCACAAACTCGTGATGCTCTTGAGGATTAGACGACATGAAAACCATGAGACTCGAAGCAACTGGGTGCGGGCCCTCGTCCGTCACCGTAAAACCCAGGACATCAGTATAGAAAGCGCGCATTTTCTCGATGTCGCGGACGAATATAGCAACGTGGCCGATACGTGGTTTGGGCTGTGTAGACATGGTGGTTACCCGTGTGTGTAATTGAAAAATTCGGTTCGGAGTATTGGATCAACCAAGAATCCGGATGACGAAACCTTGCCGGCCGGCAGCCTAGGTCGATAGAAATATCCCCCTTGCTGTAAGCGTTTTCACGCTAACAGAGGGCCTCCTGGCCGTTTCTTGATCTGGATCAAAGTTGGGCTATTTCTAGCGCTGCTTTAGGATCTCAATGAACCCATGCTCCTCCAGAGTTCTATCCTTTAGTCCACCGTTGCTGTAAGACTCCATTAGCTGCGCTATCTGGGATCACACTGTCAACTGTAGCCCGTCTCACCGGCACCTCCCTCTGGCACGGCTAGGCAATGAACTGGTCAGGAGCAACGTCTTTTCGGCTTCTCCAGATACTATTTATCAAGGCCGATCAAATCAGGAGCGGTGTGGAGTAGATTCGACACGGAAAGAGTAAAAGCACTGGAGGAAATCTGAAAATGGCAGACCCTATAGCAAGTATTGGTCAGGTAATCGTTAAACATCTGCCAACCAATGAAGACTTGATCGGCGGCATAAAAAAAATCTGTGCCGAAAACGGAATCCGCTATGGGCAGATTCTATCCGTGGTCGGCAGTATCCGCCGTCTGGCTATAGAGTGTGTTGTTGTCAGCGAAGACGATGAAAACGATTTCGACTTCGGTCCACCTCGCGTTATTCCGGGCCCACTGCAAGTTATAGGCCTCGTCGGGCTAATTTTTGAAAACGAAGACTGTGAAATGGTCGCGCACGTCCATGGCACCTTTTCCGACAGCACAGGATCTGTCTATGGGGGCCATCTATTAGAAGGGGAGAACCCGGCTGCAGTAAGGCTTTGCCTCGTAATTGGTGAGATTACCGGAGTACGCATGATTGAAAAAATGGACGGGGAGTCAGGTCATCTGGTCATGCATGTAGGACAACTGTGAGGTTGCGGGTCTTGCAGTTTGTGCCGTAACCACCTCGGGAAAATACAGGAGAGATCATTATGGGTGCCAAGACAACGAAGGAAATTGCACAATGGGTATGCCGTAGCGGGTACCAGGACTTTGGCCAGGATTTGATCGATTACGCCAAGAACATGGCACTTAGCCACCTTGGAATGACAGTAGCGGGTACCACGATGCCACTTGGGAAGATCGCGATGGCTTATGTTAGGGGTCGAAATGGCTCCCCGGAGTCAGGTGTACTTGGCAGTGGGTTTAGGACATTGGCGGAATATGCCGCTTTAGCCAACGGTTCCCTTGCCCATACCACAGAGCTGGAAGATGACAGTTTTCCGGAAGGACTTTACTCCTGTGGCAGTTGGCCGACCGTATTTGCCGTGGGGGAGAAATTCAATCTAGCGGGAAAAGACATCATCGAAGCTTACATTCTGGGCTATGAGGTTGGGGCAAGACTCGGCATGGCATCCGAAAAAGCGATCGCCGACGGATATCTCAATGCCGCAGGCTGTCTGACGATCGGTTCCGCAGCCATGGCCGCCAAACTGTTGAAGCTCGATGTGGAGCAAACCACCCATGCCTTGAGTATTGCCGCCTCCCAGGCCAATGGGATTGCCCGGCAAACAGGTGCTGGAGCCCATTTAATTGAAGCAGGATTTGCTGGCAGGAACGGCATTTGTGCAGCCACGCTGGCTGAACTCGGCTTTACAGGAAATCCCACCATACTCGAAGGCCCGGGCGGTTTTATGGACCTGTGGACCGGTCAACCTGAATTTGATTTACCGTTGGGAGAGGGTTACCGCGTTTATGAAATCGGTATCAAGAAATATCCTTGCTGTTACCTTATGCAGCGCAATATCGATGGTGTTCTGGAATTGATCGGCAAGCACGACATTTCATGGAATGACGTGGAAAGCATCGAGCATGGAATCAATCGTACGGTATCGTTGTATCTCAAGTATCCTCAACCGGAATCTGGTGAAGACGCCCGGTTCAGTCTACCGCACAGTACCGTAGCCTGTTTCTTCGACCAGAAAGTCTTTTTAGACAGCTATAGCGACGCCAAAGCGCAGGATCCTAGATTTGCAGAAGCCCGGAAGAAAGTAAAAGTAGATGTGCATTCGGAATGGGAAGACGGCTACTTTGCTTTTGATAGCCCGGTTACCATCCGTCTAAAAGATGGAACGATACATGAGAAAGTGTGTGTTGATGCTAAGGGAGACCCATCACAGAGGCTGTCCAGCGACGAAGTAACGAAAAAATATATGGACTGCATGGACTTTGCCAATACCTTCTCCCGTGAGACGGTGGAAAGGGCCGCTGATATGACTTTGTCACTGGATCGTCTTGAGGATATTTCTGAACTGGTGGAACTTCTCACTTTTCCCGATAAGTAGGTTCTCTGTGCCTCTAAATTCCATCCTGGGCAGGTATGGCTTTCATCCGCTGTGAGCAACTGATCAACAGTCAAGGCCTATGCCACACCTCTTTGTCAGACCACTTGGAATGAGAT
>Ga0066852_10001220_pt1 | contig 10951 bp, 9 predicted proteins | sample ETNtaG_27_FD_67283 | JGI IMG/M metagenome (GOLD analysis project Ga0066852, IMG submission 67283) | Marine microbial and viral communities from oxygen minimum zone, Eastern Pacific Ocean - ETNP201406SV63 | ecosystem: Environmental > Aquatic > Marine > Oceanic | place: Pacific Ocean: Eastern...
TTTATGCTGGCCGAGCGTTATCTCAAACATGACGACAGTAAAGCGGCGCATAAACTCGTCACCAGTCATTTACGTCTGGTGGCTAAGATCGCAATGCAGTATCGCGGCTATGGTCTACCGGTCGCTGATCTCATTTCGGAAGGCAATATCGGCCTCATGAAGGCAGTTAAGAAGTTTGAGCCTGAACGCGGTTTCAGGCTCTCCACCTATGCAATGTGGTGGATTAAAGCTTCGGTTACCGAATATGTTCTGAAATCCTGGTCTATGGTCAAAATGGGTACGATGGCAGCGCAAAAAAAATTGTTCTTTAGCTTACGCAAAGCCAAACGGCGGCTCGAAATCATCGATAGCAGTGACATTAATCCTGAGCAGGCGAAGTTGTTGTCTCAGCAGTTTAACCTGCCAGAAAAAGATATCATTCATATGAACGGCCGGATGACGATACGTGATCAATCTTTGAATGCACCAGTTTCCCAGGGTGAAGAAGACTCGATAGAGTTCCAGGACACCCTGACCGACAATTCACCATCACCGGAAGCTATTGTTGCCCACCGCGAAGAAGCGGATATCCGCAGCGACTTGCTGAAAGATGCTTTGGCCGAACTGCCGGAACGCGAACGCCATATTTTTGTCGAGCGTCGTTTGAAAGATGATCCGATCACGCTAGAGAAATTGGGCGAAGGATATGGCATCAGTCGAGAGCGGGTTCGCCAGCTTGAAAACCGAGCTTATGAGAAAGTTCAGAAGACCATCCGTAAAGCGGCGGTAAGCGCCTGAAAAGAATAATTAAATATTAGATTCTAGGTGGGTTCAATTTTTTTTATAAACAGACCTTGACCTAGCAGATCTCCTGGCATAAATCACTGGCACTCTCATAATGAGAGTGCCAAATTTTTTGGACAAAATTTCGAGTTTGGCCTGATTTCAAACATTATCCGGATCCGGCTGAAATCCTGGAGTTAAATCGGGCTCGAATATAAGGAGTTATAACAATGAGTTTTAAACCACTTCACGATCGCATTGCTGTGCGCCGCCTTGAACAAGGCGAAAAAACAGCCGGCGGCATCATCATACCTGATACAGCACAAGAAAAACCTTCCGAAGGCATCGTTGTCGCCATTGGATCTGGTGCCCGGGGAAAAGACGGCAAACCCGTCGCGATGGATGTCAAAAAAGGTGACAAAGTTCTTTTCGGCAAATGGTCCGGAACTGAAATCACGGTTGACGGTGACGATCTGTTGATCATGCAGGAAACTGATATCATGGGTGTCATTAATTAATTTAATTTAACGCTATGGAGAATTATTAAGATGGCGAAGGAAGTAAAATTTGATGCCGAAGCGCGGGCCAAGATGTTGACCGGCGTTGATGTTCTGGCCGATGCGGTCAGAGTAACCTTGGGCCCGAAGGGCCGCAATGTTGTGCTGGATAAGTCGTTTGGCGCGCCACGCATCACCAAAGACGGTGTGACGGTGGCCAAAGAGATTGAGCTTGAGGATAAATTTGAGAACATGGGTGCGCAGATGGTGCGTGAAGTGGCCTCGAAGACCAATGACGTGGCCGGTGACGGCACGACGACAGCGACCGTATTGGCGGCGGCGATTGTCCGGGAAGGCTCGAAAGCAGTGGCCGCCGGCATGAACCCGATGGACCTCAAACGCGGTGTTGATCTGGCCGTGGAAGCGGTGGTGGCTGATCTGGCCAAGCGTTCGAAGCGGGTTAACACCAATGAAGAGATTGCCCAAGTGGGGACGATCTCGGCCAATGGTGATGAAGAGATTGGTGCGATGATCGCCGAATCGATGGGAATGGTTGGTAATGAGGGGGTGATCACGGTTGAAGAATCGAAAAGCCTGGAATCAACCTTGGAAGTGGTTGAAGGCATGCAGTTTGACCGCGGCTATACCAGCCCTTACTTCGTCACCAATGCGGAGAAAATGGTCTGTGATATGGAAAACCCTTATATCCTGATCAATGAGAGCAAACTCTCAAATCTGCAGCCAATCTTGCCGATTTTGGAAGCGGTGGTGCAGTCGAGCCGCCCGCTCCTCATCCTGGCCGAAGATATTGAAGGCGAAGCCCTGGCCACTTTGGTGGTCAATAAACTGCGGGGTGGTCTGAAGATCGCTGCCGTGAAAGCCCCGGGCTTTGGCGACCGCCGCAAGGCCATGCTCGAAGATATCGCTATTTTGACCGGTGGTCAGGTGATCTCTGAAGATCTCGGTATTAAACTCGAGAACGTCACTTTGGATATGATGGGCTCGGCCAAACGGGTTACCATCACCAAGGAAGAGACGACGATTGTTGAAGGCTCGGGCAAGAAGAAAGACATCGAAGGCCGCTGCAATCAGATCCGGGCGCAAGTTGAAGAAACTTCTTCGGATTATGACCGCGAGAAGCTGCAGGAACGGTTGGCTAAATTGGCTGGCGGTGTTGCGGTCTTGAACATCGGTGGTGCCACCGAAGTTGAAGTGAAAGAACGCAAAGACCGCGTTGATGACGGGCTCAACTCAACCCGGGCGGCGGTTGAAGAAGGCATTGTCGCCGGTGGCGGTGTGGCGCTCTTAAGAGCCACCAAAGCGCTGAATAAGCTTAACCCTGACAATGACGACCAGAAAGTTGGTGTCTCTATTGTCAAGCGTGCCTTGGAAGCGCCGGTACGCCAGATCGCTGAGAACGCCGGTGTTGATGGTGCCGTGGTGGCTGGCAAGCTCTTAGAAACCAAAGACGCCAATCAAGGCTTTGATGCCCAGAACGACAAATACACCGACATGGTGAAGGCCGGTATTGTTGATCCGACCAAAGTTGTGCGGGCGGCGCTTCAGGATGCGGCGTCGGTTGCGGGTCTGCTGATCACCACCCAAGCCATGGTCGCCGATAAGCCGTCAGAAGCACCGGCTGCTGCACCCGCGATGCCCGATATGGGCGGCATGGGCGGTATGGGCGGCATGATGTAAAGCTGTTTGAACGTATAAAGATGGGAGCCGTGTGTGTCAGTGATTGACAGAGCGGCTCCCCCTCTTTATCGCTCACTTTTACTACACGATATTTTGCCCGAAAGTTATTTGAGCTTTGGTGTGGATTACAAAATTATGTGGTTTGAAATTGTGAACGAGACACAAAGTATTATGGGGAAACATCTGGGATGACTACAGGCGATACCATGATTTCTATCGACGGGCTGACCAAAGATTTTGGTCCGCTCAGGGCCGTCGATAATATTTCTTTTGATGTCAAAAAAGGCGAAGTCTTGGGCTTTTTAGGTCCGAACGGCGCTGGTAAATCAACGACAATGAAAATGGTTACCGGTTATCTGCTGATAACCAATGGCAAAGCTTCGGTCTGCGGCTTCGATGTAGAAAATCATGCGCTCGAAGCCAAAACCAAAATTGGCTATTTACCGGAAGGTGCACCGCTTTATGGTGATATGACCACCATCAGTTTTTTGAACTTTATAGCTGAAATTCGCAGACTTTCGGGCGATACCAAGCAAAAGCAAGTCGCCTATGCGATTGATAAATTGCAGTTACAGCCGGTGATTAACCGGCCGATTGATACGTTGTCTAAAGGTTTTAAACGCCGCGTCGGATTTGCCCAGGCGATTTTGCATGACCCTGAAGTGCTGATCCTTGATGAACCGACCGATGGGCTCGATCCAAATCAAAAACATCAAGTTCGCCAGTTGATCTCAGAAATGGCCGTTGACAAAGCAATCATCATTTCAACGCATATTCTTGAGGAGGTCGAGGCAGTTTGCACGCGGGCCGTTATCATCGCTGAGGGTAAAATCGTCTTCGACGATACTCCAGCAAAATTGAAGGAACAGTCATCTACTGGCAATTTGGATGATGTGTTTCGCCGGCTCACACTTGTTAATTAGAATTTTGGGAGACTACCGGGCAATGAGTAATTGTTGGGTCATTATTAAAAGAGAGTTAGGTGCATATTTTTCGACGCCGCTCGCTTATGTCTTTATCGTAATTTTTCTAGCGCTCAGTGGCGCGCTGACATTTTTTATGGGTGCCTTTTTTGAACGCGGCCAGGCGGATTTAGCGTCATTTTTCAGCTTTCATCCCTGGCTTTACTTGTTTTTGATACCAGCTGTATCGATGCGCTTGTGGGCTGAAGAACGCAAAACCGGGACGGTCGAGTTGCTGCTCACCTTACCGACGCCGACCTGGGTTGTCGTGATTGGTAAGTATCTAGCGGCTTGGGCGTTTATCGGAATTGCCTTGGTACTGACTTTTCCGCTGTGGATCACGGTAAATTTTCTTGGTACGCCGGATAATGGTGTGATTGTTGCCAGCTATCTTGGCAGCCTCGTGATGGCGGGCGGCTATCTCGCCATTGGCTCTTGCTTATCAGCGGTTACTAAAAACCAAGTGATTGCCTTTATCCTAACGGCTGTCGTTTGCTTCCTTTTTCTGATGAGTGGGGTTGAACTGGTGCAATCCTTCTTCCAGGGCTGGGCACCTTCATTTGTGCTGGAAGCCTTAGCGTCGATGAGCTTCTTAACCCATTTCAATACCATCATCCGTGGCGTGATCGATTTGAGAGACGTCGTTTTCTTCGGCTCGATCATTGGTGTTTTCCTTTATTTCAACGCCGCCGTCATTGATTTAACCAAAGGATCGTGAGGTTAGAACCATGCAAGCATTAAAGAACATGGATCGTAAAAAGCTGACGATTGCCGGTTTGGTTGTCGCAGCAATATTCCTGTTTTTTGTTAATATTTGGTCGTCGCTTGAAATTCAGTCGGTGCAATTGGATTTAACGGAAAACAAACTCTACACCCTGTCTGATGGCACCAAGGAGGTTATCAAGACAATTGATGAGCCAATTACCTTCCGGCTGTATTACTCGTCGACTTTCGGCGAAATCAGCCCGGCCCACGGCAACTACTTCAAGCGAGTCAGGGAGCTGCTGGAGCATTTCCAAGTGATTTCTGGTGGTAAGATAAATCTTAAAGTCATCAATCCGGTATCTTTTTCGGTCGAAGAGGATGAAGCGGTGAAGTTTGGCATCCAAGGTGTGCCGCTCGATCAATCTGGTGAGCTCGGCTATTTCGGTATGGCCGCGGTTAACTCGACGGATGACCGTAAAAACATTCCTTTTTTTAATCCACAGCGGGAGCAGTTCCTCGAATATGATCTAACCCGTCTGGTATTTGAATTGGCCCAACCCAAGAAGAAAAAAGTCGGCCTGATTACCTCGCTGTTGATCGAAGCTGATCCGCTGTTGCAGTACAAGCCGTGGCCGATCATGGCGCAGGTTACGCAGTTCTTTGAGGTCAAATCAATTGATTCCACCACTAAGAAAATCGGTGACGATATCGATGTGCTTTTAATGGTGCATCCAAAAATTCTCGAAGATGATTTGATGTATGCGGTTGATCAATTTGTTATGCGCGGTGGTCGTCTTTTGGTTTTCCTCGATCCGCAGAACGAAACGGCACGGATGACACCACAGGCACCTCCTGGAGCTGGCTCATCCGAGCTCAAAAAGCTCTTTGATGTATGGGGTATCGACTACGATGAAGATAAATTCGTCGGCGACCGCACTCGGGCCATACGCGTCCAGGCGCCGGTTAACGGTAAAGATGTAATCGCGGACTATCTCTCCTGGGGCATCTATGACAAACGCGCTTTGAATGATGATGATGTTGTCACCGGTCAATTAACGGCAATTTCTTTGGCGAGCGCAGGAACATTGGCGCTCAAAAAAGACGCCAGCGTTAAAATGACTCCACTTTTACAAACCAGCAAAATTTCGCAGCGTATCGATGCTAATTTGGTTAGGGGTCAAATTAACCCGGAAGCTATTCTCAAACAATTTAAGTCCGAGAATAAAAGCTATACCATCGCCGCGCGGTTTAGCGGCAAAGTAAAGTCTGCTTTCCCGGACGGGCCGCCGAAACCGAAAAAAGATGTGAAGAAAAAGGCCAAAGAAAGTGATGGAGATAAAAAGCCGGTTAAACTGGCGCCGCATCTAGGCGAATCCAAAACTGATTTGAACATGATTGTTATGGCGGATAGCGATTTACTGACGTCACGGTTCTGGCTGCAGCAACAGGATTTCTTCGGTCAGAAAATCTCCTCTCCGGTATCCAACAATGCTGATTTCCTGGTTAACTCGTTGGAAAATCTCGGTGGCAGTCAGGCGCTGATATCGCTGCGTAGCCGTGGTCTTTCCTTGCGGCCGTTCCACACAATTCAAGACATTAAGAATGCGGCGGAAGATAAATATCGCCAGACCGAACAGCAATTGTCCGGCAAGCTTAAAGAGCTGCAGGGCAAGTTGCAGGGTCTCAATGTCGAAGGGAAGGGTAAGGGAAAAATTATTTTAACCTCGGCTCAGCAAAAAGCGTTCAAGCAGTTCCGCGCAGAGATGCTGTCGGTGCGCAAGCAATTGCGTGACGTTCAGTTAGCGCTTAGAAAAGATATTGAGAAATTGGATACCCAGCTCAAAATTCTCAACATTTGGACCATACCGGTTGTGATCGCCATTATTGCGCTGGTTATGTTGGTCATTCGCCGCCAGCGTTATAAACAGCAAACCGCCCAGGGCTAATATGGAGTAAAGATAGTTATGAATCCCAAAACATTCATCGGATTTACGATTATTACGGCGATTGTCGCTGTGGCAGCGGGCTTTTCTATCGCCTCCCGCTATTCAGTTCACAAAGTTGGCCTGGAGGACAAACTCCTATTGCCGGGGCTTGCCGATAAAGTCGGCGAAGTGACGGCGATTGAAGTAAAAGACGCCAAAAAAACGATTACCGTTAAGCGTGATGGCGAAAAATGGCTGATGGCTGATCGCCAGAATTATGTCGCATCGAACGAGGTGCTAAACGATTTACTGTTAGGTCTGTCCGAGCTGCGTCTCCGCGAAACTAAGACTAAAAAACCGAAGCTTTATCCGCGACTGCAAGTTGAGGACGTCAAAGGGGACAAGGCAAAATCAATTTTGCTGACGGTTAAAGGTAAAGGAGGTGATCTTGCCAAACTGATTGTCGGCAAGGTTAACGCTGATGTTGCCGGACCGTCGAGTACGGGTCGCTATGTGCGTAAACCGGGTGATGAGCAATCCTGGCTGGCTTCTGGCCGTCTCGATATTCCTGGCAGCATCAATAAATGGGTGAAACCGGAATTCTTGAACGTAGCTGGTAAGCGCATTCAGCATGTCACCGTCAATCATCCGGATGGCCAGCAGATGATCGTCAGCCGGGCAGGCCAAGATAAGTTTAAAATTGATAATATGCCCGCTGATCGAGTGGTTGAGTATCAATCGGATATCGACAATATGGGTGACGGCTTGGATAAGCTCGAACTCGAAGATGTCATGGCTAAAGGCCAGAAAAAGTTCCCTGAAGATAAAACCATCAAGACCGAGATCAAAACCAATGACGGCTTGATCATGGATGTCAAAATGATTGAGCTTAACAACGGTGAAGAGTTCTGGGCTGAATTATCCGCCCGCACACCTGAAGACGCCAGCGATAAAATCAAAAAAGAAGCGGCGGCGATCAATAAAGTTGTTTCTAAATGGGTCTACCAATTACCGGCGCATAAATACCGCTATATGAGCCGCAAACACAGTGATGTTCTTAAAGATCCCAAGGAAGACAAAAAGAAGAAATAAAGCGTACCAGGTACACTTTTTCAAAAAGGCTGCTCTGCGAAGCGGCCTTTCAACGGCGATTAGTCCGGCTCTCTCCAGTGCCCTCAATGCCTGGCCCTTTGCATGGCGGTTCACGCCCCAAGGATTACGGGCGAATGTGTTGGGGAGGGTGACGGACTTACCGGTGCCGTCCAGTATTGTACGATCCCAGATAGCCGAAATGAAACGTAATAGGAAAACGTTCTTCGGTAATGACAGTTTAATACGGTCCTAAAGTACCTGCGTGTGAAGCACTACATGCCATGAAGTACCGCTTATCCAACGAAAGTTTTGAGGCATCTAAGGTTAGGCAAGCTATCATAGCTGAAAAATGGCCCTTCTTATCAAGTTTTGACCTTTTCAAGCTCTCTTTCGAGTTGTCTTTTAGGCACATGTCCACCATGCTTAACCTTCGGGCTATCCGGAAGCGGGCTCTTATTATTATGCACAGATCGAGTATCGGCAGCATCCGTATAGGGTAGAACTTTCCCACCTTTGATAGTTACCCGGTTAAGTTTACGGCGCTGAGGAAAATAATCGTGTACGGCGTAGTGTTGCGTGGAACGATTATCCCAAATAACCACGGTATCGACATCCCAACAATGGCGATACTGAAATTCAGGTATTTTAGCCTGTTCGAACAACTGATCTAATAAATTACGACTTTCTACTTCACTCATTCCTTTAATTCTAATAGAAAATTGTGGATTAACAAATAATACAGGTTTACCTGATACTGGGTGTTTTCTTACTACAGGATGGGTAATTGTAGGATAGCGATCTTCAAAATACCGCAAATCGGCTTTGCCTTTCTCATCATTATTGAAAAGTGCTCGGAACGGTTTAAAATCATGGATACATTCAAGACCAGATATAAAATTTTTCATTCGGTCACTTAGTCCCTCATAGGCCGAAGTCATGCTAGCAAACATCGTATCACCACCAACCTCTGGGATAATTAATCCATGCAGCATAGTCGCTTTGGGTGGTTCGGCGCGAAACGTTTCATCGCTGTGCCAACAATCGGTCCCAAAAGGCGGATTATCGGCATCATTATCAAAAATAATTAATTCGGGAGTTTCATCACTATTTGGTGAAAAGGGGTGTACACTAAGTTCACCAAATTTTTTAGCAAATCCAATCTGCTGCTCAGAAGTTATTGGCTGATCTTGGAAAACAATGAGTTCATGTTCAACAAAAACATCCTTAATAACCTTAAATGTCAAGTCATCGACCGGTTGGGTAAGATTAATACCCTGGATCTCTGCACCAAGATGCCTCCCTCTTTGAATGACTTGTACATTCTCCGCTGAATTAGCCATGTTTCATTCTCCTAAGATTACTTTTTAATAATTCGAATTAATTTCTTTGAGTATAAAACACCCTATGATTATTTATCAAATTCACATAGAATATGTATATATTTATGAATGATATTTCTAGAAATATCATCAGGGACAGATCGTCGGTAGTCATGCCTAATGAAGTATCAGACAGGGCAAGGAAGACTAGATAAGTTACCAGAGGGTGAAGAGCGCTCCTATTTCCCTGTTGCTGATGAAAACCACACTTTTGCACATCGTCATGCCGTCGGGTGGGAACTGTCCACCGCATCAATAGCAGACTCTTTTTGTAATTTGGGTATTCTCTACTTTCAGGAATGTAGTGGACGCTGATTGTAGGCTTAAATCAAAGCCCTGCCACGTCGGCTAAGGTCGTGCCTAACTTTCGCTGTTCTTCGTGGCGTTCGTCGACGGCCTTTTGAACTTCGGGCGGCACATGCATTTCGCGGTCAAAATCCTGGCTATTGCGCAATGGCCAAAACCAGTCGTTTACGTTTGGATGCAAGCGCTCGAGTGGATAGCCACAATGGACCAGCCGATTAACGTAAATTACCCAGGCAATATCCAGCAAAGTAATATCATCGCCGAGCAGATTTTTGCTGCTTTGCAATTGTTCATTCAGTTCTTCAAGTGCTGCCTTAAACCGACCAGTGGAAACCCTGACAGCTTCGTCGGTGATCCCTGTATCTGCTGCCGTTTCCCAAAACTTGATCTCAATGTTTTTATGGGCATCACGCTCGCCGCGAACCGTGCCGGACCCTCGTTCCCGGTAATTCTTGAGCGTCTTTTTTGAGCGTGGCTCCTTGCCGCGCGGTTGGGTGAAGCGGAAGGTGAGGGTACGAAGGTCCAAATGCAGATCATCTTCGTGGTGAAGCAACACCGCAACCTGATCTTCCATTCCCGATGGTATCAATCTAACATTTGGGAACCGCTCATCCAGCAGAGTGAGAATGTCATTGCTTTCGATATGAACTTCGCCGTCATGCACCAGCGTCGGCACCAGTCCCCGGGGATTTATGCCGAGATAGTATTCAGTGCAATTTTCGCTCGCTCCTAAATTCACTAGGTGGGAATGCCAATTAATGTTTTTTAGATTGAGGCTAACACGGGTCTTTTGCGAACAAGACGAACTAGCAAAATGAAACAAGTGGAGCCCTTTCCAGTCGAGCACTTCCTTGGTCTGAATATCGCTTTCAATCAGTTGAACCATTTAGGCCTCCCATATTTACTAAATCACGCCTTTGTCTCTTAGCATCGCACAATCATCGGCGCTGAGACTGAGGAGTTCTTCCAGTACTTCTTCGGTATGTTCGCCCAGCATTGGCGGGGTGCGGCGGTAGCTTACCGGTGTACCGGACATTTTGATCGGGCTACCGATCATGCATACAGGTTTATCGCCGGCAGCTGGGTGGTTCATCTGGATCTCCATCTTACGGGCTAGTACTTGTGGGTCGGCAAAAACTTGATCGATGCGGTTGATTGGCCCACTGGCGATTTTAATTTTGTCCAGTCCCTCTAGCCAATAATCAGAGGGTTTTTGAGCTGTGATCTCGTTGAGGATTTCGGTCAGTTTGTCACGATTACGCACCCGCATGTCATTGGTTTTAAAGCGTTCATCTGTCGCCAGTTTGGGACGTTCGATAAAGTCGCAGAAACGCTCAAATTGGCTGTCATTACCGACTGAGATGATGACATTTCCGTCGGTGGTCGGAAATACCTGATAAGGCACGATATTGGGGTGGGCATTGCCGAGCAGTCCCGGCACTTCACCCGATGTTAAATAATTCAGCCCCTGGATGGAAAGCGTCGAGACCTGGGTATCCAGCAGCGAAATATCGATCAGCTGTCCTTCACCGGTGACTTCGCGGTGGCGCAGCGCCGCGTTGATCGAGATCGCTGCCCAGAGGCCTGCTGTGAGGTCGGCAATCGGCACGCCGACCCGTTGCGGC
>Ga0066852_10001221_pt1 | contig 10951 bp, 5 predicted proteins | sample ETNtaG_27_FD_67283 | JGI IMG/M metagenome (GOLD analysis project Ga0066852, IMG submission 67283) | Marine microbial and viral communities from oxygen minimum zone, Eastern Pacific Ocean - ETNP201406SV63 | ecosystem: Environmental > Aquatic > Marine > Oceanic | place: Pacific Ocean: Eastern...
CGTTTATATCGGTGCCGAAGTTCAGCCCAACGACATTCTTGTCGGTAAGGTAACGCCGAAGGGCGAATCGCCGATGACCCCGGAGGAAAAACTGCTGCGGGCGATTTTTGGTGAAAAAGCGTCGGACGTCCGCGATACCTCGCTGCGCCTGCCGCCGGGTGTTGCCGGTACTGTCGTTGAGGTGCGTGTCTTCTCACGCCGCGGCGTTGATAAAGATGAACGTGCTTTGGCAATTGAACGTGCAGAGATTGAACGCCTTGCCAAAGATAGAGATGATGAGATTGCGATCTTGGAACGCAGTTTCCATGCCCGCATTCGCGAACGCCTTTTGAACAAAAGGGTTGTCAGCGGTCCGAAAGGGCTCACGGTCGGCACTAAAGTGACGGAAGAAATTCTTGAGAAACTTACCGCCGGTCAGATGCTCCAAATCGTCATCGGCACCGACAAAGTAGTGAGCGAAATCGAAAGTTTGAAAAAACAGCTGGAAGAGGGTGTTGGTGAATTCCAAAGCCGTTTTGAGGATAAAGTCGATAAGCTCGAACGCGGTGATGAACTGCCGCCTGGAGTGATGAAGCTGGTCAAAGTCTTCGTCGCTGTAAAACGCAAATTGCAGCCCGGCGATAAGATGGCCGGCCGTCACGGCAACAAAGGTGTTATCTCACGCATTATGCCAGCCGAAGATATGCCGGCACTTGAAGACGGCACCTCAGTTGATATCGTATTGAACCCGCTCGGTGTGCCGTCTCGGATGAATGTCGGGCAGATTCTCGAAACCCATCTTGGGTGGGCTTGTGCTGGTTTAGGTCAACAGGTCGGCGATACGCTTGAAGCCATGAACCATGGCGACGGCACCATAAAAGACGTGCGCAATAAACTGAAATTTGTTTATGGCGATGATACCTATAAAGAAGACATTGCCGGCATGGATGATGACGCCGTCATCGAGCTTGCCAACAATGTTAAAAGTGGAGTGCCCATTGCGACGCCGGTTTTCGACGGCGCCCATGAGGTGGATATCAACGTAGCACTTGAAAAAGCCGGGGTGAATGAATCGGGTCAGGTCAAGTTGTTCGATGGCCGGACAGGTGAATACTTCGATCGTGAAGTGACGGTTGGCTACATTTATATCTTGAAGCTCCATCACTTGGTCGATGATAAAATCCATGCCCGATCAATTGGCCCATACAGTCTTGTCACGCAGCAGCCGTTGGGTGGTAAGGCGCAATTCGGTGGTCAGCGATTTGGTGAAATGGAAGTTTGGGCGCTCGAAGCGTACGGCGCCGCATATACATTGCAAGAAATGCTGACTGTAAAATCGGACGACGTCTCAGGTAGAACGAAAGTCTACGAAGCCGTGGTCCGGGGTGATGACACGTTTGAAGCCGGTATTCCGGAAAGCTTCAACGTGTTGGTTAAAGAACTGCATTCACTCGGCTTAAATGTCGAGCTGAAACAGCGCAACTTTTAAGTCACCCTCGATAACAACGGTTTTAAGGAGAATATCCATGAATGAGTTGATGCGGATTTTTGAACCAGCCCAAAGTACCCAGCGCTTTGATCAAATTATGATCAGCATTGCCAGTCCGGAGCGTATCCGCTCCTGGTCCTTCGGCGAAATTAAGAAGCCGGAAACTATTAACTACCGTACCTTCAAGCCAGAACGGGACGGACTTTTCTGCGCGCGTATCTTCGGTCCAATTAAGGATTACGAATGTCTGTGCGGAAAGTATAAACGCATGAAGTACAAAGGTATCGTATGCGAAAAATGCGGTGTTGAAGTAACGTTGACCAAAGTTCGCCGTGACCGCATGGGGCATATCGAACTGGCTGCCCCGGCCGCGCATATCTGGTTTATGAAATCACTGCCATCGCGCACTGGCTTGATTCTCGATATAACACTTAAAGATTTAGAGCGCGTCTTATATTTTGAAAATTATGTCGTCTCAGAACCCGGCTTGACGCCGCTTGCCGAAAAACAATTGCTGACTGAAGAGGAGTATCAGGATGCGGTTGATGAGTATGGTGAAGATAGTTTTCAGGCTGGAATTGGTGCCGAAGCAATCCGTGAAATGCTCAAGGAAATCGACCTAGAGGAAGAGCTAGAATCCCTGCGTGTTGAATTAAAAGAAACCAATTCCGAAGCTAAGCGCAAAAAATTCGTTAAGCGTCTCAAATTGGTTGAAGCGTTTATCAATTCCGGCGCCCGTCCCGAATGGATGATCTTGGAAGTGGTGCCGGTTATTCCGCCGGAATTACGTCCTTTGGTACCGTTAGATGGTGGCCGCTTTGCGACCTCTGATTTGAACGATCTCTATCGCCGGGTGATCAACCGGAATAACCGTTTAAAGCGATTGATCGAACTGCGCGCGCCGGAAATCATTGTCCGTAACGAAAAACGGATGCTGCAGGAATCGGTTGATGCTTTGTTTGATAATGGCCGTCGTGGCCGCGCCATTACCGGCGCGAACAAACGTCCGCTTAAATCTTTGTCGGATATGCTCAAAGGTAAGCAAGGCCGTTTCCGTCAGAACTTGCTAGGTAAACGCGTTGATTATTCCGGCCGCTCGGTGATCGTGGTTGGTCCGGAGCTAATGCTCCATCAATGCGGGCTGCCGAAGAAGATGGCGCTAGAGCTGTTTAAGCCGTTTGTCTATTCGAGGCTTGAGAAATATGCCATGGCGACGACTATTAAAGCCGCCAAGCGCATGGTTGATAAGGAACGTCCTGAAGTTTGGGATATTCTTGAAGAGGTCATTCGTGAGCATCCGGTGATGTTAAACCGGGCACCGACACTTCACCGCTTGGGTATCCAGGCGTTTGAGCCGGTGCTGATCGAAGGTAAAGCTATTCAACTTCACCCGTTAGTGTGTACCGCGTTTAACGCTGACTTTGACGGTGACCAAATGGCCGTCCATGTGCCGCTGTCGTTGGAGGCTCAACTTGAATCCCGTGTCTTGATGATGTCAACCAATAACATCCTCAGCCCGGCTAATGGTAAGCCAATTATCGTACCATCTCAGGATATCGTTCTTGGTCTTTATTATATGACCATGAAACGTGAGGGTGAGAAGGGCGAGGGCATGATGCTGGTCAATGGAGAGGAGATCCAGCATGCACTCAATGAAGGCGCGGTTAGTCTGCATGCCAAAATCATTACGCGTTATGAAACCGTAGACGATGACGGTAATTCGATTATCCGCCGAGTTGAATCAACCCCCGGCCGGATGTTGCTGGCTGAGTTGTTACCGCGTCATCCAAATGTGCCGTTTGAATTGGTCAACCGCTTGCTGACTAAGAAAGACATTTCATTCGTCATCGACGAGGTTTATCGTCACTGCGGCCAGAAAGAGACGGTCATCTTTGCTGACCGGATTATGGGCCTTGGATTCCAGAACGCCTGTCAGGCTGGTATTTCCATCGGTAAAGATGATTTGGTGGTGCCGGATTCGAAAGTTAAATTGGTTGATGAAACCGAGCAGCTTGTAGAATCTTACGAGCGTCAGTACCTTGATGGTCTAATCACGCAAGGTGAGAAGTACAACAAGGCGATCGATGCCTGGTCGCGTTGTACTGATCTCGTCGCTGATGCGATGATGGCGGAAATTCAGAAGATCGAAACCGGTAAGCCTGTAAACTCGGTTTACATGATGGGCGATTCCGGCGCTCGTGGTTCGGCTGCGCAAATGAAACAGCTGGCAGGCATGCGCGGTCTGATGGCCAAGCCTTCTGGTGAAATTATTGAAACGCCGATCATCTCGAACTTTAAAGAAGGTTTGACGGTGCTTGAATACTTTAACTCAACCCACGGTGCCCGTAAAGGTCTGGCTGATACAGCGCTTAAAACAGCAAACTCGGGGTACCTCACACGTCGTTTGGTCGATGTGGCGCAAGATTGCATCATCAACGAAGTTGATTGTGGTACCAAGGACAGCATTACTATCAATGCGGTGATCGAAGGTGGTGATGTGATTGTCACCTTGGGTGATCGCATTCTCGGTCGTACCGTGGCTGAGGACGTGATTGACCCAGAAACCAATAAGGTGTTGATCAAGAAAAACACACTCCTCGACGAGGTCGCGGTGGAAGCGCTTGATGCGGCGGAAGTCGATTCCGTTCGAGTTCGCTCGGTCCTCACTTGTGAAACCAAATCGGGTGTTTGCGGGGCTTGTTACGGCCGCGATCTGGCCCGAGGTACACCAGTAAATATGGGTGAAGCGGTTGGTGTTATTGCCGCTCAATCAATTGGTGAGCCAGGTACTCAGCTGACTATGCGGACTTTCCACATCGGTGGTGCAGCCCAACGTGGCGCGGAGCAATCAGCAATTGAAGCAAATGCAGATTCCAAAGTTAAACTAGTTAACAGCAATGTCGTCAAGAACAGCTCCAAGATTAACATCGTGATGACGCGTAATGCCGAAGTTCTGTTGATTGATGACAAAGATCGAGAACGCGCGCGTCACCGTATTCCATATGGAGCAAAATTGCTGGTTAAGGATAAAGCGAAAGTGGAGCGGGGTGAAAAATTAGCTGAATGGGATCCTTATACCCTGCCGATTATCACGGAGAAAGAAGGTTTCGTAAACTACGTCGATCTTGAAGAAGGTGTGACGATGCGCGAAGTCGTCGATGAAGCGACCGGTATTTCGAGCCGCGTTGTCGTCGATTGGAAACAACAACCGAAAGCTGCTGATCTTCGTCCGCGAGTTACGTTACGTGACAGCAAAGACAAAGTTCTCAAACTCGGCAACGGCCTTGAAGCCCGCTACTTCATGTCGGTGGACGCTATTCTGTCAGTTGAAAATGGCCAGAAAGTGAACGCCGGTGACGTGCTGGCGCGCATTCCACGTGAAGGCTCGAAAACCCGTGACATTACCGGTGGTTTGCCGCGGGTGGCGGAACTTTTCGAGGCCCGCATTCCGAAAGATCATGCGATCATAAGTGAAAATGAAGGCCGCGTCGAATTCGGTAAAGATTACAAAAACAAGCGTCGTGTTGTCGTCGTGCCCGACGATAAAGAAGAAGAGCCAATGGAATACATGATTCCAAAAGGTAAACACATCAGCGTTCAAGAGGGTGATTATGTTGAACGCGGCGATGCTTTGATGGATGGTAATCCAGTGCCGCATGACATCTTGAAAGTGATGGGTGTTGAGGCTTTAGCAAACTATTTGATTGATGAAATCCAAGATGTGTATCGTCTGCAAGGAGTGCGGATTGATGACAAACATATCGAAGTGATTGTCCGTCAAATGCTGCAGAAAATTGAGATTGTTGATGGTGGCGATACGACCTATTTGGTTGGTGAACTAGTTGATCGGATTGAATTTGAAAACGAGAATGAACGCACCAAAGGCAAAAAAGGTAAGATCGCAACGGGTAATTCGATGCTCCAGGGTATCACCAAAGCCAGCTTGCAGACCTCCTCCTTTATCTCAGCGGCATCGTTCCAGGAAACCACCCGGGTGCTCACCGAGGCAGCTGTCTCTGGTAAACGGGATAATCTGATCGGTCTTAAAGAGAATGTGATTGTGGGCCGTCTGATCCCAGCCGGTACGGGATCGGTCATGAACAATTTCCGCCAAGTTGCGGCAGATCGTGATGAAGCGCTCGCCGGTGATCTCAGTGAAACGCCAGCTATCGAAAACGCCAGTGGAGGTGAAGGTGGCGAAGAAGTGGTCGCTGAAGCCGGCGAATAATACTTCGACTTATATACAAGTAACAAAAGCCCGGCTGGTGAAAATTAGCGGGGCTTTTGTTACTCTGTCTTGGACTAATAATTTTAACGGATGATTATCGCCAGCGATTAATTCTCGGCACTCAAGGCGTTTGCTGCCCCTGAGTGGGCAACTCAAAGTAGAACGTAGTACCGACGCTAATCTGAGTATCAGAGTCGATATCTTCACCAAGATGTTCAACAATGAACTTTTAAATTGCTAAATCCAGGCCGGTGCCCTCATGTTGGCGATCATCCGTATTGTGGCTCAACCAAATGTGTTGAAGATTTTATACTGGAAATCCTCAGGAATACCGGGGCCTTGGTCGGTAACAGCCACTTCGCGCTGTTTTCTAAGCTGGTCTTTACTTAAATACAGTTAGCGCCTGAAGGTTAGCAAGCCTCTACCTCATCCTCGCGGTCTCGCCCGACAACACGTTCGATATTGGTTAAATCCATAAGAGCTATTATTTTGTGCCTTTATTTGATCATACTGGTTAATCGGTAATTACCCGCTAATCTCGGCCCGGCCGTTATTGAGCACCATCACATCGCGCTCTACGGATTTGGCCCGTAATGAAATTTCTGAACCACCCCGCCACATTTCGAAGCGAATCGTTTCGCCCGGAAAAAAGGGTGCCGAAAATCGCACTTGCAAGGCCTTGAGTTTGGTCGGATCATAGCCGCAGAATTGCTTTATTACCGCCTGGCCGGCCATGCCGAAGGTACACAATCCATGCAAAATGGGGCGGTCAAACTTGGCCTCGGTGGCGAATTCCGGATCGATATGCAGCGGATTGTAATCCCCACTCAGCCGGTAAATCATCGCCGTTTGGGGCAAGGTGGGTAATTCCCAAGTTTCGTCCGGCTCGGTTTTGGGAAGCTTATGTACGGGCGGCACCGGCACTGGTCCCGGCTCGCCGCCAAACCCGCCATTGCCACGCAGGAATATATTGTCGATCAAGGTTGCCAACAAGGTGTCGTCGGCCTCATTCACGATTTCCTTTTGACGATATATGATGGCACCCTTGTCGGCACCCTTGTCCAGGATATTGAGGATTTTGGTGCGGCACAGTGTGGAGCCTTCAGCTGGTAAAGGATTGTGGGCAGTTAGGTATTCTTCACCATGCACCAACATAGTGAAATTGATGCTGCTGAGTTCGGGAACCTCGTTAAGGGGGACTGTATCGAAACCAAGGATCACCGGCATGGTTGGTAGGGCTTGAAGGTTTTTTTCATAAACGAATAAAAGTTGATCCTCATCCATGGGATCGCTGCCCAGCCCGAGCCCAAGAGCGTACAATATAGTATCGTCTTTGGTATAGGTCCGGCGAATATCCGGAAATTGATAGTTCATAATGGTTTGGTAATCGAGTGACATCGTTCTTTCCTAATAAAATTATCCAACATTTCCCGGATATCTTTCAAATCATATGCAATCGTCGGCTCATTCGATTAATCGCCCCGCCAAGCCCGCTTGATACATTTGGATGAATCACAAACATCGTAGATGATAATATTTTCCTTGCTTATATTATAATAAATTATTTATTAGGTAATTTTTAATTGTCTATTCTCCAAAAAAACAGCACTCAATTGAGAACAATGACATTAATATTCCGGCGATAGGATTCAAACGGCTACTAAGCAAATTATAAAAAACTTAAATATTAAGATTCTTGATAATCCTTATTTTATTAATCTTGGTTACGTAGTAAGAGTTAATAATGACGCCCTATCCTCATCTATTTTACCACTTGATCACCGGCAAAACACCGAAAATCCAGGCAAAATCTCGATTTCAGTAATATTTTATCCCTGCCATGCAAAAATGCGTGATAAAACAGCATTTCTTCGCTTGACGCCATAGCCAAACCTCCTTATATTCCGCGTCTTCCCAGGGGTTTCTGGTGGTAGGTGTTCCGCCTAGACGCAGATTATCCCTAAGAATTTGAGACACATATAGCCCGATACCCCCATGTTGTTTGGGATTTTTATGGGCCTTAAAAATCGTCCGCTGAGAGCAAACAGGCAAGCGCTCTTGAGCGGGTTTGTTGCACGTCATGTTAGTGATGTGCTGTTGCTAGTTTTTAAGGAGTTGAAGAGGCTTATGCCGACAGTCAACCAATTGATTCGTAAGCCGCGTAAAGCGCCGATAAAACGTAATAAAGTTCCGGCGATGGAACAATGCCCGCAAAAGCGTGGTGTTTGTACCCGTGTTTATACGACAACGCCGAAGAAACCGAACTCAGCGCTACGTAAAGTTGCCCGGGTTCGTTTGACCAACGGTTTTGAGGTTACTTCTTATATTCCTGGTGAAGGCCATAACCTGCAAGAGCACAGCGTGGTGTTAATCCGCGGTGGACGGGTGAAGGATTTGCCGGGTGTTCGTTATCACGTCATTCGTGGCACCTTGGATACTCAAGGCGTCGAAGACCGTCGTCAACGCCGTTCAAAATACGGCGCCAAACGGCCGAAATAGTAAGGATTTAGCAGGATGTCACGACGTCACGCCGTAGAAAAACGCCAGGTTCTTCCCGATCCGAAATTCGGTGATCTAGTTATCACGCGTCTTATGAACCGTCTTATGCTCGACGGCAAAAAATCCGTCGCTGAGCGGATTGTTTATGACGCATTTGATGACATTGAGAAGAAAGCTAGTTCTGATCCGGTGGCTTTGTTCCACGAAGCTTTGGCAAATGTGAAACCACAAGTTGAGGTGCGCTCCCGCCGGGTTGGTGGCGCGACTTATCAGGTGCCGGTTGAAGTGCGCAATGACCGCGCCCAGGCCTTGGCGCTGCGCTGGATTATTGATCTTTCCCGTAGCCGTTCGGAAAACACCATGGTCGAACGTCTGTCGGGCGAACTTTTGGATGCTGCCAATAACCGTGGCGCTGCTGTAAAGAAACGCGAAGACACCCACAAGATGGCAGAAGCTAACAAAGCCTTCTCGCATTATCGCTGGTAGCCGGGTTTACGGAAGAAAGAAGAAGGACAATGGCACGTAATACTTCGCTCGAACGTTACCGCAATATCGGCATTATGGCCCATATTGACGCTGGCAAGACAACCACCACGGAACGCATTCTCTATTACACCGGTAAATCCTACAAAATTGGCGAGGTTCATGACGGTAACGCCACCATGGACTGGATGGAGCAGGAACAGGAACGCGGCATCACGATTACCTCTGCCGCAACGACCTGCGAATGGAACGACCATCTCATTAATATCATTGATACTCCAGGCCACGTTGACTTCACTATTGAAGTTGAACGGTCCTTGCGGGTGCTTGATGGCGCGGTAGCGGTGTTTGATAGTGTCGCTGGTGTTGAACCGCAATCGGAAACGGTGTGGCGTCAAGCTGACAAATATGAAGTGCCGCGTATCTGTTTTGTTAACAAAATGGACCGAACCGGCGCCGATTTCTATCGCTGCGTTGACATGATTATTGGCCGTTTGGGCGCAACGCCTCTGGTTACTCAACTGCCGGTCGGTGCCGAAGCCGATTTTGCCGGCGTTATCGATCTAATTAAAATGCAGGCGATCACCTGGAAAAATGAAGATCTTGGTGCTGAATTTGTATACAGCGATATCTCTGCTGATCGCCAGGAAGAAGCGGCTGAATACCGGAAAAAACTGATTGAAACGGCTGTCGAACAAGATGATGACGCTGTGGAAGCCTATCTCGAAGGCACCGAGCCAGATGAAGAAACTCTCAAAAAATGTATTCGCATGGGTACGCTGAATGCCTCTTTTGTACCCGTTCTTTTGGGTTCAGCCTTTAAAAATAAAGGCGTGCAGCCGTTGCTTGATGCGGTTGTTGATTTCTTACCTGGTCCGACCGACGTTGATGCGATTAAAGGCGTCAGGGTTGGCAGTGACGAGGAAATTGAGCGTCATAATTCTGACGATGAAGCTTTTTCAGCTCTCGCTTTTAAAATTATGAACGATCCTTTCGTTGGTTCTTTGACCTTTGTCCGCATTTACTCCGGTGTTCTTGAAGCCGGTTCCTACCTCCAAAATACCGTTAAAAATAAGCGTGAACGCGTTGGCCGTATGCTGATGATGCACTCCAACTCGCGTGAAGACATTAAAGAGGCGCGTGCGGGTGATATCATCGCGTTGGCAGGATTGAAAGACACTACAACTGGTGACACGCTTTGCTCACTTGATGATCAGGTTATCTTGGAGAGAATGGAATTCCCGGAACCAGTAATTGAAATTGCAGTTGAGCCGAAAACCAAAGCTGACCAAGAGAAAATGGGTCGAGCCCTGGGCCGTTTGGCGGCAGAAGATCCGTCTTTCCGGGTCGCCAGTGATGAAGAAAGCGGTCAAACCATTATTAAAGGTATGGGCGAGCTTCACTTAGATATCATCGTCGACCGGATGAAGCGAGAGTTTAAAGTTGAAGCCAATATTGGTCAACCGCAGGTTGCTTATCGCGAGACTATTAAGGTGCCGTCTGACATTGACTATACCCACAAAAAACAATCGGGTGGTGCTGGTCAGTTTGCCCGCATCAAAATTAAATTTGAGCCGCTACCGCCGGGATCAGGGTACGAATTCACCAGCAAAGTTGTTGGCGGTAACGTGCCGAAAGAGTACATCCCAGGTGTTGAAAAAGGCTTGTTAAGTGCGCTTGAAACTGGACCGCTTTCCGGCTTCCCGGTAACCGACATTAAAGCTGAGCTTTATGATGGCGCGTCCCATGATGTTGACTCCTCAGTGATGGCGTTTGAAATCGCTGCTCGTGCGGCTTTCCGCGAAGGCGTGATGGAAGCAAAACCCTGTCTGTTAGAGCCGGTCATGAAAGTCGAAGTTGTCACCCCGGAAGAATATATGGGCGACATAATCGGTGATTTGAATTCCCGTCGTGGCAATGTTGGCTCGATGGATCAGCGCGGTAATGCGCGGGTTATTTCCTGCATGGTGCCTTTGGCGAACATGTTTGGTTATGTCAACACTTTGCGCTCGATGTCACAGGGCCGGGCACAATTCACCATGCATTTTGATCATTATGCAGAACTGCCGCAGGCGGTTTCCGAAGATGTTCGGGAGCGGCTCGCAGGTTAATTCGAATTTTAATTTTGGATAAATCCAATACGTCGGAGTATAGAGACATGGCGAAGGAAAAATTTGAGCGGACAAAGCCGCATTGTAATGTTGGCACGATTGGTCACGTTGACCATGGCAAGACGACACTGACCGCGGCGATCACCAGGATTTTGGCCGAAT
>Ga0066852_10001253_pt1 | contig 10837 bp, 9 predicted proteins | sample ETNtaG_27_FD_67283 | JGI IMG/M metagenome (GOLD analysis project Ga0066852, IMG submission 67283) | Marine microbial and viral communities from oxygen minimum zone, Eastern Pacific Ocean - ETNP201406SV63 | ecosystem: Environmental > Aquatic > Marine > Oceanic | place: Pacific Ocean: Eastern...
CACAACCCATTCTTCCTGTACGGCCAATACGGTGCGTATATGCTTCTGAATCATTTGGAATATCATAGTTAATAACATGACTAATACGTTTAACATCAAGGCCACGAGCAGCAACATCTGTAGCAATTAACATATCTAACTTGCCAGATTTCAATCGTCTAATTGTTTGTTCTCGCAATTTTTGTGTTACATCTCCGTTTAAAGCAGTACAAGCGTAACCACGAGCAGCAAGTTTTTCAGATAATTCGACTGTTGTAATTTTCGTACGAACAAAAATAATAATTGCATTAAAAGTCATACTTTCAAGAATTGTAGTCAACGAATCAAGCTTCTCTCTTCCATTAACCAAGACATAACGTTGTCGAACTGTATCTGCTGTAATACTCTTTGCCTCAATAGTGATTTGCTCAGGTTTATTTAGATATCTTTTTGAAATGTTTCGAATAGGAGTGGGAATCGTAGCAGAGAATAATGCAATCTGACGTTGTTTTGGTAATCGTTCGAGTACCCATTTAACATCGTCTATAAAACCCATGCGAAGCATTTCATCGGCTTCGTCCAAAACAAGACATGTTAGATTTTCCATTTTTAATGTTCCGCGCCGCATATGATCCATAACTCGTCCGGGCGTACCAACAACAATATGCACACCGCGTTTTAGCTGACGCAATTGCACGCCATACTCTTGCCCCCCATAAATAGGTAAAACATGAAACCCGTTAAGAAATTTTGCGTATCGTTGGAAAGCTTCTGAAACTTGAATAGCGAGTTCGCGTGTAGGTGTTAATACTAAAATTTGTGGTGTCGTTAATTTAAGATTGATCTTTGATAATAATGGTAATGCGAATGCTGCTGTTTTACCTGTACCCGTTTGTGCTTGACCAATCACATCTCGTCCATCCATCACAAATGGAATTATTTTTGCTTGAATTGGAGAAGGAGACTCATAGCCAACATTCTTTAGCGCTTTTATAATAGGTGGTGATAACGATAAGTCATTAAAGCTAAGATCGTTGAAATCGGTGTTAGTCATTAGATTGGCCTATAGGTGAATAACTAGTCTGGTTATGCTATTAGCAGAAAAAGAAGGGGGAGTATACGGACTTATGGATTTGTTACAAGATAGATATATTTAAGATTCTATCTTATGATTCTCTTTTAATAGCGCGGCCTCCAATATCATTTCGATAAAACATACCATCATAATCGATATTTTTTATCGCATCGTATGTATTTTTCTTTGCATCAGTAACTGTTTCCCCCAGAGAGGTTATGCATAAAACTCGTCCGCCTGCGGACACTACTTTACCATTCTCTTTTGTGGTGCCTGCATGAAAAACTTTCACGTCTCTGGGAAAATCAAAATCAAGACCATTGATTACATCTCCTTTGCTTGAGGACTCTGGATAACCAGCTGAAGCTGTTACCACTCCTAGCGCGACGCGCTCTTCCCATTCAATAGAACATTCAGTTAATGTATTGTTATTTGAAGCAAGACATAAAAAAACTAAATCACTTTTTAGTCTCATCATTATTGGTTGAGTTTCTGGGTCGCCAAAACGGCAATTAAATTCTAATACTTTTGGTATACCCTCATTAGTAATCATAATTCCCGCATAGAGAAAACCTGTGTATGTTCTATCTTCACTGGCCATCCCTCTGATTGTTGGCATAATAATTTCATCTAATATACGTTGTTGCATGGTATTACACGCAATAGGTGCTGGAGAATAAGCGCCCATCCCACCCGTGTTGGGACCGTTATCACCATCATCGCGCGCTTTATGGTCTTGTGAGGTAGCAAGTGGCAAAACATTTTCCCCGTCTGATATAACAATAAAACTAACCTCTTCACCCTCTAAAAATTCCTCAATAACAATACGATGACCAGCCTCACCGAATTTGTTTCCAGATAACATGTTATTAATTTCTTTAATCCCCTCGTCTTCGGAAGATACAATCACCACCCCTTTGCCGGCAGCTAATCCATCTGCCTTAATAACAATCGGCATTGTTTTTGATTTTATATAATCAATTGCAGTCTTAGCTTGGGTAAAAATTTCGTATTCGGCGGTTGGTATTTGATATTTTTTTAAAAAGTCTTTACTGAAAGATTTAGAGCCTTCGAGAATTGCCGCAGCCTTTGTTGGGCCAAAACAAGTAAGTCCTGCCTTGCGAAATTCATCCACAATACCTGCTACTAAAGGAGCTTCCGGACCGATTATGGTGAGATTAATTGCTTCTTTTGCTGCGAATACTTTTAGCGCATCAATATCATCGGCATTGATTTGAATATTAGTAACTTTTTTTTCTTCGGCTGTTCCTGCATTACCCGGCGCAACATATACCACATCAACCTGACTGGATTGTGCGGCTTTCCAAGCCAAAGCATGTTCACGCCCACCACCACCGACAATAAGAATTTTCATATGAAATTAGATATATTTAATATCTGTTAAAATATTTTAGTGAAGAAAGTGTCGCATTTTGGTAAAGACCATCGCTATATCGTGTTCATCAGCAGCGGCGATCACTTCCTCGTCACGAACTGAACCGCCTGGTTGAATAATCGCACGTATACCTTCCGTTGCAGATGAATCAACCCCATCTCGAAAAGGGAAAAATGCATCCGAAGCCATAACCGCGCCAGTTATAGCTAACTTTTCGTCTTTTGCCTTAATCGCGGCAATGCGCGCACTATACACACGACTCATTTGTCCCGCACCAATGCCGATGGTTTTTTTATCTTTCGCATATACTATTGCATTTGATTTAACATATTTCACAACATGCCACGAGAAGATTAGATCGTCTAATTCCTGAACTGAGGGTGCTCTTTTTGTTACAACTTCTAAATTTTCACGATTAATAATCCCCTGGTCATTATCCTGCAGTAATAAACCGCCGCTAACACGCTTCATGTTTAATCGTTGAACATTCTCTTGTCGAACGCCCGATTCTAATAGGCGTATACCTTCTTTTTTTGCAATAATTTTAAGACTCTCCGTCGCGATGACTGGCGCGATGATTACCTCAACAAATTGTCTGTCAATAATTGCTTTTGCTGTTTCAGCATCCAGTATCCGATTAAACGCAATAATCCCGCCAAAAGCCGATATCGGGTCTGTGCTATAAGCGCCTTCATAGGCCTCAAGAATTGTAGATCCGATTGCAACGCCACAAGGATTTGCGTGTTTAACAATCACACAAGCTGTTTCATCAAAAGAAAGAACGCATTCAAATGCAGCATCAGTATCAGCGATATTATTATAAGAAAGTTCTTTCCCTTGGATTTGCTTGGCGCTTGCTAAAGTGCCAATCATTGGTTGAGATTCTGAATAAAAAGCTGCTGTCTGATGGGGATTTTCGCCGTAACGTAAATCTTGTTTTTTTATGAACTGATTAGTGTAGGTAGACGGGTAATTTATATGCTCTTTGGTTTCATTTAAACCGCCTAAATAATTCGAAACATTTGCATCATAATTCGCTGTATGTGCAAAAACTTTTTGTGCGAGATAAAAGCGTGTTTTATCGCTGACATTTCCGTCTTCTCTTAATTCCTTTAATACAGTACCGTAATCTTCTGTATTAACAACAACAGTTACTGAGGCATGGTTTTTTGCCGCTGAACGCAGCATAGCTGGGCCACCAATATCAATATTCTCAATTGCTGCTTCAAAGGTGCAGCATGGTTTGCTAACAGTCTCTTCAAATGGGTATAAATTCACCACAACAAGATCAATTGCGTCGATTCCATACTCGTTCATCACTTCATCATCGATTCCACGTCTTCCCAAAAGAGCTCCGTGGATTTTAGGATGTAAAGTTTTGACTCGACCATCCATCATCTCTGGGAAATCGGTATAGTCTGACACCTGTGTAACATTAATATTATTCTTGATGAGTAATTTCGCGGTGCCACCCGTTGAGAGAATTGCAATTCCTAATTCTGATAAACCTTTACAAAAATCGACAATTCCAGATTTATCTGACACGCTAACTAACGCACGTTTAACGACCGTCATACAATTTGTCCTTCTTTACAGGGTAGCTTTTAAATACGACATTATTGTATAAATTGCGATATTGCAATGCATAAAGAGGCAGATTGATTTTAACTATAAAAGGGTGATGCATTTCCCCTATCTTAATCAAGTTTGTATTTTTTTAACCTATTACGTAATGTCGCACGATTCATGCCAAGCATAGTTGAGGCGTGGGTAATATTCCAGCCCGTATGTTGCATGACAACATCTAAAAACGGTTTTTCAACTTCCTCAAGAAAAATGTCATGAAGTTTGTTAGGCGTATGACCATTAAGATCATTTAAATATTTTTTCATGGCTTTCTCCACGTCATTCGACAGAGACTTTTTAGCATAATTTCTTTTTTCAGTAACAGTCTTTTTTTTTGCTTTCTTTCTAATCATGCTGCAAATCTCTGCGCTTTAAAAAATAAATTATTCAAAGCGTATATCTGCTCTCTTGCAGATTCAATGTGGTTTATCGAGTGGCTTACTGCATTTGTGTGCTTTTGTTTTCGGCTATACCAGGATACATGCTTGCGTGCTATTCGAACCCCTTGTTGCTCACCATAAAATTGATGTAATCGAGTAACATGTTCTATAAGAGTGTTGTGAATTTCCTCTGGGCTGGGTAATGCTAATTTCTCGCCTGTCCTCAGGTAGTGGTTTATCTCTTGAAAAATCCACGGATTACCCTGTGCTGCCCTTCCTATCATAATTCCATCAACCCTATATTTTTTTATTATATCTTCTGCTTGTTCAGGTGTTGTGATATCGCCATTGGCAATCACCGTAATATTTACTCGCGCTTTAATTTCGCCTGCTGTTTCGTGTTCAGCATTACCTTTAAAACCACAGGCGCGAGACCTGCCATGAACCGTAAGTGCTTGTATGCCTTCATCCTTGGCGATTTTTGCTATGTTAAGCGCATTATGGTTAATTTTATCCCAACCGGTTCTTATTTTTAGTGTTACCGGCACAGCTGCTGCATTAACAACGGACTCTAAAATTTTACCTACTAGTATTTCGTCTTTTAATAAAGCTGAACCTGCCATTACCTTACAAACTTTTTTAGCTGGACATCCCATATTAATATCGATGATCTGCGCGTTATTATCAACGTTAAACTTGGCGGCCTCAGCCATCATATTTGGACTAGCGCCGGCAATCTGCACAACTCGAGGCTCCAACTCGCCGCCAATATCAATTCTCAGTTTTGTTTTTCTAGACTTAAATAAAGAAGTGTTCGACGTCACCATCTCAGAGACAACCAAACCTGCCCCTAATTCGCGACAAAGCATCCTGAATGGTTGGTCAGTAATACCTGCCATCGGCGCAAGCACCAAATTATTTTTAAGCTTATAAGGTCCTATTAGCATTGAACCAAAGAATCGAAATCCGTCTCAATATAATTTAACAAGAAAAACTTTTTTTCTTATGATAGCGACAAACCGTAAGTTGTAAAGCAAGAATATTTTGATGAATAAAATCAGTTACTTTAAAGTCTCACCCCATGCAAACTTGCCCAACTTTTTCTTAAAACAGGTTCATCCATGTTAAAATGAGTCCCATATACTGCCAAACATTCTTTTGTTTGCGTGGAGAGTAAACCAGATAAGATTATATGACTACCTGGTTTTGTTAAGCTAGAAAATTCTTTAAGTAATTTCTTTAATGGATTTTGTAAAATATTGGCGACCAAAATATCCGCTTTTGGAATAACAGCGTTTTCAGGATGACATACCAAAATATTTTCTTGTAATTTATTTTGCTCAATATTTTCACGTGTTGTATTTAAAGCTTGTTCGTCTATATCAATTGCAAAAACTTTTTTTGCGCCAAATTTTACCGCAACCATTGCAAGAATCCCTGACCCACAACCATAATCGATAACAATTTTGTTGTTTATGTCATTTTTACAGAACCATTCTATGCAAAGTGATGTTGTCGGATGAGCCCCCGTGCCAAATGCAAGGCCTGGGTCAAGAACTATAGTTGCTATTTTATTTTTCGATGGTTCACGCCAGCTAGGTGAAATACATATTTTATTTGAAAAAAATATTGGCTGATATTTAGATTTGAATTCATTAACCCAATCTTTATCTTCTAAAAATTTAATATTATGACTGTAGATAGCATTACTACCGACATGGCTGTGTAATTGAATAAGCAAGTTATCTATATTGCACTTTGAATTTAATAAAACACTTAATTTTGTTCTTTCCCAGAACGTATTACCATTATCACTCTCATCAAAGACAGGTTCGCTACTAGACGCAGTTAAACTAACTGAAATTGCGCCGAGCTGTTCAAGTAATGCTGATAACTCCTCTGCGTGAGTTTGATTTGTTTCCAGTTCAAGTTGTAACCAACTCATAAAATTAAGATTTAAACGACACAAATAAAAAATCTATTTGATACCCAATTTATTCTCCAAATAATGAATATCAGTACCCCCTGCGGCAAACGCAGTGTCCTGAACGAGGTTTTGATGCAGTGGGATATTTGTTTTAATGCCATCGATAACGATTTCAGATAGTGCCATTGATAAGCGAGATATTGCAAGCTCTCTAGTTTCTGCATGTGCAATTAATTTACCAATCATCGAATCATAATAAGGAGGCACTTTATACCCTTGGTATACATGTGTATCGACACGAATGCCGAACCCACCAGGAGGGTGATAATGTTCGATTATGCCTGGTGAGGGTAAAAATGTCTCTGGGTCTTCGGCATTGATACGACACTCAATCGCATGCCCTCTCACCTTAATATCAGCCTGCTTATAGTTTAATGGATCGCCGCTTGCGACTCTTAATTGCTCTTTCACAATATCAACGCCCGTGATCATCTCTGTCACTGGATGCTCAACCTGGATGCGTGTATTCATCTCTATAAAGTAAAATTCTTCGTTCTCATATAAAAACTCAAAAGTACCTGCACCACGATAGGAAATTTTTTTACAAGCTTTTACACATAACTCTCCGATCTTTTTTCGTGTTTTTTCGCTTAGCCCGGGAGCAGGCGCCTCTTCAATAACTTTTTGGTGCCGTCTCTGCATTGAACAATCGCGTTCGGCCAAATAAATAACATTTCCATGTTCGTCTGCAAGAATTTGTATTTCAATATGACGTGGGTGCTCAAGAAATTTTTCCATATAGACAATATCATTACTAAAAGCAGCTGCCGCTTCTGCGCGCGTTAATGTTATTGATTTAAGTAATGTCGCTTCACTATAAACTACGCGCATGCCTCGGCCACCACCTCCGCCAGCAGCCTTAATAATAACAGGGTAGCCAATTTCTTTAGCTGTCTTTATTAGTTGTTTTGAATCATCCCCTAATGGACCATCAGAACCTGGCACACAAGGAATACCTGCTTTTTTCATTGCCTTGATTGCCGAAACCTTATCGCCCATCACCCGTATTGTTTCAGCCTTCGGCCCAACAAAAGTAAAACCGCTTTGTTCTACTCGTTCTGCAAAATCAGCATTCTCGGAAAGAAATCCGTAACCTGGGTGAATACCAACCGCGTCGGTTACTTCAGCTGCACTAATGACCGCGGGAATATTTAAATAACTATCAATTGAGGTTGCCGGACCAATACAGACAGATTCATCAGCAAGATAAACATGTTTTTGTTCACGATCAGCAACTGAATATGTTGCAACCGTTTTAATACCAAGCTCTTTGCAAGCACGCAAAATTCTAAGCGCAATTTCGCCACGGTTTGCAATTACAATTTTTTCAAGCATGGATAATTAAGACTCATATAGATTTATCATGAATAAACGCAATTAATAAAACAACGTTTTGGTTTAAGACGGACTAATAACAAATAAGGGTTGTCCGTACTCTACTGGATCACCGTTTTCGACTAATATGCGAACTAACTTGCCATCAATGTCAGCTTCAATCTGATTCATTATTTTCATTGCTTCAATAATACAAAGCACATCACCAGTCTTAATATTTTGCCCTTTATTTGTAAACGGTGGCTGATCAGGCGAAGGAGAACTATAAAAAATTCCTACCATTGGGGCAGTAATAACCTTACCTTCGCTACTGTAATCATCGCTTGATGAATTTTCGTTAGTGCTTAGTTGTGTTTTCAATGAACTGTCCACATCGACAGATGGTGCGTTAACCATCGTCTGAGGCAGAGGATTTGACCCATCGCGACTGATACGAACTGATTCTTCGCCTTCATGAATCTCAATCTCGGCAATCCCCGACTCCTCGAGCAACTCAATTAATTTTTTTACCTTTCTAATATCCATAATATTTTTTCATTATTTTTTTAGGTATCGTTCAGCGCCCATTAAGGCAAGCTCATATCCATAATCACCAAGACCGCTCACAACAGCAACGGCAATGTCAGATAAATATGAAGACTTTCTAAATTCCTCACGGGAAAATACATTCGATAAATGTACTTCGATAAAGGGAATTTGTGTGCCCAACATTGCATCACGCAGTGCTATGCTGGTGTGAGTAAATGCGCCGGGGTTAATGAGTATAAAATCCACCCCTGTTTTTTTTGCCTCATGTATTTTATCTACTAGTTCATGCTCGGCATTGCTTTGAAAACTTGAGAGTGTATTACCTTGTGCTGTCGCCAAATTCAGTATTCTGGCATCTATCTCGGCTAGCGTTGTTGTTCCATAGACCTCCGGCTCCCGCTCGCCCAAAAGGTTTAGATTTGGCCCATTTAAAACTAGAAACTTCAAGTAAATCCCCTATATATAATAACTGATATTGTTATTTTTAATGATTTTAACAGCATTTAGCTGAATTTTAACAGAAGTTTAACGAAAATACGAACAGGTTATTTTTGCCAATTTTGCTTATAAGAAGTTCTTAATCACCGCCTCTGCCTCGATCTTAGATAGCGGTCCGCGGTGAGTATATGCGATTTTACCTTTAGAATTGATAATCGCCGTATATGGCATTGCGCCAATATTATTCCCTAATTGACTGGCAACTTTTATCACTTCATCCCCGCCAACCAATGAGGGATAGTTAACATTATATTCTTCGATAAAATCTCTCACCTCATCTGCCTGTTGTAATGCAATTCCGATAAATTGTAATCCTTGTGTTGCATATTTTTCTTGTAGCTCGACAAAAGCAGGGATTTCCTCACGACAGGGGGCACACCATGTCGCCCAAAAATTAATTGCAATCAACTTGCCTTTCCACTCAGATAAATACCGCCTTTCACCATTTAAATCCAACAAACTAAATTCCGCTACACCCATACCAATAACTTCTTCGGGGCTCGGTGATTTTTTAGTGTTTAACTGTGCTTCGAGAATTCCATCATCTTTTGATATCTGCTGAAAATAATAACCACTAAGCCCTGAAAGTATTGCTACAAGAATTGCTACAAATATTATCTGCCATCGTTTCATAAGGATTTAACTTGTTTAATATGCTTAATAAAATTTTCTGGTTTAGAAAAACCAATAAGACGATGAGATTTAATCTCTTCTGATTGTTGATTAAAAAAAATAATTGCTGGGGGACCAAATAATCCAAAATGTTTTAACAAAATTTTATCGGCATCATTATTTTCTGTAACATCTGCTTTCAGTAAATTTATATCTTGCAATATATCTTGAACCAATGGTTTAGAAAAAGTATGTGCCTCCATTTGTTTGCACTCGACACACCAGTCGGCATAAAAATCTAACATCACTGACTTACCCTCAAGCTTCGACTGCTCTAATTGTTCATTCAATTCTGAAATGTTCGCTATATAAACAAACGGTAGAGTTTCAGTTGTGAAATTATTAGATAGTATTCTTTTGTTAAATGGCGCTAATACAGTTCCCCCGCCACTTACCGCAGCATAAATCAAAATGCCGCCGTAGAACATCATCATTAAACCCAGGCCTTTATGTAATCGTTGCCAGTAATTAATACCCTTTTCTTGGCGGTCTAATGCACCAAGAAAAATTGCGCTAACGATAAATAAAGCTGCCCAGAGTAATAAAGTAAATGTTTCTGGTAACACACGTTCTAAAAACCAAATGGCGACACCCAACATAATGACGCCAAAAACACGCTTGATATTATTCATCCATGCGCCAGCGCGTGGTAATAATTCACCTGAACTGATACCAATAATCAATAGCGGTACACCAAAACCCAAACCCATTGCAAATAAAGCAAGGCCACCGAGTTGCGCATCGCCAGTTTGACTAATATAAAGTAATGCGCCCGCAAGTGGCGGTGCCACACACGGGCCAACAATAACAGCAGATAGTAACCCCATCAGCGCAGCACCCGTCAGAGTACCACGACCAGAATTACTTTGATTAGCTACGACTTTATTTTGCCAACTGCTGGGTAATTGCAATTCGTAAAAACCAAACATTGATAATGCAAGTAGCACAAAAACCCCGCTGAATAGACTGATCACCCAAATATTTTGTGATGCAGCTTGAAGATTAAAACTGAAAAGACCAGCAATCACACCTAATACAGCATAAGTCAGTGCCATGGCCAGAACATAACTTAATGTCAGCATGATTGCCCTTGTTCTTGTTATACGAACTCCTTCACCGACGATAATGCCGGAGAGAATAGGAATCATTGGAAAAACACATGGCGTTAATGCCAGTAAAAATCCGAATACAAAAAATGAAAAGATATTGAATAACAAACTATTTTCTTTTAATTTTTTTGTGACTACATCTTGCTCAGATATAAATATTTCTTTATTAATCCCTTCATCAGCAAGTAATGCCTCAAAAGAATCAGGAATTGAAACTGTTAGATTTTTCTTAATTGGTGGGTAACAGATCGA
>Ga0066852_10001263_pt1 | contig 10817 bp, 7 predicted proteins | sample ETNtaG_27_FD_67283 | JGI IMG/M metagenome (GOLD analysis project Ga0066852, IMG submission 67283) | Marine microbial and viral communities from oxygen minimum zone, Eastern Pacific Ocean - ETNP201406SV63 | ecosystem: Environmental > Aquatic > Marine > Oceanic | place: Pacific Ocean: Eastern...
TACCTCCTTCACTTCAGTGGAAGCTTCGTGTTCCTGAATTGGTTGAACATGAACCATGATGATCCTTCAATTTTGTAAAACCTGGTTGACGGGGTTGGGGACCGGTTTTCCTGCAAAAAAAGCCTCAAGGTTGTCGAGCACGAGTTGTCCCATTGCGATCCGTGTCTGATTGGTAGCACTTCCATTGTGCGGTTGAAGAACAACGTTGTCCATGGTCAAAAGCTCTTGCGGAACATGAGGTTCATTTTCAAAGACATCGAGACCGGCAGCTCCAAGTTTACCTGATTGGAGCAGTTCCACCATCGCTGATTCATCGATGACCGTTCCTCTTGCGATGTTGACCAGAATACCTTCAGGACCAAGGGCTTCCATCACATTCCGGCTGACGAGCTTGCGAGTCGCCTCTCCTCCCGGACAACTGACGACCAGGAAGTCGGAATCCCCGGCTAGTTCCTCCAGCTTCGAATAATAAGGATAGACCAGTCCCGGTTTTTCTCGTGGACCGTGATAGCTTACATGAAGACGAAAGGCTTCAGCACGCCGAGCGATGGCCTGACCGATTCGACCCATTCCCAGGATACCGATTTTTTTACCTGAAAGGCTTTTGCTAAACCGCATGATTCTCTCTTTCCAAATTCCTTCACGGACAAAGCGGTCTCCCTCAGGGATGCTTCGTGCGACGGAAACCAGCAAAGCAATCGCCAAATCTGCCACATCATCCGTAAGAACGTCAGGAGTATTGGTTACTTGAATACCCTTTTGGGTGGCATAGTCAACATCCACGCTGTCAAAACCCACTCCAAAATTTGATATAATTTTTAATTGAGGGAATAATTTAATGAGTTTTTCCGAAGCTCCCAGGTGATCTGTCACCATCGCTCTAACATTTAAACAATGATTCTCTATAAATTTGTTTTTATCTGAAACTTCCCAAAGCCTTTTTACAACATATTTTTCTTCTAATAAGCCTAGTAAAGTGGGATGTTGAAATTGCCTGTAAACCAATACGATTTCGTTCATTGGATTTCTTGATGATGGTTTGTCTTAGAAAATGATGAAAAACTTTTGATTCCTTCAAAGAAAGCGAACCACGAACATTTACAAAATAATTTTTGTTATAAATTTGATTTTCATGAAGTTCGATCATTTTCTATACGGTCAATGCCGATGAGTCAAGGACAGGGATTAAAAAAGACCAGTCATGTCTCCCAAAGTGCATTTCTTCATGAAGATCGTGAAGCACGCTACAAAGCAAGGACACAGCGTACCTTAGATGAACTGGTTCCGATTTCAAAAAAGCTCACCCTGCTCGTTCATGCCTCGGCCAACCGTTCTGCCTTGAGTGGGCTGAAATTAGGAATGCAAGTTAAGGAGACGAAACGAAGAATGGGGGAACGGACGCGCACAGGAAGCAGCGGGTATTTCACCAACATCGTGCTGGAAAATCCGCACCAGAGCATGACCTTCTATCTCAGTAAGGAAGAGAAAATTGAAATCCTGTTCTATCTGACGGAGGTCCGTAAACTTGATGCGGCATTCACTCCGGAACAATTCACCCCAGTCCATTTCATCAATGATCGCCTGACTGGATGGGGATGGGAGTCCCTCCTAAATGTGAAGGAGGGACAAAAGTTTGGGGAAGAATGCAGGAGTAGACTTTTGAAAGGCCTGCCTGGAATGAAAAAGCTTTTAGAGACTTAACGTCCTCTGGCCTCCTGAATTTCCTTGACCACCTGCTGGACCAGCATAGGCAGGATGCTTTCCAGACCTTTCTGCACTGATTTAGCTACCAGTTCTTCCAGTCTTGTTGAATCCATTTCAAGTGAAGAAAGTTCTTCGCTGAATTCTGGAGCAGACTGAGGAAATGGCTCTGCAGTTGTTTCAAGTTCGATCATGGTGGTATCTTCTTCATCCAGCATTTCGAATCCTGGTTCCACCATTTCAGAAACCGCCACCGGTTCCACCAGCATTTCTTCCTGTTGGGTTGCAGATTCAGGAGCTGTAGGCCCTGAATCTTCTTCTTCTTCAGAAAAACGGTCGAAATTCATGAACGCGTCTTCTGCTGATTCCCAGTCGCCGAACGTATCTTCCGCAGGAAGAGCATCCACCGCAGCAATCTGAACTGTTTCAGCCTCCAGTTCTGCTTCCTCGGCCTCTGCCATGATCCCCCGCTCCAGTTCCTCTTCGACTTCTTCGTCTTCAAGGTAACCATCGAGTTCATCCAGAACGAATTCACGCAGTTCATCTTCGGCCTCTTCCCATGTCTCAAGCGCTTCTTCTTCGGCAATCTCTTCCGCAAGAACCTCTTCGGCAGCTTCGAGGGCAGCCATTTCCTCATTCAGAGCATCCAGCTCATCGAGGGCTGAATCTCCAGAACCGGTTTGCTCATCACCATCCAGGGCAATCATTTCCTCTTCGGTTTCTGAAATCGTTTCCACCGTTTCTTCTGAAGTTTTAAGCATGAACTCATCCAGATCTTCAGTTTCACTACCATCTTCTGTCTGTTGCACTCCCTGTTCGGCTAGCATCACATGATCCAATTCGTTGGAAACGGGGTGATACTCATCTTCAATGGTCGCTTCGATGACGAAATCATCCATTTCCTGCATCCCAGTTGCCGCTCCATTTTCTGTGGTTTTCCTTGGAGCTGACTGCTGGACAGGTTCGCCAAGCGGTTTCAGGTTTTTAGGTAGTTCAGGATCAAAATCGTTGATCCCCATTTTGATTTCCGCCAGATTGTCCCGTGGAATCTGATTCAGGTCCGGAGGATTTTTCCAGAGTTCCTCGGGATCTTCAAAATCGTTGAGCTTGAGATTGATCGGCGTCTGTCCCTCACGCAGGGTTTGTGGAGGATCTTCTCCATCATCCAAAGCAACCGACTCAGACTGCAGGTCTATCTCAAAAGAGGGTGCATCGCCTGCGAAATCATCAAGGCCTCCTGCAACCGCTTCCGCTAGTTCAACTGCAAAATCCTCCTCCTCACGATCAGTGAGATGGTCTCCTGCCAAATCTTCTTCAAGCATGCTTCCGGTTCCTGTCTCATCAGGAAGGTCCGGTTGCGATTGTTCTTCCTGAACCGATGGTGTTTGCTGATCCATCTGCAATTCCTCTTCGGTTAAAGGTTCAAGGGAAATCGAGAGATCTCCCAGATCATCATCGAGCATCAGCGAATCCATTTCGCTGGCATCCGTGATTTCCATGTTTTGGGAACTGCCGGTTGGACGTGTGTTTGCTGCACTCATGGCAATTTCCTCAATATTCCTGTTGGTGAGCCCATATTCTGGTTCTTCATTTTCTAAACTAGGTTCTATTACGTTCTGGTGATCGGAGTTTTGTATTTCATCCATCAACCCCGTCATTTCCGAATCAAAAAGTTCTAATTGTCTTAATCTACCAGAATCCTCGGTGCTTTCCAGTAAAGGTTGTTTCAGGGAGAGATGTTTTCTAAGTTGCTGTTTGAGTTTGAAGGCATCAAAGGGTTTCAGAATCCGATCGTCAATTCCTATCTCAGCCAAGGTTTCTGGATCTTCATCAGCATCTGAGCCTTTCGCAAGCAATACCAAGGGAGTCTTGTCAAATGCTTCCTCCGCTCTGATTCCACGACAAGTTTCATAACTCCGAATCTGTTCCGAGTTGCCAACAAAGATCAGGTCAGGCCTCAGCTCAATGGCCTTGCTCAAGAAGGATTCAGGGTTTGATTCCTGATGAATTTCTATGCTGTCCGGATTCAGACTTGAAGCAATCAGTCCCTGGATTTCCGGATTTTGTTCCAGGACAAGTATCGATTTGGACATGGAATTTCCTGTAACTCCGACACCTGGAAGATACCTTCCTTCCATGATGCCGCTTTAACTGAATAGGGTAACTCATCCTATGCAAAGCAAATTCCAAGTATCCAATTCCCTTTCTTTGTTTCTGTTCCCCTCAGGCTAAACGTGCTGGTTCATCAATTCAAGATTCAAAATGTGCTTATCATTTTGAATCTTGCCCGGAGAGGTTTTATTTTCTTTTTTGGAGTATAAATCAGATTCCAAAACATTTATTGATTCCTCAGCATCTGAATTAAACTAATCCTTTGAGGCATTCTCAAAATCCCTTCTGTCAGGTATTGACCATGAAGATTATGCTTTTTTCGTTTAAGATAGTCTTTTGAACAAAATCACTAAATTCAGAAATTTTAGATGATCTCCAGATATCTTGCGGGTGAATTCACAAGGTTCTTTATCCTTTTTTTAGGTGCCTTCCTGATCATAATCTTCATTGGTAATGTTTTCAGCAGTCTCACTATTATTTTCGAAGACTGGGAGGGTTTTCTGCGTTTTCTTCGCATTACAGCCCTGATGTTGCCCCAGCTTTTGGAATTCACGATCCCGATTACCGTCCTTCTGGCAACCATCACCACCTTTAGCACCTTCAACCGTACTTCAGAACTTCTTGCAATCCGATCTTCAGGAGTCGGCCCCTGGAATCTGGCCTGGCCGCTTCTGTTGATCACCCTGCTGATTGCTGCATCCACTTATGTGGGCCAGAATTACCTCTACGTTTGGATGCACCGACAGTGGGCGGAAACCGATTCAACCATCAAACTTCAACCCATCTGGAAGGTTGCTCCCGATAACCGGCTTTATTTTTTCGGAAAACTTCCTGAAAAAGGAAAACTGCAATCGGTCACCCTTTTTCAATGGCAAACTGAACCCTACAGAATGGTTGAGCGTACAGCGATTGAAAGGGGAGAGCAACAAAAAACCTCATGGAATTTCCAAGATCTGGAGCAATACCTTTTCTCGGATAACCACCTGAAGTATGAAAATTTGGAACAGCTGAATCTCAAAATGGAAGAGGTTCCTTCACTGAAATATGAAAAGGCGATTTCCCCAAGAAATCTTCCCTTTTTGGATCTTAGAGATGAGATCGAAAACCGACGAAATGAGGGACAGGATGTGACACGCCACCGTGTCGCATTTTTTCAGAAATCGGCCTTCCCCTTCCAACTTTTTATTATGGTCTTTCTAGGATTGGCCCTTTCCACCTCACATAGTCGCAAAGGAATGGGTGCAGAATCGCTGGCGTTGAGCTGCCTTTTGGCAATCCTATTCTGGATCCTGAACCAAATCCTACTGGCCCTCGGAGACGCGGGGGAACTACATCCCTTTTCTGCAAGCTGGGGAAGCATAGGCCTTTTCACACTCATCGCCTGGCTGCTGCATCTGCGCTATCGGGTTTAAAACCAATCTCATATCTATCAATCCCTTCTATTCAAACAAAGAATCAGCAAAAGCTTTGGGATCGAAAGGACGCAGGTCCCGGGTTTGTTCTCCAATCCCGATGTAACGAACCGGGATGTCGAACTCATTGACGATGCCGATGATCACACCGCCTTTGGAGGTGCCGTCGAGTTTAGTGATTACGAGTCCTGTCAGTTCGGTGGCCTCCAAGAATTCTCGGGTTTGGAAGATCGCGTTCTGCCCCGTACTGGCATCCAGGACCAGCAGGATCTGGTGGGGGGCTTCCGGAATTTTCTTTCGGATGACACGCACCATTTTCTTCAACTCCTCCATCAGGTTTTTCTTGGTGTGCAGCCTTCCGGCGGTATCACATATGACCACGTCATAAGCTTCTGCGACGGCTCTGCTAACCGTTTCGTACATCACCGAGGAAGGATCGCTGCCGGCTTCTTTGGAAACGATGTCACAACCTGCACGATCCGCCCATTGCTGGAGCTGCTCAATGGCTGCAGCCCGGAAGGTGTCTCCTGCTCCAAGCAGGACCTTTTTCCCTTCGTCCACATACTGAGCAGCAATTTTCCCGATGGTCGTGGTTTTTCCAACACCGTTGACCCCTACCATCAACAGCACCAGGGGTTTCGTGTCCTTCGTTCCAACCTCGGGATACTGCTTGTCCATGATGGAACTGATTTCTGATTTGATTGTCTGCTGGAGGACTTCCGGATCCTTGAGTTCCTTGCGTTCCACTTTTTCAGTGATGACTTCAATCACCCGTTGACAGGTTTCAGGTCCCAGGTCAGCACCAAGCAGGACTTCCTCAAGATCATCGAGCAGTTCTTCGTCAATCTCCTTCTTCCCCTGGAGTGTCTCTCCAAGACTTTGAAGAAACTGTTCGCGTGTTTTCCTAACTCCCTGCTTCAGTTGTTCCAGCAGCCCAGAAGGAGAGTCGTCGATTTCTTCCTCTTCCTCGGCTTTGATTTCCCGCTGAAGGATCTGCCTTTCTCGCAGTTGAGCTTCCTGTTCCTGGAGCTCTAATTTTGCACTGTCCTCTTTCTCACTGATTTTCTGAAGTTTGGCTTCGTTTCTCTGTTCCCGGAGTGTTTCCTCTTCTTTAGCAAGTTCCTCGAGTTTTTTAAGCCGGTCTTTTTCACTGAGTGGGGGAGCCTGGCTTTCGTCAGAGAACAGTTTCCTCAGGGTACTCACAAAAAACACGCCGATCACAATCAGCACCAACAGAACAACCGAAGCTGCCACCAGAAGCTGGGGGTCGCTTTCGAGGATTTTAAGGATCAGGGTTTCAAACTGATTTATGGAATTCATGGCATTCGATGGAATTCAAAATAGAAGCTGCAGTTCTCAAGCAGGATTCAAAATGCTACATTCAATTGACTCAATTTGGGAGTCTTTAACGTGAATGAAAGTTTTTCCATGCCAATCCCGCTGAACCCTGATCAACAGCACATCGTCGAACACCGTGATGGCCCGGCACTGGTGATAGCCGGTGCTGGAAGTGGAAAAACACGGGTTGTAACCCAGCGCGTTGCTCATCTGATCCATTCCGGGGTCCCGGCCTCCTCCATCCTATTGCTGACCTTCACCAACAAGGCCGCGCGAGAAATGGCTTTGAGGGCGGCCAGGCAACAGGGAGTCGAACCGGATCAGCAAAAAATTCTGAATGGAACCTTCCACAGCATGGCCAGCCGGTTTTTGCGCCGGAGTGCAAAAATGCTGCATTATGAAAATCAGTTCAGCATCTTGGATGCCTCCGATTCACGGGATCTCATCCGTGCCGCGATTGCAGAAAAGATTGGTAAGCCTGGACGGAATTTCCCGAAACCATCCGTACTTTCCAGCGTCTTCTCCCTGGCCTTCAACCGAAATTGTACCCGCGAAAGCGTGATGCAAAGCAACTATGTCAAACGTCATTTCAATCTCAACGAACTGATCTCGCTCGAATATCCCCACCTTGAGAATTACCTTGAGGAACTGCTCCTGATCCTCGGTCGCTACCGCGAAAAAAAGCGGGCTTCCCAATCGATGGATTTTGACGATTTGCTTGAAAATTGGCTTGAATTGCTTTTGAAATACGGCGAAGGGCTTTCCCTCAAGAAACAACTCCAATACATCCTCGTTGATGAATACCAGGACACCAATCATATCCAGGCCAGTATCCTTGAAGAACTCGCCAAACCCCATCAGAACCTGATGGTGGTCGGAGATGATGCCCAGTCGATCTACAGTTGGCGTGGAGCAGATTTTCGGAACATCCTCGAATTTCCGGAAAAAAATAATGCCAAAGTTTATCACCTTGAACAAAACTACCGGAGCAGTCCCGAAATCCTGGATGCCGCAAACCAGAGCATCAATCACAACACCCGTCAGTTCGAAAAGAACCTCTTCAGTGAACTCCCCTCCGGAGAAAAACCGGTGGTGCATCAACTCTGGGATTCCTCGGATGAAGCCGAGGTGGTACTGAACCAGTTGCTGGCCCTACGGGATGAAGGCTTGTCGCTCGATGAAATGAGTGTGCTTTACCGCAACCATGTTCAGTCTGCGGTGCTTCAGGTCGTTCTGACCCAAGCAGGCATTCCGTTCATGGTTCATTCCGGAGTGAAGTTTTTCGAACAGGCCCACATCAAGGACCTCACTGCATTTCTCAAGGTGCTTTACAATCCCCTGGACGAAATTGCGTGGATGAGACTGCTTCGGATGCTGCCGGGCATTGGCAACACAACCGCCAATCGTATCTTCCAGGTATTTCGTGAACAGCAGGCAGTCCGGCTGACCCAGGAAAATGAATCCCTCCAGAAACTGATTCCTGCAAAAAGCCGTGAAGAGTGGCAGACAATGACGGGCTGTCTAAGGAATCTTTTGCGGGATGATCTCACGCCTTCTGAAATGATCGGGATCGTCTACCGGGATTTTTACCGTGAGGTGATGTACAGCGAGTTTGAGAATGCCTCACTCAGGGAAAATGACGTCCATTATTTACAGGAATTTTCTGCCAATTACCGCTCCCTTGAAGGATTTCTCAATGAACTTTCTCTGGTCGGTTCAAGCATTGTCACCGACCAGGAAGCCGACGATCAGGATCAGGAAACACTGACGTTGACCACGATCCATCAGGCAAAGGGACTCGAATGGAATGCGGTTTTCGTCATTGGTCTGACAGAGGGGCAGTTCCCCCACCAGCGATCCCTCGACACGATGGAACAACTGGAGGAGGAACGACGTCTGTTTTATGTGGCGATGACTCGGGCCAAGCGCTACCTGGTGATTTGTGCCCCGGTCATGTCTTCAGGCTATGGGGCAGGTATGAATGGACGATCACGTTTTATCACAGAACTTCCAGAAGACAGTGTCCAAACTGAAGTTCATGTACGTGATGATTACTCCTACTCCTCAGGAAAAAGCGCGCGTTTTTACTTCTGAATTGATTCAAGCACTTCAGTTCTAGTTTTTCAGCGCATGGTTCCGGATTTCGGAAAGGCTGGCATTGGGAGTCAGGGCTTCCGGATCCACAACCACTTCCAACAATGCAGGCCTCCCAGCTTTTCGGGCCTCAGCAAGAAGATCCGGAAAATCCGAAGTCTTCTCAACTTTTGCTCCAAAGGCCCCATAAGCACGGGCCAGAGCAGCAAAATCCGGGTTGTGCAAGGCCGTTCCATGAACACGGCGGGGGTAGCTTTTTTCCTGATGCATGCGGATCGTGCCGAGCATTCCATTGTTGATGACCAGCACAATCAGGTTCAATCCATACTGAACTGCAGTTGCCATTTCCTGCCCGTTCATCATAAAACATCCGTCTCCTGCCAGGCATACCACTTCCCTTTCCGGGAAGACTAGTTTGGCCGAAATGGCAGCCGGCATTCCATAGCCCATCGCTCCGCTGGTCGGCCCCAACTGTGATGGAAATTTATGGAATCGGTAAAAACGGTGACCCCAGGAAGAGTAGATTCCGGCACCATTGGTGATGATCGCATCGGCAGGAAGAGCCTCACTCAGGTGACGAACCACGTCTGCAAAATTCACGTTCCCTGGGGCTTCTGGAGGTTGCTGAAAAGCTTCATAAGATTGCCTGGCTTTTGCTGTCCTCTCCCTCCAACCTTCTGAAGGAACCGTTTCGAGTTGACTCAAGGCCTGGGCAAATTGCTGAACAGAAGCATTGATCGGCAGATCAGCACGATAGACCCGGCCCAGTTCATCTGCTCCGGGATGGATGTGGACCAGTTTCTGGTTGGGAACAGGAATTCCCATCAGACGATAGCCTCCTGTGGTCATCTCTCCCATCCTTGCTCCTACCACGATCAAAAGATCAGAATCCTGGACCAACTGATGTAGTTTGGGATTCGGCCCGATGCCCAGATCACCAATGTAACAGCGGTGGTCATTGTCCATCCGGTCCTGGCAACGGAAGGAAACAGCCACCGGCAGATCCTGTTGATCCGCAAACAATGTGTGAATTCGGCAGGCCTCATGGTTCCATCCACCTCCCCCGAGCACCATCAGCGGACTCTCGGCTTCGAGCAGCATTTCCCTGATCTGTTTTATTTGCTCAGGCGCCGGTGCTGGTTGAACAGGAATCGCAGGAGGAGCATCCTCCACCTCCGCTTCCTCCCTCAGCATGTCTTCCGGCAGTGAAAGCACCACTGGCCCAGGACGACCTGATAAAGCCGAATGAAACGCATGGTTGAGGTATTCCGGAATCCGGGACGGATCACGTATTTCTGCAGACCATTTGCTCATCTCACTGAAAAAAATACCATGATTCACTTCCTGAAATGCTTCACGGTCTTGCATCTGCCGGCCCACCTGTCCCACCAGCAATAGCATCGGTGTTGAATCTTGAAAAGCAGTATGGAGTCCGATGCTGGCATTTGCTGCTCCTGGCCCACGAGTCACAACACAGATTCCTGGTTGGCCGGTAAGTTTTCCATAGGCCTCCGCCATGTTTGCCGCTCCACCTTCCTGGCGACAGGTGATGAAACGGATCGTCTCCCGCTGATCATAGAGTCCATCCAGCAAAGCGAGGTAGCTTTCCCCTGGAACACCAAAAATCAGTTCTACTCCCTGTGCTTTCAGTCCGTCGGCAAGAATTTTTCCTCCCATTCGGTTGCTGATCGTCATTTTTTGTTTCCTTCCCTGAGTGAATTATTCTTTAATTTCAGATGGCTTTCTCCGGATTCATTACACCCGTTTTGTTGCATTCGATCCGTTCCTTCTGTAGTTCAAAACGATGATTCGCAGACAAACCGGATTGCAGTCCAAATGGCTTGACGGAACATCTGATATCTTAACATAATGAGCAACCTTCTTTGATGATCTCTAGAATTATTGATGATAACCGATGCTACCACTGATTGACACACACCAGCACCTATGGGACCTGTCACACCTTGAACTTCCCTGGACTGGAGGGATTCCTCAACTCAACAAAAACTTTCTGATGTCCGACTACATCGAAGCATCAGAGGGACAAAACGTGAGCAAAACAGTTTACATGGAAGTGGATGCCCATCAACATCACCGCCAGCGTGAAGTGGAATTTATCAATGAAATCTGCAGTGATGATTCGAATCCGATGCAAGCCGC
>Ga0066852_10001277_pt1 | contig 10776 bp, 8 predicted proteins | sample ETNtaG_27_FD_67283 | JGI IMG/M metagenome (GOLD analysis project Ga0066852, IMG submission 67283) | Marine microbial and viral communities from oxygen minimum zone, Eastern Pacific Ocean - ETNP201406SV63 | ecosystem: Environmental > Aquatic > Marine > Oceanic | place: Pacific Ocean: Eastern...
GTGGCTACTTTTTCAACATGTTTTGGAGCTCCATTTATGCCTCAATATCCTACTGTATATGCTGAACTTTTGGGTAAAAAATTAAAGACACATAGTGCTCAGGCATGGTTGGTAAACACAGGGTGGAGTGGAGGTGCATATGGCACTGGTGAAAGAATTGATTTGCCAGTAACTAGAAGAATGTTAACTGCTATTCTTAACGGTGAATTAGAAAAAAACAGTTTTAAACCTGATTTAAACTTCAAAGTGCTAATACCTAAAAATGTTCCTGGTGTCGATTCAAATATTTTAAATCCTAGAAATACTTGGAATGATAAAGATGCATATGATAAAAAAGCTGATGAATTAATTAAACTGTTTAAGGAAAATTTTGTTAAGTATGAAAGCTTTGGAAACTTTTCAAAAGCTGGACCCGACTAAAGATATTCAGAAACCATATCTCTTTCAGAAACTAATTCACTATTAGTCTTAACTAAAGCTTTCTTTGCAAAATCATCGTGCTCAAAATCTTCAATTACCTCATAATTACCTGGAGATATAGTACGTACTGGCATCCCGGCCCATACTCCTTCTGCAAAACCATATTGCCCTTCACTGCACACTACTATTGAGTGGATTTTATCACTTACAGTATACAAACTTTGAACATGATTAATTAAGGCATTAGCTGCTGATGCAGCACTAGAAAGACCTCTAGCTTTTATGATGGCTGCACCTCTCTTTCCAACTGCAGGTATGTACTCATTTTTTAGCCAATTATCATCATTTATTTTATCTAAAGCTGATTTACCAGAAATAAGAGCATTGGAATAATCTGGAAACATAGTAGAGCTATGGTTGCCAAAAATAGCCATTCTAGAAACTTCGGTTACAGAGACATCTGCTTTTACGGCAAGCATTGAAACTGCTCTATTTTGATCAAGGCGTGTCATAGCTGTAAAACGACTAGAACTAAATCGACTTGATTGGGCTGCCGCTATCATACAATTTGTGTTACAAGGATTACCAACTACTACTATTCTACAATCATCCGCTGCATTATCTGAAATTGACTTACCTTGGCCTACAAAAATTTTCCCATTATCTTTAAGCAAATCTGAACGTTCCATTCCTGGACCTCTTGGTTTACTACCCACTAAGAGACATAAATTTGCACCACTAAAAGCCTCATCTGGATTCGAGGTTACTATAACTTCTTCCAAAAGAGGGAATGAGCAGTCTTGAAGCTCCATTGCAACTCCTCGAAGGACATCTAAAGCTGGTGGAATTTCTAATAATTGTAAAGAGACTCTTGTCTTAGAACCAAACATTTCTCCTGCCGCTATTCTTGGAAGTAAACTATAACCGATTTGCCCTGCAGCACCTGTTACTGCAATACGTATTGTACTCATTAATCTTACTACAAAGAATGGGATGATAAAATTAACACCCATAAACAGCCTAATTACCCATAACCCTTTTAGAGTGTCTGACTATATGGGCAATATGAATGAACAAGTTACTGATGTGAAAAAATATGATATTAATCGAAGAATATATCTTCCTAAATGGGTAGAAGAAGACCTAGGGTTAATGCCAGGTCAATCTTATGTTACATTTGTTCAAGATGGAAGTAATATTGTCATAAAAAAAGTAAGTATCAGTATTGCCTAAACGGTTTCTTTAAGCCATTGAAGATCACTTTGGTACAGCATTCTAATATCTTTAATTCCTAAACGTAACATTGCTAATCTTTCTAGACCCAAACCCCAAGCTAAAACCGGACTCTCAATGCCAAATGGTGCTGTAACTTCAGGTCTAAAAATACCAGCCCCTCCTAGCTCTAACCATCTATCTCCAAATCTGACTTCGACCTCTAAAGAAGGTTCAGTATATGGGAAATAAGCAGGCCTTACTCTAACATCATCAAAACCCATACGGTGATAGAATTCCTTGAGAACTCCAATCAACATACCAAAGTTTGCATTAGGTTCAACAATTATCCCCTCAACTTGTGTAAATTCAGGTAAGTGAGTGGCATCAAGTGCTTCCCGTCTGAAAACTCTACCAACACTAAAGACCCTAACAGGAGGTTCTGGATTATTTGATAAATAACGTATAGTTCCTACTGTAGTATGTGTTCTCAGAAGTGCCTGTTGAGCTGTTTCTTTGCTCCATTTACTACCCCAACCCACGGACTCAGTATCTCCACCATCTTCATGTATTGATTTAACTTTACTTAACAAATCTTCATCATTTATTATAAAAGAAGCCGGTTCAGAAAGATAAAAAGTATCTTGTAATTCTCTGGCAGGGTGATCTTGAGGGATAAACAAAACATCCATATTCCAAAAAGCAGATTCAACATAATCACCATCTATCTCTGTAAAGCCCATTTGAAGAAATATTGATCTAATTTCTTCAGTAAATCTAGTTAAAGGATGAAGTGTTGAAATATTTGAAGGCTCAACATTTGTTTCATGACTGTACTTTTGAAATTTTGAGTCTTTCCAACTCCCTGATTGAATCATTTCAGGAGTCAGCTCACCAATTAAATCATCAGATACATTTTCAATATCAAAATTAGAACCTACTTCAGATAATGAAAAAGTACGTGAAACTTCTTCTTTAGTAGACAATACTTGTCTACCTTTGAGTAAAGAAAATCCTTCTTTATCAATCTCTTCTTCCAATAACGGTTTCCTACTTAACTTAATTAATAATTCTTCATCTGGTGTTCGATCAAAATTTCCTGTAGGAGTTAATTTAAGACCTTCTTCTGTTTTCTCTAGCTCTGCAAAATTCTTTTTTTTGAGCCATCCGACAACTATTTTCTTTTCATTATCATCTAAAGGTAATTCATCAATTACTGCTTCACCAATTTGATTAAGCCATTCAACAGCCCTTCTTTCGGGCAGCCCTTGTTCAGCATATTTTTTGCCCTCATCATTAACAAAATAATAGATTTTTGACTCCTCAGATATATCTATTAAACCCTTATTTCGAAGCCATGATGCTGCAGACATCGTTTCTTTTTCACCAAGACCTGATTTTGTTGAAGCTTCAACTGGAGAAAGCGTTCCGCTCTTCAAGCACTTTAGCAATTTTATTTCATTTGGAGATAAGTCCACGTTAGTCACTGTATTAGGTAGTTTATTAATCTGTTCGAAAGCCAAAATCCTCTAACTTTTTTATGACAATATCAAATACAACATCTGGTTCTTTGTCATTAGTATTAATAATAAGGTCATATCCGTCTAAATTACCATAATCAAAACCATAGAGTTCTGAATATCTATGCCTATCATCCTCATCTCTATTCTGATTTTCTATAAAATCATCTATTGTTTTTTGCTTTTCTTTGATCTCTAAAAGCTGAATTTCATCCCTTAAAGATTCCAACGTCTTATAATCTTTTTTAGGAATAGATTTACGGCCAATTTGATAAAATTCTTCTCCAATTTCTCTTCTAAGAAATCTAAGTGCCTGTTCTAAGATAGAACATTGAAAATAGAGTCTAACTATATTTTTCTTGCCTAAATTAGCCATGAAACTTCCCATATAGGCCGGTTGCCTTCCCTCTATAACTCCCAAATTTGAACTTATACTAGAACCACTTATCATCTGACATGTCTTATAATCAATTTCAACATCAATCCCTCTTTCAACTAATAGTAAACGTGCTTGTTCTGCCACAGTGATGCCTCTTTCTTTGGCTGTTTCTCTGAATAAACTACCAACTGAATAAAAATCTCCACCAAAATGTTCAGCCAAATTTCTAGCTTGAGTGGACTTACCTGTTAATTGATCTCCAGCTATCAAAATCATTGGCTTATCTGTAATAGACCGTTGTAATTCACCTATAGACTCATTACCAATATAAGTTTTGAACGCAGATTCGATACCTGTGATATAATTCACAATACTTAGGTCAATGAAGTAGTATTTACCTGTTTTGGGTTTAGCAAGTGAATGAAGAATCTAAATGACCTGTTAAAGGATCTCCAAAATCCATCACTCTTTCTTCCCAATCTTCCTCAGCTACAAGTGCAATCAAACTATTAGGAGCTTCATCAATTACTTTCCAACCTAATTTTATAGCTAACTTATTTGAAAAGTCCAAAACTTCATCATATGACAACATATTATCTTGACTTAAACGCTTTCGTGCTGGACCTAAATGCATATAGGATTTAACTTCAATCATTACTTTTTCCCCAGCTAATTTAATTAACTCAGCATAACCAGATACATCAAAATCGTTCCAGCCTTTAACTACAGTCATTCTAAGAACTTTTCGAGTATTTAGACCATCCATTAACTTCAGAGTACCTAATATTTTATCCCAAAAATTCGGAACTAAAGGTACATCTATTTTTTTCCATGTAGCTTCATCAGGAGCATCTAAAGACATGTACAATTGAGTTGGTAGTGAATCTTCATCTCTAAGTTTTTCTATCATTTCTGGATGCAAGCCATTTGTCACCAAAAATGAAGAAATCTTACGTGCTCTGAGCTCTCTAAGCATACCTGGAAGTCCCTTATACAAAGTAGGTTCACCAGTAAGAGAGATTGCAAAATGCCTAACGGTTTTAGATTCTAAAAATTTCTGCTGATCTATATTTGGATTACCACCAAAACCAGATAGCTTTCTCAAATGACCCTCTATAGAGCCCTCTACTACATCTACAGGATCATCTTTTGCATATTCCATTAAATCTTGTTTACCTGAAAACATTTCATTTGCTCTCCAGCAATATACACATTTTTGATCACAAGCTACTGCTGCCGGTGTCATTTGTGTACACTGATGTGATCGAATACCATAAAATTTTTGTTTGTAGCAACCGCTGCTTTCTTCATTCATACCTTTTTTAGTCCAACCACATATTTCAACTGCAGAATGATTTCCAACTATCTCATACGATGCTTTCTCAAGTGCTTTTTTGTATTCATCTGTAAAAAGGAGATTGCCTTCATCGGCATCTATATCTGAATTCATCATAATTCTTGAATTTCCCTTATATTTTCAATATTCCAAGTATACATAGTCAAAGATATGGTGTAATCAACAGATTCAGAAAGGATAATTGAACCGGCGCTACTAGAACTAAATGTAAAGGTTCCTCCCATCCATTCACCTGGAACTTCTAAATAAGATAAAAAGGCTTCAGGACTATCTGCATTATTAGAAACTGTTTCATTATTTAACATGATTTCCTGATTAACGACCCATGGAATTGTTATTACTCCACCACCTCCATTGTCTGTTTGACTCTGACCACTTGTGTTATTCTGTGAAGAAACATCAAATGTAACTTGACGACCACCTCCGGCACCACCGTTAGCATCCCACTCTACTATAACATCAAAATGAGAAATTCGAAGATTATCTATGTGATCCCATTCAACATCGCCAGCTATATGTCCAAAATCTATTGACTCATCAGGATTCAAAGTACCTGAAAGAGAAGGACCAGCTACCTCTGTAATAACTAAATCTCCAATGTAGGCTTTACTTCCACCTAAGTCTGAAACCATAAATGAATTTGCAGCTGATGAAAAAGTTACCATCAACATTAGGATAATAACAAAGAAACCTACAAAGCCCGATACAAGACGACCAGTTATAGTATAATTTCCAAACTTATATACTTCACTATTGTTGTAATTCTCGAATTTGGTCATGCCATTATCAAGAGTTTCTCCTAATCCCATTATTTTGCGTAGTTAACTTGGGCTTATTTAGTTTTTCTAACTAAGAACAACCTGTTGTTGAACCGCAACTTACACATTTCAAGCAACTTCCATTGGAAACTAAAGTAAACTGTCCACATTCTGGACAAGGATCTCCTTCAAAACCAAATTTACTCGCTTCTTTAACTGTTGAATTATCTCCCGTTCCTGAAGCAATAGGTGCTGATGCTAAAGATAATTCATCCAATCCTGTTTGTGCTGCTGAACTATCGGCACTAGCCGTTTCAACATCATCTAAAGTAAGCTGGATTTCATGACCATCTGTTGCTGAACCTGCAGGACTTAGACCTGAGTTCAAATTCTGCTCAGTTACAGTTTCACCTTCACTTCTAAGAATATCTGGTTTAAGATCTTCAGGTTTAACATGAGCTAAATCATTTCTATCAAGATAATTTACAGCTAAATCTCTAAATATATAATCTAAAATACTTGTAGACATTTTAATTCGATCATTACCAACTACTGGCCCATTAGGTTCAAATCTAGTGAAAACAAATGCATCTACAAATTCTTTCAGTGGAACTCCGTGTTGTAAACCTAAACTTACAGCAATTGCAAAAGCATTAGTTAATGCCTTGAAAGCTGCACCCTCTTTATGCATATCAATGAAAATTTCACCTAAACTTCCATCAGCATATTCTCCAGCATGAAGATATACATTATGTCCACCAATAGTGGCTTTCTGAATATATCCTCCTCTTTTATTTGGAAGACGGCGTCTCTGTGCAATATATCTAGTTACTATTTTACGAGCCAAGGGCACAGCATCTGGAGTAGGTAATGCATCAGCCATTACTTCAACGGCCTTTTGAGTACTAATTAATCCTTCAGCAAGTAAATCTTCTTCTTCATTTATATCGACTTTCAAAACCGTACCTGACATCAATGGTTGACTTAATTTTGAACTATCTCTATACAAGGCATTAGCTTTAATCATACCGCGCCACGAGTCCATGTATGCCTGCTTGATATCATCTATAGTAGATTCATGAGGCATATTTATTGTCTTCGAAATAGCACCAGAAATGAAAGGTTGAGCTGCAGACATTATGTTAATATGTGCGCTCCAAGCAATAAAACGTGTTCCATATTGACCACATTTGTTTGCACAATCAAAGACTGGTAAATCTTTATCCTTAATGTGTGGAGCTCCCTCTATTGTAAGGCGGCCAAAAATAAAGTCATTAGCTGCATTTATTTGTTCATTAGTGAAACCCAAATGACTTAATAAATCAAAAGAAAAGTCCTCTAAACTAGTTTCTCTAACTCTTAATTTATCTTTACAAAAGTCAGAACCTACACTCATTGGAGTAACCAAGTGATTAATCGATGTAAATTTACTAATCTGAGACTCAAGTGAGGCAATTATATCTGGAGTCAAACCCTTCTTTTTCAATGATTCTATATTAATTTCTGGTGATCCTTCAAAAGTTCCAGAACCTACAATGTAATCGACAATTTCCTGGGATTGTAAGTTATCATATCCAAGACGATCTAATGCTGCAGGAACTGACTGATTAATCATTCTAAGCATTCCTCCTCCTGCTAGTGTCTTAAACTTAACAAGTGCAAAGTCGGGTTCTATTCCTGTAGTATCACAGTCCATAACGATTCCAATTGTACCAGTTGGTGCTATGACTGTTGATTGTGCATTACGGAAACCATATTTTTCTCCTAAATCTATAACTTCATCCCAACATTCTTGAGCTGACTTAAGCAAATATTCAGGACAATAATTAGAATCTATACCTCTCGGTTTAATTGTTAAGCCTTCATATTCTTCATCCAATGCATTATAGGCTGCTCTTCGATGATTTCTCATTACTCTGAGCATGTTATCCTTATTATTTTCATATCTTGAAAATGGCCCTTTAACTGCCGCCATTTCTGCACTAGTTGCATATGAAACACCACCTAGCATTGATGTAAGTGCACCACATATTGCAGATGCACGATTATCATCATATGGTATTCCCATACGCATCAATAAAGAACCAATATTAGCATAACCTAAACCTAATGTTCGATAATCATAACTGCGTTGGGCAATTTCCATAGATGGGAATTGTGCCATCAATACTGAAATTTCAAGAGCTACAGTCCATAATCTAATCGAATGATTGTACTCTTCAGTTTGGAATTGCATTGTTTCTTGATTATAATATTTAACCAAATTCAAACTAGCTAGATTACAAGCTGTATCATCTAAAAACATATATTCTGAACAAGGATTACTACCGTTAATCAATCCATCTGGTGAACAAGTATGCCATTCATTAATGGTTGTATCATATTGTAAACCAGGATCTGCACAAGACCAAGCTGCTCTTGAGATATCATCCCAAAGATCGTTTGCTGGAATAGTTTTACATGCTTTAGGTTTACGCCCTTGCTCCTTAGCATTATCTAATTCAGTTCTCCAATATAAATTCCAATCTTTCTCATTTATTACTGCATCCATAAAACCATTGCTTACACGAACTGAATTATTGCTATTCTGACCTGAAACTGTCGAATAAGCTTCACCTTCCCAAGAAGTATCATAAGTTTCCATCTCAATTTGAGTATAGCCTTGTTGACCTAATTCTAAAACTCTAGCAATCAGATTATCTGGAATATATGCCTTCATTGCTGAATTTATAGACATAGCCAAAGGTTTATTCTTTGATTGATCAAAACGAGTCTTATCTTCAGGATGGGCTTGAATTGCTGCTAAAATTTCGTTAGCATGATTTTGAAGATGTTGAGAACCAGATACCAATGCTGCAACTTTTTCTTCTTCGGTCAATTTCCAATTGATAAAGGCTTCAATATCTGGATGATCCATATCTAAACAAACCATTTTGGCTGCACGGCGTGTTGTTCCTCCAGATTTAATTGCTCCTGCAGCCCGATCACCAATTCTTAAAAAAGACATCAAACCAGAAGACATCCCACCACCAGAAAGTGGTTCTCCTTCACCCCTTATTCGAGAAAAGTTACTTCCAGTCCCGGAACCAAACTTGAATAATCTAGCTTCACGAGTCCATAAATCCATAATACCTCCTTCACTTACTAGATCATCAGATACTGACTGAATGAAACAGGCATGAGGTTGCGGATGTTCATAAGCATTAATTGAACTTTCTAATTCTTCAGTGTCTGGATTAACAAAATAATGCCCTTGTGGAGGACCTTCAATACCGTAAGCCCAGTTTAGTCCAGTATTGAACCATTGTGGTGAATTTGGTGAAACCATTTGAAAAGCAAGCATGAAACACATTTCATCATAATAGGCTCTAGCGTCTTCTTCACTTGCAAAATAACCATGTTTCCATCCCCAATAAGTCCAAGTTCCTGCTAAACGTCTAAAAGTCTGTTTTCCATCTACTTCTTCACCATATTTTTCATCTTCAGTCAGATTTTCCATAGCTTTATGATCTGGAACACTCTTTTGAAGCCAAATAGGCACCCCCTTCTCTTTAACTTTCCTTAATTTTTTAGGGACACCTGCTTTCCTAAGATATTTTTGTGAAAGAACATTGGCTGCCACTTGACTATAATTATCTGGAAGGTTGACATCTTTCATTGAAAAAGCAACAGTACCATCAAAATTACGAATCTCTACATCTCTCTTTTTCCAATCTAACTTTTGAAAAGGATCCTTGCCACTCTCGGTAAACTTACGCTCGATTTTTAAGCCATTTAATTTAGCTGGCAATTAAGCCACCCCCAAAGGTGGCTGGAGCGAATCATACAATGTCATAATTTGTGTTAATTTCATCGGTCTCCCGCTATTAAGGCTCCATATAATAAGTATTACATATGGTTTAAAAAAATGACTTTTGGCTATTTTTAATGTTACTACCACCCCGGAAAAGGTAAAAAAATGATATAACTTGTCAAAAAGGCATGTTGGTTCCACAATATTAATCAATAAACTAGGGTAAATACTAGATTCGGCAAAAGACGTAATAATTCTATTATAAAAAAATTATTCACTACCTATAGTTTCGCGCCAGTCCAAACCAACTGTTCTAAGGCCTATCTTACAAACTGGTGGAAATACTCTTTTATGAATAGTTTGTTTAATTAAGCCATTAATTTTATTGATTTTTTCAATAGATACTCCTGTTTTTTCTACTATTTTTGGTATTGAAGAAAATCTTTCTAATTCGAAAAGAACACCATCTAATTCAGAATAACTAAAGCCCAAATCATCTTCATCTGTTTGACCCTGCCACAACTCTGCCGTTGGTTCTCGATTCAATATTCCTGATGGTACTTCTAAATTTTTACCTAATTCAAAAATTTGTGATTTATAAAGATCGCCAATTGGAAGAAAATCAGTACCCCCATCTCCCCATTTGGTATAATATCCGATTAACAATTCTGATTTATTTGAAGTACCAATAACTAAACTATTTAATGAAAAACCATATCCATACAGCAATGACATTCTAATTCTTGAATGTAAATTGCCTTCTGGAATTTTTTTTGAGAAAAAATCGGACGATTTCTTATATGCTGATACTATTTTTGAAATATTAATTTTTTTTGTTGTAACTGACAATGATTGCGCATGATTTATAGCTAAATCTACTGAATCTGTTTCATTAAATGGCATGATAAGTCCATGAACTTTATCAGGTCCAAGAGCAGATACTGCTAAGGATAGTGTAACTGCTGAATCTATGCCACCAGACAATCCTAATACTACACCATCTGTCTTAGCATCTGCAACTCTAGCTTTTATGAAATTAAGAATTATTTCAATTGTATCTGGAAATATATTCACTATTATCCAAAAAGAAGGGACTAATTTAAATTTAACAATATTATATTCTTGGGTCTCTATCAGATATTATGCACTTGGCAATGGGGCAAGTTCCTATAGTTCTTGGGAATGTAAAAAAAAATTTAAGGATAATGGAAGAATCACTAAAAAAGGCCATTAGTAAAAGTGAAAATAAAATCGATTTGATAGCATTTCCTGAATTATTTATTACTGGTTATAATTTAAGAGATAATTATAACAATATTTCTGAAAAAATACCTTCT
>Ga0066852_10001294_pt1 | contig 10730 bp, 14 predicted proteins | sample ETNtaG_27_FD_67283 | JGI IMG/M metagenome (GOLD analysis project Ga0066852, IMG submission 67283) | Marine microbial and viral communities from oxygen minimum zone, Eastern Pacific Ocean - ETNP201406SV63 | ecosystem: Environmental > Aquatic > Marine > Oceanic | place: Pacific Ocean: Eastern...
AAGGTTTTTGCCGCTCTCATAAAAGCATCTTGTGGGGAGTGCTCATCAGGTAATAAATATCTATCCTTTAAAGTAGTCTTGCCGAAGTCGGTTAGTAAATTGTCTTTTTCGTAATCCATTTTTTAAAATTGTCCTGAGTTGGGTGTGTTGTTTGCTATGTCATCTAAGAATTTTTCATCTATAGGTTCTAAGTCTTCTTGTAATTTTTCTGATTCTGTTTTTTCTTCTGTGACTGGAACAAGAATTTCTACACCTTCATAGCCGTGTGTAATATAATGTTTAGTTTCTTTTTTCATTTTCTTCTTTCCAAATATTCTAGTCCAACCTTCTTTATATTTTTCAGTTGGTTGATGTATAGGATTTCCTGCCAAATTACGATTCTTATTATTGTATTTATATCTTTTATCCGCCATACATTTTAATCCAACCTTGAGATTCTATTTTCCATTGTATATCTTCTTTACTTTTATAATTTTCATTTGCAATATGTATCTAATAAAACTTGTTCTTCTTTTTTTTTTATTTTATTACGAGTTTCGTTATATTTTTCCCAACTTGCGACTAATTTATCTATCTTTATATCTTTTTCCCTGTCAATCGTAACATAATTTATCTCCTTCGGTTCAAATTGTTCTATTTGTTTAAAAACAATTTTCTTATCCAAATCACTACACGAATAAACATCTAATTGCATTAATGCAGGAGACACTTCGTCCCAAGTATGTAAAGCGATGTGTGAGGTACTAAGAATAGCAAGACAAGTAAGTCCTCTATTCCCTTTATCATAGACATAATGAGAATTAGGTTGTCCTAACATCTTCATATCTATTGCTCTTACAAATTTCTTTATCCATTTTCTTACAAAGCGAATGTCCTTCGGTGGTTTTTTTATTTCAGCCCTAATAATTATATGGTTGTGCTTCAGCATTATAATGCACCAGTCTTTCTCAATCCCGAAATGTCATTCCCTAATTTAAGTTTAACGTGTTCATCAGATTTATTTTCCTCGTGTTCTAGTATTAAATCAATGTATTGTTTTGCTTTCTTTAAGTCTTCTATCTGAGCCTCTTTAGTTTTGTGCTTCCATCTCCAACGACAAATATATTTAATAGCATTACCTTCAGCATACGGAATATCATTCTGCATAATAAAGGTAATAGGTTCTATCTTAAATCTAAAATAGTGAGGTGGTTGCTTTACTTTATCCGCCATAGTTTCACCTTCCCAGTCTTCTTATTATATTCTTTATGTCTAAGAATATGTGCAACTCTAGCTTGTTGTAGGGCTTCTTTTTTAGTATAACCTTTAGCTTTATAAGCTCCAACAACGATTTTCCATAGCTCTAAAAGGGGTACATTAGTGTAACTCTTAATCATTTTCTCAGCAGTTTTTACACCCACATTTGGTAGTCCTGAGTACCCATCGGTACTATCTCCCGCTAAGGTTTGTATCATAAACCAATAGTCAGCTAATCTTTGAGGTATATTTTCAACTGTTTCCCCATCTCTACTAACTTTAGCAGGTATCTGTCTCATATCTTTATCAATAGAAACAATAATCCTATCTTCAGTAGGGTGTGGTTCAGTTGCCATTATACCCATAACATCATCAGCTTCTAAATTTTTCCACATAACTCCATTATGTTTTTCCATAATGTATTTACGCAAAACATTTAAAACCATCGGCTTACGTCTTTGTTTACGATTATCTTTATAACTTGGAAGAATATCTTTACGAAAATTATTCTTATCAGTTAAAGCACAAACATAATCGTCAGCTTCAAAGGTAGAACCCAACTCATCTATGTGAGAATCTACTTCAAACTTACATTTCTTTTCATCACAATGTAGTGTCCATAATCCGTCACCCCAATGTGTATTCACTTCATTCGCTGTGGCTATCTTATATATTAATATGTCGCCATCTATTAACAGTACCTTTTTTTTCATATGTCCTTTCCTTATATTGTTTGATTTAATAAATCTCCTTTTGGTATGATATATCCTTTAGAAGTCCAGTTGTCTCCGCCTTTTTTAATTGGGTAATTCGTCATTAATTTTTTCAGTATTTTTGTAGAGACAAGAGTATAAGTTTGGTCTTTTAATCCACGCTTTTCTGTCCAAAAACAAAACGCCCAATAATCAGCAGTAGTAGTAAGTATACCCGATTCTTTTCCTCTACTTTCTATCTCTACAAATACATTATTAGTCGTTTGACATAATCTATCAGTCTTTAATTCTATCTTTCCTTCTAAAATTGATTTAAGTTCTTCCTCATATTTTTCACCAAATGGCAAATCATTTACAAAACTACTCTTCACTTTAAAATCATAACCTTTATTTATATTTTTCATTAATGTGTTTCACTCCAATTATTGCCTATTTTATATTCACCAGTTAAAGGTAATCTTAAATTGAAATGTTTACCAGTACGTTCAATAGATTCCACAGCCAATTTTCCTATTGCCTCTGCGTCTTCTTCAGGACATTCAACTTGTATTTCATCGTGTACCCAAACAACTTGTTGAACATCAGCATATTCTTTAACAGCTTTATTAAACTCAACCAACCACTGCTTACAAATTATAGCTCCTGAACTTTGTAAAAGTGAATTGAGTGCGGCGTGTATTGACCGAATTTTAATTTGTCTTTTATCAAGACCAACTAAATATCCTCTCTCAGCCGCTTGTTGTACTTGCTCTAATAACTTACTCAAAGCAGGAAGATTATTTAAAAATCTTTCTCGTATCTTCTTAGCTTCTTTCATTGTCTTGCCTGTTACTAACGCAATCTTTTTTACACCACCACCATAAAGGAAGCAGTAGTAAAATCTTTTTGCAAGGTCTCTTGAATCTAACCCTGCTAATTCTTTTGTTTCAGTATGTATATCACCATTTAAAACTACTTTAGCATACTCACCTTCATCAAACTTAGACATAAAGTGTGCTAATAATCTAACTTCTAATCCTGATATATCTATACCAACTAATTTTTTTCTTTCAGGAACAGTAAATAAACTTCTACATTCTTTTCCATAAGGGACACCAACACTAGGTACTTGTCCTAAGTTTGGGTGTGAATGACTTGCACGAGCTGTGACTGTTGAATTAGTATTACAAGTTCCGTGTATTCTACCATTAAATTCATTCTTTAACCACGCTTGAGCTCCTGTTGCTAACTGTCCTATTCTTTTATCTAATAAAAAATGTTCACATAAAACTTTTGCTTCAGGATATGGAAGACTTGCTAAAACAGTTTCATCTAATTTAGGTTTACCATCATTTGTATATTCTTGAGGTTTCCATTTATGCCTTTCAATTAATCTATCCGCTATGTGATGTCTTGAACTAGGATTAAAAGTAATTGTTTTTTCTTTATAAAAAGTTTCACCTTTAACATATCCTCTAGCTTTGTTATTAACTTTAGGTATAAATGGTGTGCGTTCTAATTTAGGTGGAAACAATTTTTGTAAATCATCTTCTAGTTCTAAACGTCTAGCATTTAATTTAGAATATAATTTAACTGCTTCCTCTTTATCAAACATAAAACCATAACGCTCTTGTTTAAATATTAGAGTTGCTACTTCGTGTTCTAACTCCATCGCTTGACAAGAATAACCGCTACGTTCTATAGTTTTATATAAAGTATCAGTCACTTCAACATCTTGAATACAATAATCCAACATCTTAGGACTATATTCTTTCCAGTCAGTATCAAAGGCTTCCTTGTACTCACCCACCCTATATCCCCACGCTTTTAAGCTATGTCGTCCTATACAATTAGTAGGGAAGCCCTGTCTTTTAAAGTCTCGTTCCTTTACATCAGGATAAAGTAAACGAGTAGCTACTATTGTATCAAAAACCTTTCCTTTAGGTTTAAAGTTATAAAACTTTTCTAGGACGGGTATATCAAACTTTATAATATTGTGTCCAATAATTAAGTCTGCCTGTTCTAATTCTTTTAGAGCTGTTTCATTGTCTAATTTTTTTATTTCATTAGTATCAATATCTTTTAATACTATACAATGTACTTTAGTACACTGGTTTAAAAAACCATCTGTCTCTATATCAAAAACATATTTCATTTCATATCCTTATCATTTTCTTTATTACACTACGGGGATAAATATTTCTGTCACCAAATTCTATTTCTCCTTCTTCTATAAAATAACTTGCAAAAGAATAAACATAGTCAGGTGTCTTATTAAATATCCAACACTCAGTATGCACATCAGCACAACTCATTTTATCAAATTCATTTTCAGTAGCCAAAGTTGAATCACCAACAATGTCTTCCCATATAATTTTATATTTATAATATCTTTTCTTACCAACTATAAGAGGTTCACTTGGTTTAGGTTTCATAATTATTTTTTACAACCACCAAAAAATATATCATACAACATTATAAAAGGAAAGAATATCAACCACAACATAACTATAACACAAGCTACTGCACCTTCTATTGTAACTTTACTATCTTTTTCTTTTTTATCTTTTTTCATTTAAAATATAATCTCCATAAGTAAATATAGTGTGATAAAAACAAACATCATAAACATCATTTTATCAAAAGGAAAATTTTTCATTGTAATGTATGTAATCTCACTTCCACTCTCCAAGCCGCCGCTTCACCATTCATAGCTAAATTTAAAAGAGCATCTTCCATCATATATGCAGTGTTTTCTTTAGCAACATCTAAAAAAACTTTTTTCTGATATTTTTTTGCTTTACCTACAGCTTCTAAAACATAAGTAGTCCACTCCATCGCTTCAGTCTTTTTAAAAATTGGACTAAAACTCATCAGATATATCTCCTTTAACTTCACTTAAACAACCTGTACTTAAATCATAATAAAGATTACAAGCGTGTCCTGTTTCACCTGAAAATCTATTCTTTAAAATATTTACTTGAGCAAGATTATTTTTGGCTTGTAAATTTCTATTCATTGAAATAATTATATCGGATAGTTGAGCAATACTTTGACTACCTCGTAACGCATTTAAACCAACACTCTTACCATCTTCAAAACCTTTATCTCCTTCTGAACGTCTAAGATGTGAGACTAATATTAAACCAATACCAGTTTCTTCTACTAGCGTTCTTAATTTTTGAACAGTATAATCAATTAACTTTCTTTCGTCACTTGTATGTGCATCACCTAATGCTGACAATGCCATATGTAAATGGTCAAGGATTACAAAATCTACGCCACACGCTTTTGCTAAGTATCTTATTTTAGATAATAAATTGTCAGCAAGAGTGCTACCAAAATGATTGTAGAGATAAAATTTCCCGTTACCAATCGTTGTCTTAAAAACATTTTTAAGTTCGCCTTCATTTGTTCCTTCTCTAGTTAGATGTAAAGGTTTTTTAAGAGCTACACCCATAATTCCTAGAGCACTACGCTTAACACTTTCTTCTAAAGCTATATAACCTACACTAAATTCTTTTTTTAATAAATGTAATGCAACGTGTCTACAAAATGAACTCTTACCTATACCTGTACCTGCGGTAATCGTAACAAGTTCACCTTTTCTTAACCCGTGTGTTTTTGTATTTAAACATTCAAATGGGTAATTAACACTTACATAAGTATCTTCTTTTTTAATTTCATTCCATAAATCTGCACCTAAAACTATTCCATCAGGTCTATATGATTTACTAGACCATATACAATCTACTAATTCTCTAGTCTTATTAGCTAATAACATTTCATTAGCGTCCTTTAAAGGTAGACTACATATCTTAGCTTTATTAGGTGAGAATAATTTTGCACATTCTATAGCTCCTTGTTTACCTTGTTCATCTTGGTCAAACATTAGGACTACTGAATCAAATCCTTCTAAAAATTCTAACTCTCTTTGAATATCTTTTTTAGCTCCTTGTGCTCCACTCTTAACACTTACTACTGGAAATTTATTTGAATTAATTTTACTAACGCTAAGGCAGTCAATTTCTCCCTCAGTTACGATAATCATACGTCCTTTGTCCCGCCAAAGATGCTGACCAAATAAACCTGATTGTCTTGCGTCCCCTAGCCATTGAAAGGTCTTATCAGGGTTTCTTAATTTTTGTGCTACTAATTTTTTATCTTTATCATAATAATTTGCTATCTGAACTGGTCTTCCAAACCACGCACCAGTTTGATAATTAAATTTTCTTACTGTGTCTAAATCTATTTTTCTTTTTGTTAAAGGAGTAAGTTCTCCACTTATAAATTCTTTACTTGTTTTTTCTTTTACTGGTTGTTCCAAATCATTTCCTCTTGTTGTTGTGTTACACGAGAAACAATAAGAGTGACCATCATCATAAACTGAGTTAGCGTCTGACGAACCGCAATTATTGCAGGGCGTGTGATATAAAAAGTTGCTTTCCTGTTTTTCCATAAAAATTTTCCTGTCAAATATTAGGAGAGCTAGAGTTGGTTTCCATCACGTTAGCAGGGTTCTGTGACTTTCCTGCGGAACTCTCTAGCTCTCTTATTATCCCCTTGAGAGCTTTAGCCTCACAATTCCAATCATTTAAGATTTTCCGTTGAGTATTATTTACTCTCTCAAGGGGTTATTCGGGTGGTAGCTGTGGATTCCGCTTGAATTATGCGTGGGAATTATTCAGCCTTCTCCCATATTTAATCTTCCGTACCACCCTACAAACAAACTACCTCAGCAATTCACTTACGTTAAAATGCGGAGATAAGGAGTCAGCCATATCTCTATGACCAACTATCGTAACCTCTTTATAATCTTTTTTTAAATCACGGATTAACTCTATAAGAGCTCCATATTGTTTAAAAGTAAAATTACAATCGGGCTTACCATCTATTGTCTGTCCACCGATTAGACAGATACCAATAGAATTTTTATTTGACAATTTAACAGAGCTATCAACGTGAGCACCTGCAATTTGTATTTCTCTTCCATCTTGCACTTCACCTTTTCTAGTAATGACTTTGTGAAATGCACAAGAGAACAAACCTTCTTTTCTGTGCTGTATGTCAATATCCTTTACGTCAAAATTCTGTGTTGGATTAGTTTCAGAAGAGTGTATGACAATGTATTTAGTTTCTTTTCTTATATTGCTCATCTTTAACGACACCATACTTTCTTATAATTTTTTTAAGAGCGTTACGACAATGTTGTTCGTCCATATTATCAACATCAACCCACTCATTTTTTGATTCTGAATAATATTGAACACTCTCCTCTTTAATAACTACTCTACCTATCATAACCACTCTTTCGGAACGTGTTTATCGGCATATTCATATCCGTATCTTTCGCACCACATTCCATAAGTTGTTTTTGATTTCTTACTTATCCTAGCTCTTGAATTAGAAAATATAAATCTAATATCTAAATTAGGGTATTGCTCCCTAATCAATTTCATTTTCTGTCTATCTTGAGTAGTAAATAATCCTTTAGTTTCTATAAAAATTTTTTTCTTTGTTAAATGAAAATCAGGCGTATAGGTATGAACTTTTTGAGGCTTAGTATATTTCAACTTAGTCTTTTCAAATTCATACGCTACACGATTTTCTTTTAGTTCTTTCGCTATAGACTCTTCTAGTCCTGAACGAAATCCGTATCTTAATCCGACTTGCTTAGAAGTCAGACGTAGCTTCCTGCGATACATTTTCTTCTTGTGCTACTACTGCTTCAGGTTGTTCATAGCCATCTTTAACTTTATCAAAGCCATAACCTTTAGCATTACTGGAGCCACCTTCAACTAACTTAGTTATTTGAACTGCTCTTAGTCTCATTGATACACCTGCTCCTGCCATAGCTGTGTAATAAGGTATCAATTCTGCTGATACTTTCATTTCACTACCTGACCAAACATTTGCGTCAATCATAGGTTTCCCCGTGCTATCAAACAAAGCAACTCTATTAGGTATTACTTTACCATCTTTAGTTATAATTTTTGCCTTAGTCTTAAATTTAAAGATAACATTTCCTGATGGCTTACCATCAATTAATTCATCTTCAAAAGGACTAGGAGCTTGTTTAATAGGTTTTCCTTTAGCCTTCTCTTTAGCAAGAGTAAGACTTTTTTTAATCTCAGCATTAATTTGAGTTACTAATGGTTGAGCATCTTTCGCTTTTAAAATAAGGTTGGTCTTATAATGACCAGTCTCATCAAAACGAGTATCAGGTGTTGTCAGCCACGCATATTGCGAAACTCCAACTGGTGATACAACCTTGACATAACTATTCTTTGCCATTTTTTTGTCTCCTTTTTTATATGTTCTAAGTATGGGTACTTTAATGCTTTTACGCAAAAAAGAACTTACTTTCCCTCAGTTTATTAATATCTAAATCGCCTTTTGAGGGTACTTCAGGCAATTTATCTTTTAGTTTATCAGGTAGTTGTCTTATGACATCTTCCCTAAACTCATTTAATATGTCGTGATTAGAAAACATATCAATAAAGGCTTCTCTTATACTTTTATTTAACATTTCTACATCACCCGCAGTAGTACCAAAACTATCGTGCACATTACAAAAGTTTTTTATTCCATTTTTATATGCAATATTAACAGTTTTAATCATTCCCGCAGAATCAACTGAGTGCACCACGTTAGGAGCTACTCCGTTGGACATACGCAATTTATCTGTCTTATCAGTCTCAGCATTGATACGAGGCTTTATAACTTCACCCATAAGCATAGCTTTAACTCTTTTAGACTTCATTTCAGGATAGGATTGATAAACTGGAAATCCTACTGGTGTAACCCAGTGAATAGGTAATTGTTCTTTTGAAACAATCTTAGCAATTTCCTGAAGAAATTTCATACCTACTCTTGCTGATTTTAAATTATCCCCTATGCTATCCCAAATGACACTAGCCAAATAAGAAGCGGGTCTAAATAAATCAGCAACAAATGGGTGATGTTCACCTTTGTCTTGTCTTTTCGTTAAGTCTTCTATAACAAAGTCCGTACAAGAATATCTTGTTGAACCATAACAAATTGTCATAATACTTCTTTTAGTAGTGGAACGCTTAACTCCATACTTCAACCAAGCCTGAGCGTAAGGATTACCTTCTGTAACATGTTTTTTTAACTTTTTATTAACAGCGTCAGCAACTAATTGATAAATGTCTTGAGGTGTATCTGTAGGCATTAAATTAACTAACTTACCCGCAACACTATCTCTTAACATTAAAGAATATAATTGAAGACCATTACAGCTCCCATCAACATTAACTGGTAAATGAGATATAAACTTTTCGTTTATTCCTCTTGATTGATAACGTCTCCACTCTTCACAAAAAGCTAAAAACTGGAAACCATTAGAAGCGTCTTCCCATTCTCTATTTCTAAAAGGGTCTTGAGCACATTTAACTATCCAATCTTCATTATCATTAACCCACTTAACTCTATCTTCTAAAGAGACTTTATCTTCTCCATACATATTAGCTCCGTGTACTGCTAACCAAAACTCTCCTCTATTCTCAGGAGTAATTTCTTTTCCATTAGAAAATAAAAGCATAGCCTTAGCTCCACCAATACTTTGATAGTTAAGGAAGGCGGGGACGCAGTATGAGCGACCTCTAAAATCAAATTGTAAAGGATAGAACAATGTCGCATAGTCTTTAAACTTTTGAGCTAACCAAATTATTTTAGCATACAATAATCTTTTAGAAAACATACGAGCATTTTCAGTATGAGCTATAACAGCTTTTTTCTTCCACTCTTTTCTTGATTCTCTATTAGTCTCAATATCGTGTGGCTTATTAGGTATATCTAAGTTCCTATTAGGTGGCATACCACCAATAGCGTCTCCATTATCCCAAGCTGTTTGCATAACATTTAAGATAAATCTATTAATTTTAAAAGGTGTACTTTGCATAGTATTGATAGCACTATAAACTTCAGGCATATCAAAGTTCTCAAGCTCTCTCTTAAATTGTTTATTCTTTTGTTTTACTAAATCTAACTCAGGTAGTTCTTTAGTCCAATATCCACCACCTACAACACTCGTCCACATCTTAGGTTGTAAAACTGTTGGTAAGTATTCAGGGTTTAATAGCTCATTAAAGCTATTTCTATTTTTAATCCATTCTCTAGTCTTATGTGTTTGTTTGATAATCTTAGCTTTTTTATGATTGATAGTTTCCATACCAATTTCAATTAAGCCAGTTGAGACAATTAACATCTCAATTAGTTTTAATCCAACGTGTAGTTTTTCAGGTGTAGTCCACTCTTCCCATTTAACAACACCACGCTTAGCACTCTCTCTTAGCTTACGTCTTTTATAGACATAATTCCAAGACCTTTTATCTAAATCTTTTTTTACAGCTTCATAAAGCTCAGGGTTTAAAAACTTAAAGTTCTTTAAAGCTATTTCAGTCTCTACTTTTCCGCCTAGTGATATACACGTTGCAGTTAGAGGTTTGTATTGAGTAATTGTATTAATGATATGTTTGCCAGTAATTAAGGCTAATATTTCAGGTGAAACTTCGCACATTTTAACGAAAGCAATAGGTGGCTTTCCGATAGTCTTCTTAGATGTCTCTAGTATAAACTCAGCTATGGCATTGGCTAAAGGTCTGATTGTGTTGGCTACCATAACTTTTCCGTAGCTCGTAACAGACTCTTCCTCACGTTCAACGTGTGAGGTACGTCTTTTGTTCGTTCTATGTTTCCCTAGCTCAGCCATTTCTTTTTCGTGTTTTAATTGGTCTGAGTATTTGGGCATTATAGTTAGTAAGGTATCGTTACTATCCA
>Ga0066852_10001297_pt1 | contig 10726 bp, 9 predicted proteins | sample ETNtaG_27_FD_67283 | JGI IMG/M metagenome (GOLD analysis project Ga0066852, IMG submission 67283) | Marine microbial and viral communities from oxygen minimum zone, Eastern Pacific Ocean - ETNP201406SV63 | ecosystem: Environmental > Aquatic > Marine > Oceanic | place: Pacific Ocean: Eastern...
CCACCTCTTTGTAAAAAAGTGGGGATGGGGTATCTACTATCCTTAGATTTTTTCTAAATTATATTGCTCGAATCTTAACTTAATCTATCAAGATTAATTAGGACTATTTATCAATGCAAAATCATTAGCTTGAAACTTATTACCTTTAATTTTTCCTGATACATAAGCTACTCTTAGCGCATTGCAAATTCCATCTTGCTTGTGAGACTCTTTTTTATTGTGAGAATCCCCTTCCACCACATATACTTTATCATTCACTCTAATGCCCATGCTACATTTTTTATCTGTACTTTTACCTAGATTACACTTGTTGCATGAAGCTATTACAAATCCCTGTATTTCACCATTAGATGGCACACTAGTTACTAATGCGCTTGTTTTTTTGGTTGCATCTTTTTTATTATTTATTTGACATTTACCACATCCAGCTAAGACTAAATTGGATAAAAATAAAGAAACAATAATTAATTTAATATTTGTTTTTAACATTTTTTTCTCCTTTTTTTCTAAAAAATAGATTATGCACGACTTGCACGCAATAACTTATAATAACATTTTTTAAATTAAAATATAGTTCTTACATATAATGAATAATAAAAAAGTCTTTATTTATTATTTTAGAATTATTTTTGTTTTCAATCTATCAAGCAATAGATTAAAAATTATTAATCATTTTCCACCTCTTTGTAAAAAAATGGGGATGGGGTAAATTGAAGAGATATCTCAGAAACTCAATTTAGGTATAACTCACTCTCAATTTGAAGATTACAGAAGATTTTCTCTTTTTATATTTATTATAATATATTGGTTGTGGAAGTGGAAAAATATTGTACATTCGCTGCCCTTTTAAAGAGGTAAGAAGGTGTGAAGATTATCCACCTTAATAGTAAAAGTAATTAATAAAGTTAAGGAAAATAGAAATGAGTGAAGTAACGCAAGGAACAGTTAAGTGGTTTAATGATTCAAAAGGGTTTGGATTTATAACGCCATCAGATGGTGGAAACGATTTATTTGTTCATATGAGTGCAATTCAAATGGATGGGTTTAAGACCCTGAAAGATGGACAATCTGTTGATTACACTGCCGGGTCAACTGAAAAAGGACCCTGTGCAACAAATGTAATTCCCCAGTAGTCTGTTTCAAACATATCAAAAGTAGAGTGTTTGATGCTCTTCTTTTATAGATTACAGCCCCTTGATTTTTATGGGGCTGTTTTTATTACCAATATCTCCAAAGGTCAAATTCAGAAAAACGCCAGAGACAACACCTTGTTATTTAAAAGAAGAAAATAGTAATATAACCCAAGAAGATGGTGCTATTGAAGTAGCCTTTGCAAAAAAGTAGGAATGGGGTAAATAACCCCTCCAAACTATTTAGACATACCTATACCTATGGTGTTGTTAAAGTAGACCCCACCCACCCAGACCTTGGGGGGCACTCCCTGTGATATTACTCCTCTCACACAAAACAGGATACTTTGGTGTGATTTCTATCATTGATACTCTCAGCATTAGAGTGTATTATCTGACATCACTTTTAACTGCTAGATTAAATGATTAATTAATAAAAGCTGAAATTTTATGAAAACATTACTTTCCCTTTTGTTGTTATCACTTGCATTGCTGATTGCTGATGAATCTCATAACTCTGGACAAAATTGTTTAAACTGTCATTATGATGGCGGCTCTGCAAATGAGCATATATTTAATATGGCTGGGACTATTTATACTGACCCGGAGGGCACTGAAATCCAACCTAATGTAAATGTCTATATAGAAGATGCTAATGCCAATCTATACCTTCTGGTCAGCAGTTGGGTACACGGAAATATATGGTTTGAAGAGGATGAATACGAGGTTGAATGTAATGATGTGCCTATGGAACTTTGTATTGAATTGGATCAATGTGAATGGGAATATGATGATGGAGAGTGTGAGGATGCTGAAGGTGTTCCCGTTCAAACACCTGTACCACCCTTTACCGCGACGGTTGAATATAATGGGTATACAGCAACCATGTCCGAGTCGGTTCAAAGCGGTTCTTGTAACAGCTGCCATGTTGCAGGAATGAGAATTTATGTACCCATGAATGAAAGCGAAGAAGTATCAATATCATATAATAGTGAATGGAATCTTGTAGGCTTACCTCTTGAAGTTGAAGATGCTTCATATAATATTCTATTCCCTGAGTCAACAGAAGGGACTTTATATTCTTTTGATGAAACTTATATTCTTGGTAGTACTCTAGATCAAGGAGAAGGCTACTGGCTTAGATTTGATAATTCTGGTAGTGCCACTATTGCTGGTACTCCAATCAATGAACTTACCATCAGTTTAAGTGAAGACTGGAATCTTGTCTCCGGTATTTCTTTTCCTGTTGATGTTAACGCGGTCTATGACCCGATTCAGCTGATCATTCCCGGCACGGTCTACGGGTATGGTTTCAGTTACACTACTGCTGAAACTATTGAACCGGGATATGGTTACTGGCTGCGGAGTGTGGGAGAAGGAGAGGTTTTTCTTTCATCCGGCCCCAGTTTAGTGGATCAAACAATTTCAGACTGTGAGTTTCAGTATCCGGATCCTTCTTTGAATCTGGTAGTTAATGGCAATACCATGGCATTAACAATGATTCACCCTGAAATGAACTGCTGTCTGGAACCAGTTTGGGATGGATGGCTTGATGGAAATGTTTTCCATATAACTATGACGGACGTTGGAGATCCTTGTGACTGCGTATGTTCCTTTGAACTGTCTGCAAGTTATGCTCCTTTTCCGCCCGGGATATTTACTCTAGATTTCTGGCCGGAACTGTTCGGGAATCCTGTGTTTATCATACCAGGAGGGGAGTCAGGAAAGGGGTTTAGTATCCCGCCACAGTTGGCAAGTGTAAATTCTATGACTTTCAATGGACAAACGCTTTACTTTGGTTTGGAAATACCAGAGGAAGAGCAACTCAGCTACAGTCTTCCACCAAAACCTCCCTCAGGAGCATTTGATGCAAGATTCAAGGGTGACTGGAGAGCAGTTAAAGACTACGGCGAAGTAGAAGTAATGCCCACCAGTGAGACCCTTACTATTTCTTACGACATACAAGTTGAGCCAGGGGAACACTATTACTGGGTACTGACATCCGAAAACAAGGAAGAGTATGTAATGCAAGGTTCAGGAGAGCTCACAGTTCCCTCAGCAGAGAGATTTATTCTAAACAGGAAATCTGTGATTCCCGTCACATTTACCCTGCACCAGAACTTTCCCAATCCATTCAATCCAATTACGACTTTAAGGTATGACCTGCCGTCAGAGGCTTTTGTCACAATCAGTATTTATGACATGCTTGGTAGAGAGGTTATAGAGCTGGTCAGTATTGCTCAACAAGCAGGATTCAAGTCAATTAAGTGGGATGCCACAGACAGCTTTGGTAAACCTGTAAGTGCTGGAGTATACCTCTACCAGATACAGGCTGGAGAGTTTGTGCAGACCAAGAAGATGGTGCTATTGAAGTAGCCACCTCTTTGTAAAAAAGTGGGGATGGGGTAGATAGCCCACCCAGACCTTGGGGGGCACCCCTGTGTTTTAGATATTACCACCTCTCACACAAAACAGGTAAAATTAGGCTGTGATATCCATCATTGACATTTACAGCATCAGAGTGTATTATGTAATAGAAATTTTAAATGCTAAAAGACTGATTCATGAAGAAGTTACTGCTAACAATAATACTGATTGGAAACTCAATCCACTCTCAATCCACTCCATTTTATAAAGGAGGGGATATATCTATTTTAGATCAAATTGAAGATAATGGTGGAACTTATACAGAAAATGGGGAAGTGATAAATGTCTTAGACATATTTAAAAATCACGATATTAACCTTATACGGTTAAAATTATGGCATACACCGGATTCTGACTATAATAGTTTACCGAATGTACTTGAAATGGCTTCACGTATTATAGAAGCAGACATGAAATTTTTATTGGATATCCATTATTCTGATTTTTGGGCAGACCCAGGTCATCAGACAACTCCAACGGCTTGGGAAAATCTATCATTTGAAATTTTAAGTGATTCAGTGTATCATTATACAAAATCAGTTCTTGAGTCATTTAGGGAGCAAAACTTGTTACCACATATAGTCCAAATTGGGAACGAAATTGACAATGGTTTTTTATGGCCAGAAGGAAGTGTTTCTCATTGGGGTCAATTTACCGATTTACTGAATGCAGGTATTTTGGGAGTGAATGATGCATTAGCAGATGGTGATACGGTAAAGATAATGATTCACATTGCCAAAGGTGGAGACAATAATGGATCGGTTTGGTTTTTTGATAATTTAGAAAATTATAACGTGGATTTCGATTTAATCGGACAATCATTTTATCCGTGGTGGCATGGGACTTTTGATAATTTAGAATATAATCTGAATGATTTAGCAGAACGATATGATAAAGAAATTATGGTTGTGGAAACCGCATATCCATGGACATTAAATTGGAATGATAATACCCATAACATAGTTGGGTCTGAACAACTTCTGGATGGATATCCTGCATCGGTGAACGGACAAAAACAATTTTTGTTATATTTATTAAACATAGTCGAGAATATTCCAAACGATTTGGGAAAGGGATTTTGTTATTGGTCACCCGAGTGGATTTCAACAGAAACATTTGGGAGTCCATGGGAAAATCTATCACTTTTCGATTTTGAAGGTGAGGTTTTGGAGACCATTCAAATTTTCGAAACCGTTGATACGACTATAACTTTGTACCACCAAAACGGATGGAATTTAGTAGGACTTCCCCTAATGGTCACTCAAATTGAATGGGAATTTGTATTTCCTGATGCTGTAGAAGGAACTTTATTTTCTTTTGATGGAGTGTATATGGAAGAAATACATTTTCAAAATGGGAATGGATATTGGTTAAGGTTTAATGATGCTGGCGGTACCACTATTGCTGGTACTTCAATCAATGAACTTACTATTAGTCTTAATGGAGGATGGAATCTCATATCAGGCATAAGTATTCCTTTGGATGTCACAGAGATACAAGACCCGGATGGAATTATAATCGCTGGCACAGTCTATGGATTTGCTTTTGGTGGATATTCAAATGAAGAAATTTTAGAACCCGGAAAAGGATATTGGATTAGGGCAAATAGTTCAGGTTCTATTATATTAATTGACAATTAGGTTTCCCCACCCCTTTGTAAAAAAGTGGGGAGGGGGTAAATTGAAGAGGTGAAACACCTTTCTTTATTCTGCAATATTATGGTAATTTTTTTTCAGGATATAACATGATATTAAAATTATTATTCAGTATGGTTCTCTTTATTAGTGGTGGTCATTTAGTAAGTACTAATTTCAAATTACACCATTATAGTGATGAGGACTATAAAGATATTTTTTTCCTGAAACACAATGATTCAATTACTAAACAATGTTTAAGACATTCAGAATCAGAAGATATTCAAAAAAAGACTTTATATCATAATGATGAAAGTAGAACAATTTATAAAGTAACAAAAAATAAGGAAAAACATTCCTCGGAAAGAACTTCGTAGAATTCTCTACAACGAATTAAAATACCTCTGGCTCAAATAACCCCACATTCGTGGGGATTTTTGTTTTCCACTTCTTTGTAAAAAAGCGGGGAAATGCCTAATGCCCCCATCCTGCAAATATTCATCCTGTCTTGGTGTACAGGTGCTCTAGTATATCTGTAGGAGATTTTGTTATAAAAATAATATAAATTCGACATTATAACAGAACATATTTTGGCCAATTTTGGGCTGTTATCGTTGTAAAGAGGTCACAGCGTTGACTGTGCATGTTAAGGGGATAATCGGCGGTAACCAGGTTCGGTAGTTTAAAACCCTTCCTATCCAAAACTGTGGCAGACCTAGTAGCGTAATTAAGGTCAAAAGGAAATTTCTGTTGAACAAATTTATTAATTTAAAACAGAGGATAGAAAATGAACCAGAGTAAACTATTATTGGTGCCTGTATTTTTCCTCACCTTTGCGATTAATCTTTTCAGTCAATCTGTAGAACTAAAATATAGAGAAAGGACAATTGGTAGCGATCTAAGTATTCAAATTTATTTTTCAGATGAATCTGGGAATGAGTATGCTTCACCCGATTCTATTGCTAATTCTGCCAATTTTTATTTTTGTTTTAAACCAATTGGCGAGTGGACGTTTTCTCAAAAAAATATTAATGGGTATGTCGATCCCATTATATTGAAGCAGAATGATTCTACTATAAACTATTTATCTCGTAACCCAATTCGTGAGGGTAAAAGCATCATTAAATTTGTACTATCTTATAAGAAAAATGATTTGGACTATCTCGGTGATTTTAATTTTGAGAATAAGTTAGAAAATACTGAATTAATGAATATCTCTGAAGAATATTGGCCGATATTTAATCAATACAAACCAGTATTCACACAAGGAAGGGAAACCTTTAAATTACAAGAATATCTGATGGCATTTCAAATTCTGAAAAATTTTTTAATGGATGACCCGCGGGCTAAGGAGCTGTCTTTTTACGATACTGCCGATAGTCTTATTTTGGAAGCGATAAATAATTATATCGAAAAGAACGATAATAAATTTAATGAAATCACTGCAGAGCTGGAAGAGTCTCTGGAGGATAACAAAATAGATAAATTAGAAATGCTATCATTGGAATTATCAGCAGCACAAAAGAATTTCAACCCATATTTTGATTTCAAGAGTGATAGTTCACTCACAGTTAAACAGAAATGTGATCAATTGGTTGAAAATTTGAATAGTGGAGTTTCTGAGTATAATAGAGCTTACCGGGATATGAAGCTCTCCATATTTGATCAGGGCAACTATTTCGATTACAAGTTTGAACTTTTTGTTGATCTTCTGGCTCATATGACTCTGGACATCGAGCTTATTTATAAGATTGATGGGTATAACGGAATAGATCTTACTTTAATAGACAAGTATACGATAAAGAAACAACTACTTGAAGAGTTGGATTGGTTAACCGAGTTTACTGATGCTGTTAAATTGATTAACGAAGATATCCGAACCAAAAACTATATTTTTGGGCCAGCCACAATGGATAATCTGAAAAAGCAGATGCAATTTGAAAAACAACCTTATTACAATATATTTATTGCGTTCAATGCACTGGCCAATGATGATATGGATATGTTTGTCAGATCAATTAGAGAGGCATACAAGACTGTTTCAAATGAGGACCTTCTCTATGCTTTTGAGCTGTGGTATGTTTCATATTTAGCTACAATAAATAATATACCAGAGAAAGTGCTGGTAACCTTGGCAGAGGTTCTGAGATATGAAAGTGAAGGGAAATTTGAAGAGTCAATCAAGCAATGTAAAATTGCTGTGAGACTATCTAGTGGCTTTAGTCCTCCGCTATTCTTTCTTGGAAGAATTTATCATAAAAAAGATGAAGGATTTATTGCTGAAAGGTATTTTGACCAAGCACTGGAAATCTTGCCTGATTATATGGCGCCTCGTTTATATAAAATTAGGTCTTTAATTAAATTAGAAGATTATTCATCTGCTTTAATTGAGGTGGACTCAGCATTAACCAATTTACCATACTGGTACTTTTATTTCACCAAGGCCCAGGTCTTGGTTCACCTAAAACAATATGAAGAGGCCCGGGATATTATTTTAGAGAAATGTCTGCCCCTAAATAAATATCATTTTGATTCTTTTATTCTTTTAGGTGATATCTGTACATTGATTAAAGATGTAGATTGCGCCAAGGATTACTATTTACAGGCTGGTGATATCGACCCAGAAAACCCAACCTTCAGTGTTAAGATGAACGAATTAAAAAACGTCAAATTGACCGAACCCCCTGCACAGGAGGAGGCCCCGGAACCCCCTACACAGGAGGAGGCCCCAGAACCCCCTACACAGGAGGAGGCCCCGGAACCTGACCCTGAGACTAAATCTGAGGATGATAAAGATTAAGCAGTGTTCATCGAGGTCTTTTTTCTTGGAGGTCAAATTTTATTTACCTTAAATCTAAAATCTGCTCCCTCTTTTTTGCAAGGAAGTGGAAATGGTGTAATTTAAGAGTTGAACAAGCTAATCTTTTTGGTGACATTAATAATGTTATTAATGGTTAACTGTTTTTTTCAAAATGTTGGTTCAGACCCTACAATGGATTATAGTTCTTTAAAAGGATCTGGTCTGTCTCCACAAGATTATGATATTCTTGTTAAACAAAGACAGGATCAATATGCTAAAGAGGTTGGGGATGGTCATGATGATTGGATAACTACCCAGATGTAACTGTTATTTCCCAGACCTCCCCAATTTAATCCTTTGGGCAAATGAAAGAAATGAGAAAAGAAAACATAGAGCAATTAGAAAAATATATCAGTAAGGCCTGATCAAATGGGTTTGCAATTTATATATTTTGTATCCTTTTTATCTTGTGTCACCCTGCTTCTATTTTTTTTCCACGATTTAAGAATAAAAAATTTTAGGGGGCCGTTTGTTTCACTAATTGTTTTTCTTTGGTTCTTCTCTTATCTTACCGGGCAACTTGGTTTAAGTCTTAACTTAGCACTTTCTGCCGATTTTATAATAAAGATTCGTTATTCTTCCTCTTTTTATACACTAATATTTGTAGGAATATTATTGGTATACATTACTGAGGGTACAAGAGCGGCACGAAACTTAATTTTGGTGTCAATAGGTGCTCAGTTTATGATTGTAGTAATGCAAATTTTCGTCCATCATCTTGCTTACCCACTGCTGCCAACAGAATATCACTCTGCAGCTCTCGCAATATTTAACCCAAGTTACTTTAGGATATTCATATCAATTATTTCGGCTATAGCAGTTTTATTTTTTGCGGTTTTCTTTTACCAGTTTTTAGTAAATAGCATCAAATTTTTACCAAATGGGATATTATTATTTTTATCATTGCTTGTGTCTATGTTTTTAGATTCATTTATTTTTGTGTCGGGTACCAGATGGACCACATTTACTTCTACGTTCACATCACATATTTTTTTTAAGACACTGATTGTTAGTTTCATCACTGTGCCATTATCATTCTACATAAACCGATTTCAAAAAAAAGGTCATCTCTCACTAAATCGTGGTAGTTTAGATATTTTTCGTATGATTGAAACTTTAGAAGAAGACCTTGAACAGGCAAATAAAGAATTAAGAGAATATGCTGGTAATCTTGAGAAAAATGTTAAAGAACGAACCCAACATTTAAAAAGTGCAAACATAAAGCTGGAACAAGAAATCAAATTAAGAGAGACCACTGAAGATAAACTAAAAGAAGCAATTACTAAATTAGAACACGTGGCCAATACGGATGCGTTAACGGGTTTATATAATAGAAAATATTTAGAAGAGGTAACTGATATCATCACAGCCCAATCAAAAAGAACAGGGCAAAATTATGGAGTTTTGATGCTTGATATTGATCACTTTAAATTGGTTAATGATACCTATGGCCACGATATTGGAGATGATGTGATTCGTATTTTATCCCAAACATTAAAGGGGAAAACCAGGAATTCAGATATCTGCATACGCTATGGTGGAGAAGAGTTTGTCATACTTTTATATAATTGTGATATGAATTATATCAGTCAAATAGCTCAAAATATAAGACATGGGTTTATGGATAAAAAGATTGAAACGGGAAATAAGATTATTCAAAAAACGATTTCTGTTGGTACGGCTATCTTCCCTACAAACCATGAAGATCTATTAAAATGTATCAAATATGCGGATTTAGCTTTGTATGAGGCTAAAGATAGCGGCAGAAATAAAGTGGTTCCTTACAGTGAATCACTCTTAAAAAATAAATCTTCATAGTGATTCTGATTTTACACAGGTGAAAAATAAGACTTTTTGAAGTAGCTCCACCTCTTTGGAAAAAAGGAGATGAGCAAATAATCCGACACTTAGATAAGATATTCATAAACTTTATGGATTGGTTGAATTTATAATTTCTGTAAAATCCATACGCAATATCCGTAATAAATTTGTTTTTCAAAAAGCAGGGATTATGACTCATAAGAATAGACCCATTGGTATTTTTGATCTCACTAGCCAGTGTTTACTCCGGTGCAGACACTGTTATTATTATACCGATGTTTCTCAACTTCCATCTGATCTTAATGATAATATCTTTCTAAAGCGTCTCAAACAAAAAAAGGAAGAATACGGTATCCGCTCCGCTTTCTGGGTAGGCGGGGAGCCATTGTTGAGATTGAATTTATTGCGCCGAGCAATGACGCTGTTCCCTCGTAATGCCATCGCAACTTCTGGGGCTCTTCCAATACCTTCTGACCTTGATGCAGGTCTTCTGCTTTCTATCGATGGTCCAAAAGATGTACATGATTCATTACGGGGAGAGGGTTGTTTTGATATCGCCATGCAGCATATAAAAAATCTCCCACGAGGATCTTTTGCTTTAGCCACTACCCTGACATCTTTTTCAGTAGAATACATAGAGAAGCTGCCGGAGCTTGTGAACTCCACAAGAGCTTTAGGAATTTTGATTGGTTTTCACGTTGGTCGGCTGGGCGATCCATCTCTGCTTGATGATGACAGGCGTCATAAAGCAGTCGATCAATTGCTTCTAATACATCAGAACCATCCAGGCGTATTGCTTCATTCCCGAAAAGCTCTCGAACTGTTCAGGCCATGCAACAGCCACAAAGTATCCA
>Ga0066852_10001308_pt1 | contig 10697 bp, 9 predicted proteins | sample ETNtaG_27_FD_67283 | JGI IMG/M metagenome (GOLD analysis project Ga0066852, IMG submission 67283) | Marine microbial and viral communities from oxygen minimum zone, Eastern Pacific Ocean - ETNP201406SV63 | ecosystem: Environmental > Aquatic > Marine > Oceanic | place: Pacific Ocean: Eastern...
CTTAGGTAAGTACGACAAAATTTTGGTTGAAGCACCGGCCATATTTGCTGATATCGCGCACCAGATCACGCATTGCATGAGTTGGTCAACCGCCGCTCGGGATTGGATGGTCGTCGTCGGTCAAGTTGGATTGGGCCGGCTTAAATCAACATCCTGGCCTTGCTGACGCACGGTGCCTTGCGCCAACAAAATACTCGTGTTTGTGATCAAAAAGGTAAATGCAAAAGCTGTAGTTAAACCTGTGCATTTCACGATATCTAACCCACTAAAAAATCTCATTGATACGCCAGTTCTCAATTATTTTAGGCGTTTTATAGCCTCATCGGCAATTGCTAATGAGGCTGTTAAGCCAGGTGATTCTATACCAAAAAGATTAACCAGACCTTGTATGCCGTGTTCGGCCGGGCCATTGAAGACAAAATCCATTGGCGGATTTCCGGGCCCTTTCAGCTTGGGACGAATGCCGGAATACCCCGGTATTAAAGCGTTATTCGGTAATTCCGGCCAATAGCTACGCACAGCGGCATAAAATTTGTCGCCCTGTGCTGGATCGACTTCATAGTCTATTTTGTCTACCCATTCGACATCGGGGCCGAATCGGGCCTGTCCGCTAAGATCCAATGTCAAATGAACGCCAAGGCCGGCTTCTTCCGGAATTGGATAGATCAAATGGCTAAACGGGCTTTGACCGGCGAGTGAGAAATAATTGCCCTTGGCATAAAAAGTGCCAGGCACCATTTCGGGTGGAAAACCGGCAATGGAACCGGCAACACGTTGAGCATGCAGACCGGCACTGTTGATCACAATTTCACAATCGAGCGTTAACGGAGTGGCGCCGCCAATATCCAACCGAATACTATTGTCGGTGATTGCGCCACCCAAAACCGGAGAATTAAAGGCAATCATAGTGCCGGCGGACTCAGCATCACCCTGAAAGGCCAGCATCAAGGCATGACTATTGATTAAACCCGTCGATGGCGAGAGCAGAGAGGCGACAGCATTGAGGGCCGGTTCCATTGCCAGGGTGGTTTGCTGGTCTTGCCAGATCAGATCATTGACGTCATTGTCCTCCGCCTTTTGCTGCAGCGCTTCGAGTTTCTCCAATTGCCCGTCATGCACGGCGACGATCATTTTACCGCAGCGCTGATGAGTGACTCCGTGGCTTTCACAATAATCATAAAGAGCCAGTTTACCTTGGACGCAAAGTTTGGCTTTAAGGCTACCGGTATCATAATAAATGCCGGCATGAATAACCTCGCTATTGCGCGAGCTGGTGCCCAAGCCAATGGCGTCTTCTGATTCCAAGATAATGACTTCTCGGCCCTGCAAGGCAAGTGCCCGGGCGACTGCTAAGCCAATAACACCGGCACCGATCACAGCGCATTCTATTTTTTCTACTGTCGACATGGCTAAGTTCAATAAATCAGAAACGCGGAGAAAAAAAGACTTTATAAGATTACTCTTAGATTGCGATGGCTCAACCATGTCACCGAGATGTGAACCGACGTGAATTGCGCCTTTAATGGAGTTGTGCCACTTATATACCATGATAAAAATGTTCTTTATACCCAACGTGCAAATCTGCCGGACATTCGGTTTGAGCGTCGTAGCGGGTATCGTGTTTTTGGTCTCATCCAGTGCCGCGATGGCTAATCCATCGTTCTGGAAATTTGAATGGCCAAGGACGGATTTCAAAAAAACTTCTGTTGAATATGGCGAAATCATGTCGGGGGGCCCACCGAAAGACGGTATCCCCTCAATCGACAATCCTAGATTTACCGATGTGAGTAAGGTCAAGAGGCTGAAATCGACTGTGCCGGTTATCAGTTTTACCCTCAACGGCGAATCAAAGGCTTATCCGCTGGGGGTTTTGATGCGCCACGAGATCGTTAATGACAGGGTAGGTGGTGTCCACGTAGCGGTGACTTATTGTCCGCTTTGTAATGCTGCGATTGTTTTTGATGCTAAGCTTGATGGCAAAGTATTGGATTTTGGCACCACTGGTAAATTACGTAACTCAGATCTCGTCATGTATGACCGCCAAACAGAAAGCTGGTGGCAGCAATTCCTGGGTGAAGGAATTGTTGGTTCCATGACCGGCAAGAAGTTGAAAATGCTGCCATCACGAATTGAAGCTTTCGGGCGCTACAAAAAAGCCCATCCGAACGGTAAAGTATTACTCTCAGCGTTTCCGGGCCGAGGCTTCGGCGGCAACCCGTATGTTGGCTATGATGGTTCCTCTCATCCATTTCTTTATCGGGGACCACTGCCGAGCGGCATTCCCGCTCTGATGCGCGTCGTTGCCGTTGGTGACGAAGCCTGGAGCATTGCTCTGTTGCGCCAGAAAAAACGCATTGAAGTTGGTGATTTGGTTTTGACTTGGGAGGCCGGGCAAAACTCGGCGCTCGATACCCGCGATATTTCTAAGGGTAAAGATGTTGGTAATGTCGTTGTCAAGCGCAAGACCGGTAGTGGCTTGGTCGATGCAGTACATGATGTCACTTTCGCTTTTACCTTCCATGCCTTTAAACCAAAAGGAAAATTACATCACACCAAATAGAGCACTATCCAATCTAAACAGGTGAAATGTTGTTTTCGGACCGGGGCAAGGTTAGACTCTTGTCTTGGTTAATTTTTGGCATATCTCAAGAAGTATACCGGCGAGATAGATTGGGAGTTGTATGAGCGATAAAAAGCTGCCGACAAAAACATCCAGCGAGGATGTTCAGGCTTTTTTGCAGAAAGTTGTGGCAACGCCTGTGCGCAAGGCGTCGAGTGAGAAAGGCCGTCTTATCTTTGCCATGGATGCAACGGCCAGCCGAGAGCCGAGCTGGGATCGCGCCTGCCATTTGCAAGGTGAGATGTTTCAGGAAACGGCGGCGATGGGTGGCCTGGAAATCCAGCTTGCTTATTACCGCGGGTTTGGTGAATTTCGGGCGAGCAAATGGGCCGGTGCTCCGGATGATTTATTACGCCTCATGACCGCCGTTCATTGTCTCGCCGGTGAAACCCAGATTAAGAAAGTCCTGCGTCATACATTGAATGAAACGAAAAAATGTTCGGTCGATGCGTTGATCTTTATTGGTGACTGTGTTGAGGAAGACGTCGACGTCTTAGGGGCGGTCGCCGGTGAATTGGGACTGCTTGGCGTACCGGCCTTTGTCTTTCAAGAAGGGGCCGACCCGATTGCCGAGTTTGCTTTCAAACAGATTGCCAGACTGACCAATGGCGCTTATTGCCGGTTGGATACTAACAGTGCGCAAACGCTCCGCGAATTACTGCGGGCCGTCGCCGTATTTGCCGCTGGTGGCCGGCCTGCGCTTGAAAATATGGCGCAAAAAGAGGGCGGCGCTATTCTGCAAATTGCCAACCAAGTTTCAAAACCGGGCTAGATGAGTGTAGACTAAGTCATGCCTTATTTTATCCTTGGTATCGCCCTGTTGATCGGTTTTCTGCTTGCTGCGCGCTGGTATGTAAACGCCCCACCATCAACCTTGGTGAAAGTATTGAAATGGTCGGCGATTATTCTGGCAGCGGCGATATTCTTATTCTTCCTGATTGCTGGTCCCAAACTATGGGCTTTGTGGGCATTGCCGGTATTACTGCCCTGGTTTATGCGTGCTCGAGCGGCAGCGCGGATGGCAAAAAACTGGTCGCGCATGGCTGGTAGTAGTTCTGGCGGCACGGATGGTGCGCCGGGACATTCCTCCGAAATTGAAACAAAATTTCTAAATATGTATCTAGACCACCAGTCTGGAGAAATGAACGGCGAAGTGCGCCAAGGCAGTTTTACCGGTAAGACTTTAAGGAATTTGTCTTTGGATGATCTGCTGGCTCTCTTGGTTGAATGCCGGGAAGACGATCAATCTGTACAAGTACTGACCGCCTATCTTGACCGGTATCATGGTGATCAGTGGCGAGAGCAGGCGGGGTCGGCGCTAGGATCAGCAGGTAAAGGTGAAATGACGGCTGAAAAGGCCCATGAAATATTGGGTCTTGAGCCCGGTGCCAGTGAAGATAAGATCAAAGAAGCCCATCATCGATTGCTAAGTAAAATTCATCCCGATCATGGAGGCTCGACTTTTTTGGCGACACAGATAAATCAAGCGAAGGACTTTTTGCTGGGTTGATACCATGCTGATTATTTCACTTATGATTGCAGGTGGTGTTATTGTCGCCGGTTTCATGTCCGGCAGTGCCAATCCGGCATGCGACGCCTAATGTATCAAGAGCACAGCACTAAATTATTGAATGGCTGGATGAGATTTATTGTTAAGAATCACCATAATCGATGTTGATTCTTAACAATAAATCAAACGATTGTGTGGATGTTCGGCTTGCGGCTTGAGGTCGCCTGTGGCAATAAGGCGCGAATCCCTTGTGCAAATTTTGCACTACTGTAGGCAATGATGGTTAAACCTGTTCGAAAAGCGGTTTTCCCCGTTGCTGGTCTAGGAACCCGCTTCCTGCCAGCGACCAAAGCGATGCCGAAAGAAATGCTGCCGGTGGTCGATAAGCCATTGATCCAATATGCCGTCGATGAGGCGCGTGAGGCGGGTATTGAAGAGTTTATCTTTGTTACCGGACGCGCCAAATCGGCGATTGAAGATCACTTTGATCATAGCTATGAACTTGAGTGTTCGCTCGAAGACCGGGGTAAGGATGAAGTCCTTAAATCAATCCAGGATATTATTCCTGGTGCTGGTCAAGTATTTTATACCCGCCAGCAAAAGCCTTTAGGCTTGGGTCATGCTGTTTGGTGCGCTCGCTACCATATTCATGATGAGCCTTTTGCCGTGTTGCTGGCCGACGATCTGATCTTAGCCAAGCCGGGCTGCCTAAAACAAATGGTTGAAACCTATCAAAAAACCGACGGCAATCTGGTTGCCGTTGAAGATGTGCCGCCGGATCATACGGACCGCTATGGCATACTTGATGTCGTTGAAGATGATGGCACGATTGCTCGGGCTCAAGGTCTGGTGGAAAAACCCAAACCCGCTGAGGCTCCTTCGACGCTGTCGATTATCGGCCGCTATATTTTACAGCCGGAGGTGTTTGAACAGCTCGACCGTCAAGAAAAAGGCGCCGGCGGTGAAATTCAATTGACCGATGCAATGGCGCGGACGATTGATGATGTGCCCTTTCATGGACTGCGGTTTAGCGGTAATCGATATGATTGCGGCAGCCAATTAGGGTTCATTGAAGCAAATCTGGCATTTGGTATTGACCGTGATGAAATACGGGATGATCTCAAAATAATGCTGAAAAAATATACATAGGGTTAGGAATTAATAGATGCGTATTGCGATGGTCGGAACAGGCTATGTTGGCCTCGTATCAGGTGCTTGTTTCTCCGAATTTGGTGTTGATGTGGTTTGCGTCGATAAAGACGCGAATAAAATCGATAAACTGAATAGTGGTGAAACCCCGATTTATGAACCGGGCCTCAATAGTTTGATAGCGAAAAATACCGAGGCCGGACGTCTATCTTTTACCACTGATTTACCGGCGGCGGTTAAGGGTGCGGATGCGGTGTTTATTGCCGTCGGCACCCCAAGCCGTCGCGGCGACGGACACGCTGATCTCACTTATGTATATGATGCTGCGCGCGAGATAGCGTCAGCAATGAATGGCTATACGGTTGTGGTGACTAAATCGACAGTGCCGGTCGGCACTGGTGATGAGGTCGAGAAAATCATGCGCGAGACTAGCCCTGAAGGTAAGTTTAACGTCGCCTCCAATCCCGAATTTCTGCGGGAAGGTTCGGCAATCAACGATTTTATGCGGCCCGACCGGGTGGTGATTGGAGCCCTGGATGAGAAAGTCCAAAAAATAATGCGTAATCTTTACCGGCCGCTATTCCTGATCGAAACGCCAATCCTGTTTACCGCGCGCCGCACGGCAGAGCTGATCAAATATGCTGCCAACACGTTCTTGGCGACCAAGATTACTTTTATCAACGAAATTGCCGATCTTTGTGAGCAAGTTGGTGCCGATGTTCAGGATGTTGCCAAAGGCATCGGGCTTGATGGCCGAATTGGCAGCAAATTCCTGCATGCTGGCCCCGGCTATGGTGGCTCATGCTTCCCAAAAGACACACTGGCCTTGGTCAAAACGGCGCAGGATTTTGACCGCCCGATTAAAATTGTCGAAGCCGTGGTTGAGGTGAACGAGAACCGCAAACGGCACATGGCTGACAAAATTACCAACGCCTGCGGCGGTAGTGTTAAAGGTAAAAAGGTCGCAGTTCTTGGCCTGACGTTTAAGCCCGATACCGATGACATGCGGGATTCGCCGAGCCTGGCAATCGTACCCGCTTTGATCGAGGGTGGAGCCGAGGTTTCCGCTTTTGATCCGCAAGGTATGGATGAGGCACGCGAGATGCTTGATGGGGTCAATTGGTGTGAGAGTTCTTACGAGGCACTTGAAGGTGCCGACGTCGTCACCCTTGTGACCGAGTGGAATGAATTTCGTGCCCTTGATTTAGAACGCGTGAAAGCATCAATGTCCAACCCGGTGATGGTCGATCTCAGGAATATCTACAATCCGGAAGAAATGGTTGATGCCGGTTTTGAGTATTATTGCATTGGACGCACCGTCGAAAACGTTAAGTAGGGCGTTAATCTTATGAGTGATAAGCGGCAGTTGGATCCGACCATCCTGCGCGAATATGATATCCGCGGTATTGTCGGTGACGGTTTTAATGCTGACGAGTTTAGGGTGATTGGCCGTGGCTTCGGCTCAGTCGTTATCGAGAATGCTGGCAGCGAAAAAATACCAACAGTTGCCGTCGGCTTTGATGGCCGGTTGAGCTCACCCGAACTTGCTAATGCCCTTTCAGATGGACTGACCGCCGCTGGCGTAGATGTCATTAAAATTGAACGTGGGCCGACGCCGATGCTTTATTTTGCGATGCATGAATTCGCCGCTGATGGCGGTATGATGATTACCGGCTCCCATAATCCGCCTGACTATAACGGCATCAAGATGGTGCTGGATGGGCATTCGTTCTTTGGTGAAGAAATCCAGGCGCTTGGTCAGCGCATCGCGGAGGGAAATTTTAGCGAGGGTTCGGGCAGGGTTGAAGAACGCTCACTTTCAGCGCGGTATATCGAACGGATGCTGGAAGATTTCGTCGCCGGCAAAGACCTCAGCGTTGCCTGGGATCCCGGCAATGGTGCTGCTGGCGAGATCGTTCAGGAACTGGTCAAGCAATTGCCCGGGAATCATTTTCTGATCAACGCTGAAATCGATGGCACTTTTCCGAACCATCATCCCGATCCGACGGTCGAGAAGAATCTTGTGCAATTGAAAGAGCTGGTGACTAAGCAGGGGTGCGATCTGGGTATCGGCTTTGATGGAGATGGCGACCGCATTGGTATCGTCGATTCCGGCGGGCGCGTGCTGTGGGGGGATCAAATCATGGTCGTGCTGGCCCGCGACGTACTTAGAAATCATCCTGGCACACCGATTATTTCCGAAGTTAAAGCCAGTAAAGTTTTTTTCGATGAGGTCGCCAAGGCTGGTGGTGAACCGATCATGTGGGCAGCGGGTCACTCGCTTATCAAGTCTAAAATGGCTGAAATGAAGGCGCCGCTGGCCGGTGAAATGAGCGGGCATATATTCTTTGCCGACAAATATTATGGCTATGATGATGCGATTTATTCAGCGCTTAGGTTGCTGTCTATTTTAACGCAATCCGATCAGAGCGTCGCTGATATGCGTGATAGTTTACCGCAGATGCTCAACACACCGGAACTGCGTTTCGAATGTTTGGAAGCGCGTAAATTTGCAGTGATTGAAGAAGTGAAAGAACGGCTCGCCAAAGTTAGCGGCATTGCCGTGCATGACATTGATGGCGTGCGGGTCGAAACCGAAGACGGTTGGTGGCTGCTCCGTGCATCAAACACCCAGGCTGTCCTGGTGGCGCGTTGCGAGTCAACCGATGAGGCCGGTCTCTCGCGGCTTAAAGCAACGGTGCGCGATCAACTCATCGCCAGCGGCATCGAACCGCCGGCGGATTTTGATTAGGAAGAGATCAAGAAGTTCACGAAGAACATCAAGCAATATGTTTAAAGAAAAATTCGGGTATACGGAAAACCTGCGGTTTCGGTATGGGTATTTGATTACATCAAAATTACGACAACGTCTTTTTCTTCTTCTTCATTTGTTGGGTAACTTTTTCGAATTAGCACGATTTTACTTTCTCCGGGATCCTTTAGCTTCCCCTCCAAACAATGATATATTTCTTCTGAAAAAGAAAATTTAGTTCAGCTTCAAAATAAATACAATTCTTAGATCGGGATCAACGTAGTACGTCCACGTCATCAACAACTTTCCTCTCTGGCCCCATTATCTAAATATACTTATTTTATTTATGATTATATTTGTGCTCAGTATTCAATCAATTCAATAAAATTCACTTTGATCTTTATGCTAGAAAAGCAAAAAAAGTTAAGCTGTTTAACGTGAAGCAACTTCGACGATGGCTGGTAAGTTGAGTTCCAAACACGGTTTGCGGTGTTTTTTCAACAGCCGGCAGGTGCGATAGGCATTGCGGCGGGTGAGGTCGAGTATACGCGCCCGGTATAGAATGCGGTTGCGCGATTTGCGCAATGTCATGACTTTGACTTGACCGCCATTGAGCACACTGGCGTATTTATTCAAGACATCAAGTGCAATATTGTAAGCGAGCTTACTGGTGTAAAAAGCGCCAACCTGAATGCCCCAGATACGGTCTTTACTATTTGCCACGGGTTTGGCTTGGCGTTTGGGCGTTCGATAGGCGCCTTGTCTGCGTTTGGCCTTGGCTATCAATACTGGCGGCTCAGTTTGATTGAATGCCTTGGTCAGCAGTGTTTTCATATGCCGGTTTCGGGAGCGCGAAGTATTGCCACCGAACACCACACCGATCAGCCGTTGGTTGTCGCGCTTGGCGGTCGTTATCAGATTGTAGCCCGAGGCGCGGATATAGCCGGTCTTCATACCTTCTGCTCCGGGATAAGATTTCAGCATTTTGTTATGGGAGCGATAGGTGCGGCCTTGGAAGGTGAAAATCTGGCGTTTGAATAAATGATAATATTGCGGAAAGTGGTTAATGATGGCCCGGGTCAGTGTCGCCATATCTTTGGCGGTCGACATTTGACCACGGTGCGGCAAGCCCGACGCATTGCGGAACGTCGTCCGCGACATCCCCAGTTTACGTGCTTTGTCGGTCATTAGGAGAGCAAAGCGCCGTTCCGTGCCGCCAATAGTTTCGGCAACGACTGAGGCCACGTCGTTGGCTGATTTTACGATCAACGCCATTACTGCGTCTTTGACCTGGATTGATTGCCCGCGTTTCAGGCCGAGACGGGAGGCCGGGCGGTTTGCTGCTCTCCTGGAAACAGACAGGCGTGTCGAAAAGGTGAACTGCTTTTTCTCGATCGCTTCAAACAGCAAATAGAGGGTCATGAGCTTGGTCAGCGAAGCCGGATAGTTCCGCGTGTCCGCATTGGTTGCATGATAAATTTTGCCAGTTTTTGCATCGATGACAAAAGAGGCGTATTTAGCCGTCGCGGGATTGTTGGCAAAGATCAATGCAGCCAACAGAAAACCGGCAATGAACAATATCGTTCTGCTGCCTTTTGTCATGCGGCAGTTCCGATCAATTTTTGGCGATAGATGGAGAATAATCCGAGTTGTTGCATTTGCTTCCAGTAACCTGTCCCAAGTCGAGCAATTATCCGCTTTGAAGCCGGAGTGTAGGGAGCTTCCCAGTTTGAGTCCAATAATTTGGGCATTTTTCCAGTGTAAACTATGTTTAACGCTGACGAGTTTGGATTCATAAGCTAAAATCAAGGTGTTAGGTAAAAAATGTGTATACTGTGTTTAAGCAGTCGCAATGAATAAATGATTAACGGATAAATGATGAGATCCAAGTGTTTTCTTTCTATCTGTAGGTTCGCCTCAATCATGGGGGCGATTCTTATTTTGTTATCGGCCTGCGCCTATAAAGGCGGCAGCGATCATCCGGTGATTAGAAAATTCACCTGGTTCAGCTATGTGGCTGGTGATGATATCAGGCAAGCTTGCTCGCATACGAGTGGCGAACGCTACCGGTTTGTCTATAACGCCGTCTACAACGAACAAGTTCGCACCTATGATATTACGCCGGCAGATGATGGGCGATACCAGGTCAAAATCCATGTTACCAGTGAAGTTGAATTGACCTGGCTGGATCTTGATCTTAACAATCCAGACTTATTAAAACCGTGGCGGCCGAAAATTTCCGTTACCAATATTGGTGCTGCAGATATGAAGATTCTCAAAAGAACGCTGCAAAACGCACGGTTTTTTGAATCTCGACCACCGGCTGGAAATATATCCTCTATCAGCTTTTATTGGGTGATTTCAGCCTGTGTTGACGGGATATTTAGCCAAAATGGTTACGTCTGGCCGGCTGAAAACTTCGAAAAAGCACAATTTGGAAAACTGTTAAGTGCCTGGGATTTCACGGATATTCCGGTTAACTCGCCGCGTAAAATGACAAAATTCAGTATTTATGGTACAAATGATGAAACCCAATACCAAAATCTGTTTAATCTTCAGTTTGGCAGTGACGGCTTTATCCGCCACAATGTATTGTTAAACTAAAATTTATGAAGAGTTCTGGCTAATTTCTGGTATTTTTAATCACTATAGGCTTTTATAATGAG
>Ga0066852_10001335_pt1 | contig 10599 bp, 10 predicted proteins | sample ETNtaG_27_FD_67283 | JGI IMG/M metagenome (GOLD analysis project Ga0066852, IMG submission 67283) | Marine microbial and viral communities from oxygen minimum zone, Eastern Pacific Ocean - ETNP201406SV63 | ecosystem: Environmental > Aquatic > Marine > Oceanic | place: Pacific Ocean: Eastern...
CCCCTGGGTCGACTCTCGCGCACCGCCGCCTACGTGTCGGCCACAACCTACGGCTCGCTCCCAGAGGTCGACCAGGCGCTCACCGTCGTCCGCAACGCCCACCGGCCGGTCAGCGGCACGTCGCACCGGGGCACCGCCTACGACGCCGGCGATCCGGGCATGGGGGCGTGGGTCCACAACGCCCTCGTCGACTCCTTCCTCACCGCCCGGCGCACCTACGGCCCGACCCCCGTGTCCGACGCCGACGCAGACGCCTACGTGGCCGAGCAGGTCCGGCTCGGCGAGAGGCTCGGAGTCTCGCCGCTTCCCGACACCGCCGCCGAACTCTCCGCCTGGGTGGCCGAACACCCGGCAGTCGCCCCATCGCCCGCCGCCGACGAGGCCATCGCCTTCCTGGCCGGATCCGGGCTTCCACCTGCCACGCGACTGGCCTACCGACGCCTCTTCGCCGCCGCCGTGGTAACGATCCCGGCCCGACTCCAGTTGGCCATCGGGGTCGCTCCCCGACCCGGTGCCGTCGTGCTCGGCCGTGCCACGACAGGCCTGTTGCGCTCCGCCATGGGCAGTTCCCCCGCCTGGGCGGCGGCGCTCGAACGCTGCGGCGAACCACGACCGCCCGGTCTCCGCTTCCGCAACGCACCGGGCACGACCCGGTAGGCGAGCACCGACAGGATCCGTCGGAGCGAAGGGGTGTCCTGGGCCAAGGGCTGGGCCCCGGAGGCCATGCGTGGTCACCGTCATCACCGAACCGCGCCAGAATGGGTGCCATGGCTGCAACGGTTATCGATGGCGGGGCGATTGCGGCCGAGTTGCTGATCTCGCTGCGCGAGGACATCTCGCGATCCGAGCATGGTGCACCGGGCCTCGCCACGGTGATGGTCGGGGACGACTACGGCGCAGCCGTCTACGAACGTCGCCTCAGCCGCCTGGCCAAGGGACTCGGCTGCCACTACGCCCCGCACCACCTCCCGGCTGACGTCGAACTCGCCGAGGTGCTGGCGACCCTCGGTGCCCTCAACGCCGACCCGCGTGTCTCCGGCATCCTGATCCTGCGGCCCCTCCCGCCACAGATCCCCGAGGCGACCCTGTACCGACGCCTCGATCCCCTCAAGGACGTCGAGGCCGTCCACCCGTGGAACGCCGGCCTGGTTGCACTGGGGGAGCCCCGCTTCACGCCGTCCACCCCTGCGGCGGCGTTCCACATGCTCGACCGCTACCTCTTCGAAACGGGCCGCAAGCCTTCCGAGTTCTACGAGCAGTCCACGATCGTGTGGGTCGGGCGTTCGAACAACGTCGGCAAGCCGGGCATGTGGCTAGGGCTCGAACGGCACGCCACGGTGATCTCCTGCGACCGCTGGTGCGACGAGCACGGACGCATGCGCAAGTTCGCCAGGCAGGCCGACGTGCTGATCGTCGCCGCCGGCGTCCCGAACCTCATCGGCGCCGACGATGTCCGGGACGGCGTAATAGCGATCGACATCGGCATCAACCCGATCACCGATCCCGAGACCGGCAAGGTTCGGCTCGTCGGCGACCTCGACTACGACGGCGTGGCAGGCAGGGCTGAGGCGATCTCGCCGGTGCCAGGTGGGGTGGGGCCGATCACCGATGTCTGGCTGTTCGCCAACACTGTCAAGGCCGCCGGCCTGCCGCGTTGGGTCCATGAACTCGGGCAGCCCCGATAGGTCGGAGCATCAACGCCCCGAGCGCTGGCTCCAGGGGTAGGGCGAGTTGCTGACCGGGTGCGGTCGGCCCTCGGCGTACCGCGGGTAGCGGAACGGCTCGAGCAGGGCCTGCGTCTCGCCGACCAGTTCCTTGGCCACGAGGGCGCCCACGCCGATCATCTCGAACCCGTGGTTCGAGTCGGCGATCGGTTCATGCAGACATGTGGAACACCGCCGACCCCCGGCCGACGGTGCGGAAGTACAGGTTGGGAATCAGGCCTAGTGAACCGGCGGCTCCCAGCCCTCGAGCACGGGCGGTGTGTAGTCGTCGCCGACCGACTTCGAGTCGGCAACCCAGGGACCCAACTCGACCTGATGGAACTTGCAGTGCTTCTCCTTGAGTCGGATGCCGTACGAGTTGCCCGAGATGAGGTGCTTCATGAGCACCTTGCGGGCGATCTCGTCCTCACGGCCCTCCGGGATAGCGAAGTAGATCTTGAGGAACGAGTTCGAGTTCCGGTCGAACACCGCCGGGGTGCCGTCCTCCTCGAGTAGGTGGATGTCCTCGAGCCAGTTCAGGTCCCTGCCGGGCGTGAGGTCCATCAGGTCGAGGTCGTCGACCAGGGAGATGTCCTCCTGGTACCCGAACCGCTTCCCGGCGAGAACCTCGGCATCGATGGCAATTGAGTTCTGGGCCATGGATGCCTCCTAGTTCCCGGCCTGGGCGATGCCCCTGGCCATCAGGTCCTTCATCTCCTGCAGCGCCCGCTCCTCGCTGACTCCGGGGATGTAGGTGGTGCCGGCCAACGGAACCTTGGCCATGGCGGAGGCCTCGTGTGTGAGCGCCGCCAGGTCCTCAGGCTCCAGGCTGTGGATGTCGGTCTTGCCGCAGGCACGGGCCAGCAACTGGACCTCCATCGTGAGCGTGTGCAGGAAGTTGTAGACGCGCAGGGCCGCCTCGTCGACATCGAGGCGGGCCCTCAGTTCGACGTCCTGTGTGGCGACGCCAACCGGGCAACGGCCGGTGTGGCAGTGGTAGCACTCGCCTGCCGGCACGCCGATCGTGCCCTCATAGTCGGTGACGCCCTCGATGTGCTTGTTGCAGTTGAGGGCCATCAGGGCCGAGGTGCCCAGCGCCACCGCCTTGGCCCCCAGGGCGATGCACTTGGCCACGTCGCCGCCGTTGCGGATGCCGCCGGCCACCACGAGGTCGATCTCATCGATCAGCCCGATGTCCTCGAGTGCCCGTCGGGCCTCCGGGATGGCGGCCATGAGCGGAATCCCGGTCTCCTCGGTGGCAAGGTGTGGGCCGGCGCCGGTGCCGCCCTCGGCACCATCCAGGAAGATGGAGTCGGGACCGCACTTGGCGGCCATCCGTACATCGTCGTAGACCCTCGAGGAACCCAACTTCAGTTGGATCGGGACCTGGTAGTTGGTGGCCTCCCGGATCTCCTGGATCTTGAGCGAGAGGTCGTCCGGACCGATCCAGTCGGGGTGGCGGGCAGGCGAGCGCTGGTCGATGCCGGCGGGCAGCGCCCGCATCTCGGCCACCTGCTCGGTGACCTTCTGGCCCATGAGGTGGCCACCGAGGCCTACCTTGCATCCCTGGCCGATGAAGAACTCCACGGCGTCGGCCAGCATCAGGTGGTGCGGGTTGAAGCCGTAACGGCTCTGGATGACCTGGTAGAACCACTTGGTCGAGAGGTCGCGCTCAGGCGGGATCATGCCCCCCTCGCCTGAGCAGGTGGCCGTACCGGCCATCGAGGCGCCCTTGGCGAGAGCCTGCTTGGCCTCGATCGACAGCGCTCCGAAGCTCATGCCCGTTATGTAGACGGGGATGTCCAACTCGAGCGGCTTGGCGGCAAAACGCGCACCCAGGACCGTCCTGGTCTCGCACTTCTCGCGGTAGCCCTCGATCACGAACCGGGTCAGCGTTCCGGGCAGGAATACCAACTCGTCCCAGTGTGGGATCTTCTTGAAGATCGAGAAGCCCCGCATCCGGTAGCGGCCGAGTTCGGCCTTCACGTGGATGTCGTTGATGACCTCGCGCGTGAAGATCCTGCTCCTGCCGATTACGTCGGTCGGCCGGTTGGTGTCGATCTGGACGTCTACGCCCTTGATGTCGTTGGCTTCTGGCACCGTCGCTACCTCCTAGAGGACGAGCTTGCGCTCGGATGGCTCGAGCGCGTCGTAGTTGTGGAGCACCTTGCCGCACTCGAACTTCTTGAGGTCCGGTGGGGTGCCGAGGCCGTAGATCTCGAACTTGCGGTTGATGAACTCGTGGTCGGCGTCGTCCATCTCGCCGGGTACGCAGTCAACCCCGAGCGAGGCGATGTCGCCCCCGACATAGATCAACCCGTCGTACATGGAGTCACCCAGGCCGTTGCCTACGTCGCCGCAGACGATCTGGCGACCGCGCTGCATCATGAACCCGGTGTTGATTCCGGCGGAGCCGGTGACGATGATCGTGCCGCCCTTCTGGTCGATGCCGGTACGGGCTCCGACGTTGCCCTTGATGACCAGGTCGCCACCCCGTAGGGCTGCACCCGTGAGGGAGCCGGCGGGCCCCTCGACGACGACTGAACCGGACATCATGTTCTCGGCCAGCGACCAGCCGACCCTGCCATTGATCTGGACCTCGGGGCCGTCGATCAGGCCGCAGGCGTACCAGCCGGGGCTGCCCTCGAACGTGATGTGGCAGCGTTTCAGGATGCCGACCCCCAGCGAGTGCTTGGAGCCGGGGTTCAGGATCGTGACGTCGTTGACGGCCCCGTCGTAGACGATCCGCCTCAACTCGAGGTTGATCTTGCGGGTCGTCAGGTCGGTGGCGTCGATGACGGCCCTGTCCCCGTCGATCTCGGCCGTCATCGGCGGTTCGGGATCCGGCTCTACGAGCCCCCGGGCGTCGTAGACGACGCTGCCCTTGGTCAGACCTGCCATGTGAGCACCTCCCGCTCGAGGGGATCCCGGGTTTCGACCTCGCGGCCTACCAGGGCGCTGATCGCCATCTCCTCGGAGGCCATGACCACCAGGTCGTCGCTTTCGAACAGCACCAGCGGCTTGGCCGCCATCTCGTCCTTGGCGACACCGAGTTCGCTGCCGGTGGCGACGAGGTAGGTGAACACGCCGTCGAAGTCGTCGAGGCTGCACTTCATGGCCGTTTCGAGGTCCGACCCCTCTTCGAGTTTCTCGGCCAGGTAGACCGCGATGATCTCCGAGTCACACTCTGACTGGAACCGGTGTCCGGACCGTTCCAGGCGGCGCCGCCACTGGTGGTAGTTGGTGAGTTGGCCGTTGTGGACAACCGCCACGTCGGCAAAGGGGTACGCCCAGTAGGGGTGGGCGCTGGCCAGGTCGACATCGGACTCGGTCGCCATGCGCACGTGGCCGATGGCGTGGGTGCCGCGGATGCGGTCAAGGCTGTACTGCTCCATCACCGTGTTGGCGTCGCCCAGGTCCTTGACGATCTCGAGCGAACTACCCAGCGAGAGCACCTCGCACCCGGGGACGTCCTCGAGGTAGTCGGCCAGCGGCTTGAGGTCGCCGTCATAGCGGACCGTGGCCCGGAAGGCGTAGCCGGTGTCGCTGTGGATCGTCGCCAGGTCGGCACCGATCTTGGCGAGGCGGGACTCGACCTCGGCCCGGCTGCGCTCCAGTCGTTCGGCGATGCCGAAGCCCCCGTACTCCCTCGGCTCGGCGAGCATGAACCGGATGGCCACGAGGTCGTCCGGCTCGCTGTAGAGGGCGTAGCCGGTCGAGTCGGGACCGCGGTGCTTCATGGACTGGAGCATCTTGGTGATCTCCACACCCATGTCCGAAGGTCCATCGCGGTGGATGATGCCGGCGATACCACACATGCTCCGGTGTCTCCTGGTCGTTGGTCGGGCTGGCCTACGGGAGGATGTCGAGGTACTCCTCGACGTCCCAGTCGGTGACGGTGTGCATGAAGCGCTCCCACTCGTCGCGCTTGTAGTGCTCGAAGACCTTGAACATCTCATTGGGAAGAGCGCTCTTGACAACCTCGTCAGCCCTCAGAGCATCCAGGGCCTCGCCAAGGTTCATCGGGATCTTCTTGACTTCCTTGCCTTCTTCCATGGCCTCGTAGATGTTGCGCTCCTCTGGCGGGCCGGGATCCAGGTTGCGATCCAGCCCGTCCTCAATGGCCTTGAGGAGACCCGCGAATGAGAGGTAGGGGTTGACCGCCGAGTCCACGGATCGGTACTCGAAGCGGCCGGGGGCGCTGATGCGCAGGGCGGTGGTGCGGTTCTGGAATCCCCAGTCGGCGAAGACGGGTGCCCAGAAGCCGGTGTCCCAGAGTCGTCGGTACGAGTTCACGGTTGGTGACCCCAGGCAGGTCAGGGCACTGAGGTGCTCCATGATCCCGCCGATGGCCTTCATCCCGATCGCTCCGGGGATCCGGGGGTTGTCGCCCTCGGGCATGAACTTGTTCTCGCCGCCCCCGTCTGGTTCGCCGGTCCACAGGGAGATGTTGTGGTGGCATCCGTTGGCCGACACGCCCATGAACGGCTTCGGCATGAAGCAGGGGAAGGCGCCGAGCTCGCGCCCGACCTGCTTGCAGATCTGGCGGTAGGTGGTGAGCCGGTCGGCGGTGAGTTCGGCCCGGTCGAAGTTGAAGTTCAATTCGAGTTGGCCGGGTGCGTCCTCGTGGTCGCCCTGGATCATGTCGAGGCCCATGGCCTCGCTGTACTCGACCACCCTGTGGATCAGCGGCTGCAGCTCGGCGAACTGGTCGATGTGGTAGCAGTTGGGCTTGGTCATGCCCTCGACGGTGGGCTTGCCGTCGGCGTCGGCCTTGAGCCACATCATCTCGGGCTCGGTGCCGGCGCGCAGGTGCAGGCCGAACTTCTCCTCGAAGGCGTTGTGGATGCGCCTGAGGTTGCCGCGGCAGTCGGAGGTGAGGAACATCCCCCCGTCGACCTCCTCCTCGCGCCCGCGGAAGAGGGTGCAGAACACCCGGGCGGTCTTGGGATCCCAGGGAAGCTTGCAGAAGGTCTCGGTCTCGGCGACGCCGACGAGTTCGCGCGACTCGGGGCCGTAGCCGATGTAGCGGCCGTGCCGGTCGACGAAGAGGTTGGCCGTGGAGCCGTAGACGAGTTGGAAGCCCTTGTTGGCAATGGTGCCGAAGTGCTTGGCCGGGATGCCCTTGCCCATGATCCGTCCGGTGACGGACACGAACTGGCAGTAGAGGTACTGGATGCCCTCGGCTTCGATCCGCCGCTGGATCTCGGTTACCTGCTCCTGGCGTCCTTCAGCTTCGATGAACCGTTCGATGTCGGTAGCCATGCCTCTCCCTGGCTCGTGGTTGTCGAAGAACCCCTTCGACAACGGGGTGCCCGCGACCGTTCGACTATCATATATATCAACTAGAATCACTGCTAGTGAAATTCTGGTCAGTGAGAACCCGCCGGTTGCGAAGGACTGCAATCGGTATCCGCACTGTTCGGTAGGCATCTCGGGTGGCAGAATCGGACGAGCCACAAGGGACGACACCGGTCTTCTCGGTGTCTAACAGGGCACCCCTGCCACCGGCATCGCCGACGCCCTCGCCGCCCGGGACATCGACTTCGGCACAGTCGAGGCGGTCCACCTCTTCGCCCCCGACTCGCCCGCCGACGAGACCACCGGCCTCACGGTGCAGGCGCCCGTCATCTGCGTGATCGGCGTACCCGGAGCCCGGATGCTGCCCCACGGGCAGAACCCACCGACCGACGCCATCGCCCGGTCCATCGGACCCGCCTGCCCGAACCTGGCGGAGCCCCGGGCCATCGTGCGGTACGTTGTGCATCAGGCTCCGACCGGGCGACCCAAGTTCCGAGGCGATACCACATGGGCATCTTCGACCAGATCGACCTAACCGATCTGGACGTGTTCGCCGAGCGGATGCCCCACGAGTGGTTCGACGCCCTGCGCCGGGAACACCCGGTCTGGCTCCATCCCGCCACCGATGATGAGCCCGAGCCGTTCTGGGTGGTGTCCTCGTACGAACACATCACCGAGGTCCACAGGGCCGGCACGCTCTATTCGCACCAGACGGGTCCGGGGCGCGAGGGCGCCGGTGGCATCGCCCTCACGGACATCGAACCCGGTCGTGGTCCCGGACTCCAGATGGTGATGACGGACCCGCCGCAACACACCCGCTACCGCAAGCTTGTGAACAAGGGCTTCACCCCGCGCATGATCCGCCGCCTGGAGGATGTGATGCGGACCCGGACCGACCTCATCCTGGACCGGATCTGCGAGGCCGGCGAAGCCGACTTCGTGACCCAGGTGTCCGCCGAGTTGCCACTCATGGCGATCGCCGACATCCTCGGCGTGCCCGATGCGGACCGCAACCTCCTGTTCGACTGGAGCAACCGCACGATCGGCGGCAGCGACCCGGAGTTCTCCGACGATCCGAGCGAACCGGGCGACGAGTACGAGAAGGCCGTGATCGAGATGGCGATGTACGCCCACGACCTGACCGACCGCAAGCGGGCCGAGCCGGCCGACGACGTGTGGACGGCGCTCACCGAGGCACGTGTCACACTCGACGACGGCACGGTCGCCGAGCTCACCGACCTCGAGCGCGACCTCTTCTTCACGCTGCTCATCGTCGCTGGCAACGAGACGACCAGGAACGCCATCAGCCTCGGAATGATGGCGTTCATGGAGCACCCCGACCAGTGGCAGCGGGTACGTGAGCAGGGCATGGACACGACCGCCGTCGACGAGGTGCTCCGGCACACCAGCCCCGTCAACTACTTCCGGCGCACCGCCACCGCCGACACCCGACTGGGTGGTGAATCGATCCGGGCAGGTGACAAGGTCACCCTCTGGTACCCGTCGGGCAACCGCGACGAGAAGGTGTACGACGACCCGCACCGCCTCGACCTGACGCGGACGCCCAACCACCACCTGGCGTTCGGTGGCGGCGGCGCCCACTTCTGCCTCGGCGCCAACCTGGCCAGACTGGAGATCGAGATCATGTTCGAGGGCCTGGCGCGGCGCCTGCCAGACCTCGAGGCCACCGGACCACCCGACCGCCTGCGGATGAACCTGGTGAACGGCATCAAGCACCTGCCCGTCGCGTTCACACCCTCGGGGCCGGTGCTCGTCGACTCCTAGCGGTCGACATCCGGCCGCGTGCTCCGCCTATTCGGGTGAGGCGTAGACCTTCACCGACATGAACCTGACGGGCACGTCGACCAGGGCGGTGGGGCCATGCGCCACCTCACCGTGGATCTGCAGGGTGTCGCCCGCACCCAGCCTGTAGGTCTTCGGGCCGTAGCCGTAGTCCATCGACCCCTCGAGCATGTGGAGGAACTCGACGCCCTCGTGCTGGAACAGGGGGAACACGTCGTCGGATGACTCGAGGGTGACCATCATCGGCTCGATGATCCGGTGCGGCCCGCGCAGCGATCCCAGGTCCTCGTAGATGTGGCCGGGCCGGGTCCCCTCGTGCAGTACCTCGAGTCTCTCACCGGCCCGGACGATGACGACGTCGTGCTCCTCGTCGAGACCCCGGAAGAACGCCGTTATGGGCACCTCGGAAGCGTGGGCGAGCCTCGTGAGCGTGGAGAGGCTGGGTGAAGTCTGGCCGTGTTCGATCTTCGAGACCATGCCGAGGGAGATCTCGGCGATCTCTGCGAACTGCGCCATCGTCAGACCGAGGGCTCGTCGTGCGTCGCGCACCCGCTCGCCCACGACCCGACAGACGTCCTCCGACGAGAACTGGTGCGTTTCCTGATCCTGACGTGCCATCACCGGTGAACCGTCCTCTGTGAGGCCATGGAAACCGACCCTTCAGTTCCTGTGTTCCTGTCCTCCCGCACCGTTGCGGGTGGAACCATCCTTGAGGGTACTGCTGTCCACCCGCAGGGTGGAGAACGATAGCGCAACGGTCGCCGGCGGGAAAGCCCGGAGGTGCCGAATCCGGGGTGCGGCTACGGCAACTGCTGCCAGGAGGTCGCCCCGCCGTCGAGCAGACGGGCCGAGGAACGGTAGGCGGCCCGCGAGACGTAGGGCCGCACCTCGTCGGCCCGGATCCGGCACAGTTCGGCCTTGAGGCCGCGTGCAGCCACCACCACCGGGTCGTCGCCTTCGGCGAGGGCCAGCAGGTCGACGACGTGGAGGGCCAGCTGGGTCTCGCCCGCCTCGGCCAGGGAGCGGGCCCGCTCGAGGACCGCATCGGGATCGCCGATCACGCTGCGAACCACCGCAGCCGCCTCACCGGGGGACGCCGGATGCAGGGTCGTCGGGTTGCGGTCCCACCAGCCGCTCTCTTCACGGAACAGGTCCCGGACGATGTAGTCCGGGCAGCCGTAGTTGGGGGTCATCCATGGCTCGTCGAACAACTCCGGCGGATACTCGAGGTCGGCGAGCACCTCGCCCTCCCCCATCCCCCGGTTCATCCGTTCGACGACCTCCCGGCGGAGCCAGCGCAGCGCCTCGGCGGTGTGTGACAGCCTTCGGCGGACCTGGTCGGCCCCCTGGATGACCGGCCCGAACTCGGTCACCAGGGTCTCGGCGCCGAGGTCGGCCAGTACATCGAGGGTCTCGGCCCACCGGATCGTGAACCGTTGTGTCCGCAGCGGCGTGCCGATGTTGGGAATCGCGTCGCCCGGCGTCGCCGGCCCGCCGTAGAGGAGCCCGTCGTCCGGGTACCAGACGGCGATCGAGTCGTCGGTCTCCGACGGCGCCCACAGGAGTTCGACCGTCCGACTCCCCGTTACGACGGTCAGGCCCTCGGCAAAGGTCTCCGTGGGATCGGTCATTACGAACGCCGGGAGCATCCGCCGCCAGGACGCTCCCTCCCGGGAGGGGAACTGGACCGCAGCCATGCGGGCCTGCAGGTCGAGGGTCTCGCGGTAGCGGGCATACCGACGGAGGATGTTCTCGTGGGCGATGAGCCGGGGCTGCGGGTCACCCCGCTCGG
>Ga0066852_10001341_pt1 | contig 10590 bp, 12 predicted proteins | sample ETNtaG_27_FD_67283 | JGI IMG/M metagenome (GOLD analysis project Ga0066852, IMG submission 67283) | Marine microbial and viral communities from oxygen minimum zone, Eastern Pacific Ocean - ETNP201406SV63 | ecosystem: Environmental > Aquatic > Marine > Oceanic | place: Pacific Ocean: Eastern...
CGACAAATTCACCAGCATCATCGACAGCAAGCTGACTGCCAACCGGGCGGGGCGACGAGCCCCAAGTGCCAATCACGGTAGCGAGCGCGACCTTCTTGCCCACCGACAACCAATTTACAGCTTGTTCCAATATATCATTGGCATCAGCCATTGCGCACCTCAAAGTTTAAGAAGTTATTATCCGCCAATCGCCCGGCGCGTCATTACATTAATCAGATGCGCACGATATTCAGCCGAGGCATGAATATCGCTGTTCAGGCCATCGTCTGAGACTTTAATGTCTTTGATCGCATCTGGATTAAACTCACCCGATAGCGCTGCTTCGAATTCTGTTTGCCGAAACGCGCACGGGCCGGCACCAGTAATTGCTACGCGAACACCGTCAGAACCTTTGGCAACAAAGGAGCCGACAATCGGAAAACGCGACGCTGGGTTCGGAAAATGTTTGTAGCCGGCTTCTTCCGGGACTGGAAATGAAACCGACAAGATCAATTCCCCTTCATCCAAAGCCGTATCAAACATGCCGGTGAAAAAATCATTGGTAGCAATTTCGCGTTTGTCTGTCTTGATCGTCGCATTCAGCGCCAGTACGGCGCAAGGATAGCTCGCCGCGGGATCATTATTGGCCAAGTTCCCGCCAATGGTGCCACGGTTACGTACCATTTGATCACCGATCGTGCCGGCGAGGGCTGCAAGGGCTGGAATTTTGCTATTTATCAAATCAGACGAATTTACATCGTGATGAGTGGTCATTGCTTTAACCATAATAGCACTACCTTCCTCTGATATTCCGCGCATGTCATCTAGATAGCCAAGATCAATCACATCAGAAGGTTGATCGAGGCGTTGCTTGAGCACCGGTATGAGTGTCATCCCACCGGCTAGAAAGCGGGCATCTTCGGCGGCGCTGTATTTGGATGTGGCATCATCGGTAGAGGTCGCACGCTGGTATTCAAAATCATACATTTTACGTCCTTTTCCCTAAGCTTTCATCTCTTTGGCGGCGGCGTCAATTGCTTCAACAATATTATGATAGCCGGTGCAACGGCAGATATTACCTTCGAGAGCCTCGCGGATTTCTTTCTCGCTGGGCTCAGGATTATCGTTAACAATACCAATCGCACTCATCACCATACCGGGTGTGCAGAAACCACATTGCAGGGCGTGATGCTGGCGGAAGGCTTCCTGCATCGGATGAAGCGTATCACCATCGGCTAAACCTTCTATGGTCAGTATTTCAGCACCATCGGCGTGGGCTGCCAAAATTGAGCAGGATTTAACAACGCGCCCGTTCATATGAACCGTACAAGCGCCGCATTGTGATGTATCACAGCCGACATGAGTACCGGTCAATCCCAGATGATCCCGGATGAACTGAACGAGCAATGTACGTCCTTCAACCTCGCCTGAAACTTCCTTCCCATTTACCGTCATCTTAATTGATGGCATGTTTTATCCCCACTGTATTAAAGTCTTGTTATAGGAATATCACTTGAATCCGCCACCCTCAATGCCTGCATGAAATTTAATCATCAAATATTATTTTCTTGAACCTTTTTTAACAGCCGACCTAAAATATAAGACGAATAGCCATAATTAATTGGGACGGAGTTATAAATGCCGGCAGCCGTCGATTCAGTCTTTGATCTTGCATTTTGGATTTCAGACGAGCGCTTAATGACAATGGGTATATGCAGGCGGTAAAGCTGTAATATTTGCTGTATTTATCCCAGTCTTATTATGCGGTCACCTGAAACGGAAAAAAATGGTGCTGGCAATTTTGTCGCCTAAGAAATCAGCCCTATCGAACCAGCGGTTCATCGCGCCTGGGTAAGAGGTCGTCCGAACTTCGAAGGTGATTACAATTTAAGTGAAGGAGTGCAAACTTTTGTCGACAGTGTATGGCAGTGCTTTGGCCACCACTCAGCTGAACATTTATCAAAGATTTGTCGGCCGCACGCCAGCCTACCGGGTAGCGCTCAAATGAGACCTCCATGCTGAAATCTATCTTGATGAAATGCGCGATGATTTCACTAAGGTGCATGATACGTCTGAAGTAAAACAGGTTGTTAAGCCCAAAGTCGTGTGCTCTCACAATGGCCAGTTCGTGGCCGTTAAAGCCTGGAACCCCCGCGTGCTCGGCGGTAAAAAGTAAAGTTTAAACCTGCATATAAAAAACCAACATAAAGAGCGTCAGCAAAACGATAATAATGGCTACTGAACCGCCGACGGCATTGGTGCGTGCCATTATGCCATCCGGCCCATGCAACCGGAAGGCGGTCGTAATAATGTTTTTAATGACACTGGAAAAATCACTGTAGATACCGGCCAGCCCCTCGCTGAGCCATTGCGTGATAGTGCGGCAGACCGAGACCGCTGCCCGGCGGTAAAACCAGTCAAAATCCAAAACCGTCGAACGTAGTTCAGGCGGATATAGTCCGGTTCGCTGCAGTACGGCAAAGGCCAACGCCGAGAACAGCAGTAGCTGCAAATCCGTTACCACATGGGAAAGCGTATAAGGGTCATATTCCACGGGGAACGGTAGCAATGCATAGAGAGGCGCCGGATAAACACCGATGCCGATGCATAGCGCAGCCGCAAGGCCCATGGCGATCAGCATATTTAGCGGTGCTTCCGCCGGGCGCTTACCTGAATCATGTGCAAAGAAGGTGAAGAATGGTATCTTGATGCCGGAATGGTGAAACACGCCGGCCGAGGCAAAAAGTAAAATTAGGTAAGGGATCACCAGCCCCTGTTCCGCTGCTGCTGCCAGTATCATAGTTTTGGTGACAAAGCCGCTAAACAGAGGGAAAGCGGAAATCGAGGCTGAGCCGACGACACAGAATCCCAGTGTCCAGGGCATAGTTTTATAGAGGCCGCCGAGCTCCGAACCTTTCGCCGTGCCGGTTCTTAGTAATACGGCCCCCACCGACATAAGCAGCAGGGCTTTATAAAGGATATGGGCAAAGGCATGGGCCGCTGCGCCATTTAAGGCAAGTTCGGTGCCGATGCCGACACCGGCGACCATGAAACCGACCTGATTATTAAGGCTGTAGACGAGTACTCGGCGAAGGTCATTTTCAATCACCGCGTAGAAAATTGGGAAGGCAGTCATGGTGACGCCGATCCAAATCAACTCCTCAGTACCGGCAAAGCCGCGGGCCAGGGCATAAACAGCCAGCTTGGTTGTAAAGGCGGAGAGGAACACCGTGCCGGTTTCGGAGGCTTCGGGATATGAGTCTTGCAGCCAGTTATGAAGCAGAGGAAAGGCCGCCTTGATACCGAAAGCCAATAATATCAATAGGCCGCCGGGACTATCCAGGCCAATGTTTTCAAAGGTAATCGAGCCAGTTTCGTTGGCACGGACGATGGCGCCGGCTGCCAGCAATACGCCGGATGTTACCTGAATAATCAGATAACGCTGACCAGCTTTGTAGGCGCGGGGGCTGCGGCCGGCCCAGACGATAAAAACCGACGTAATTGCCGTAAGCTCCCAATAAACAAACAAAGTAATAAAGTCACCGGCGAAAGTTGCGCCAATGGCTGCTCCGACATAGGCCAGAGCGGCTGTTTCCTCGAGGCGGTCATCTTTATGCAGAGCGTAGACAATTCCGATGAAGGCGGCGATGTAAAAAATATAGCCGAAAACCAGCGACAGCTTGTCGACATGAAAGTGTACCAATTGAAAACCAAACAGCGACATGGCGCCGTAATCACCATGTCCCAGTTGGGTCAGCTGCCAAATTCCTAACAACGGCAATGCCAGCATAAACAGGCTGCGCACACGGCCTGGCAGGAAAGGCACAAGAAAAGCACCTATCAGCAGGATTAGTCCGGGCGGCAGGCTATTTATCATAATAGTCCTCATCCCGCATGACGATTTTACGCAATTGTTTGGATGTCAGCACCAGTAGGAAAGATAGGCAAAATCCAAAAAGCCCATAAAAGCCGAACAAGCCTTGAAAACCAAAATCCGTGTGTTTATGAATAAACAGATCGGACACCATCATCAGACAGCATATCACGACCAAAGCCCAAAAAATTTTATGCACATTGCGCATGTCGTCGAGCCAATAGGTTTTCTCATCCTCCGGCGCGGCGCCATGTTCGGAAGTATTCTGATTTTCTGTCGATATATTACTCATCGATCTTCCTCTCTATTTTCCATCCGCGGCGATGGGCGCCAGCATATTGGCGATGTCGCCGGCAAAGAAAAACAGTACAAATGTGCCGGTCGCGGTAATGGCCATCGCAACCAGTGAAAATACCGGGGCTTCCTGAATGCCTTCATCGGTCGCGGCAGCGCCAGCTAATTTCGGCAGGGGCTGAAAAAAGGCGCGGGCGATCACCGGTATCAGATAGGCGGCGCTTAAAAGTGAACTGAGAGCCCAGACGCCGATGAAGATCAACTGGCCTGCCTCAGCGGCGCCTAGCATCAAATGAAACTTGCTCCAGGCGCCAGCCATTGGTGGCAGGCCGATGATACTCAACGATCCGATCAGGAAAGCGCCCATGGTTAACGGCATCTTGCGACCGATGCCATCAAGTTCACTAACCAGGGTTTTGTGGGCAGCGGTATAGATGGCGCCGGCACAGAAGAAAAGGGTGATCTTACCAAAGGCGTGCATGGCGATATGCAAGCCGCCGCCAATCACACTGGCACCGGTAGCGAGCGCAGCCCCTAAGACAATATAGGATAGCTGGCTAACGGTCGAATACGCGAGCCGGGCTTTGAGGTTGTCCTTGTACATGGCGATGATGGAAGCAAACAGCAGCGTGATCGTGGCCACCCACATCAACCACACATTCGAGCCAGAGGCTGCAAGAAAGTCGATACCGAAGATATAAACAATAATTTTAAGTACCGTGAATACGCCCGCTTTTACGACAGCAACGGCATGGAGCAGGGCGCTAACTGGCGTCGGCGCCACCATGGCGGCAGGCAGCCAGCGATGGAACGGCATGAGGGCTGCCTTGCCGGTGCCAAACATAAACAGGAATAGCAAAACGCCGACCACCGGGCCCTCAGCTTTACCGGTAAGGATGCCGCCTGGTTTGAAATCCAGGGTACCAGTAAGACTCCAGGTCCAGATAACTGCCAGCAATAGGAAGCCGATAGATGTGCTCAGCAATATGCCGAGATAGGTTCGTCCACCTCGTTTGGCGGTTTCCGTTCCGGCGTGGGTGACCAAAGGAAATGTGGACAGAGTCAACGCTTCATAGAATAAAAACAAAGTAAACAGATTGCCGGAAAAGGCAATGCCGACGGCGCATGCAAGAGCAATGGCAAAGAAGAAATAGAAGCGGGTTTGATTGGCTTCGTTGTTGCCTCGCATATAGCCGATCGAATAAAGCGAGGTCACAATCCATAGGCCGGAGGCGACCAGCGCGAACAGCATACCGAGCGGTTCGACCGTAAATTTAAGCTCGATGCCCGGGAAGACTTCTAAAAGGGAGACGCTCGGCCGCCCACCCCGGGTCACTACATGTGTCAGGGAACCTACGACGAGGAACATGGTGACGGCTGTTACTAGTGTAACCGATTCCCGCAAATTCGGCATTTTGCCGGTCAGCAGGATTACGAGAGAGCCGACAAGTGGTACGGCGATAGCCCAGAGGATATAATTCTCGGCGATCATGGTGCGCCTCTAATCAGGAGAGTAGCCGCGGCCTTAGCCGAGCCCACCGTAATGTCCGTATCCAGACCGAAATAGAAGTTAGCTCCGACCAACACCCACATTGGGATCAGCATAGCCAACGGAGCTTCGTGGATAAGAGGAGCATCTTGAGGCCGGGGTTTGAAATAAACTACCTCGACAATTTTCCAGAAATAAATCACCGCCAGGAGGGAGCTTATCAAAATTAAAGCCGCGACCGGCCACCAGCCTTTTTCAAGCGCTCCTAAAATCAAATACCATTTGCTGACAAAGCCGACCGTGAGCGGTACGCCGACCAGACTAAAGCCAGCCAGTACAAAAGCCGCCATACTGTATGGCATTACCTTGCCGAGCCCGGCCATGTGTTCAATTTTGACGGATTTAATGCGGAAGAAGACAGCGGCCAGGACCAAGAACAATGCGCCTTTTATCATGGCATGGTTGAAAAGATGCAGAATGGTTGCCGTCAGACCTGTTGCAGTCACCATGCTGATGCCGATAACCATATAACCAACCTGGGCGACGCTTGAATAGGCCAGCAGACGTTTGGCGTTCTTTTGGAATATCGCTACTGCTGACATTGATAGAATGGCGATTAAGCTGAGAAGCAATAAAAATTCGCCAATTGGCAGGGCGGTAAAAATTTTAGTGCCGAACACTGTGAAGTAGATCCGTAACAGTGTATAGACGGCGACTTTGGTTGCCGTTGCAGAGAGGAAGGCTGTCACGACCGAAGGGGCGTAGGCATAAGCATTCGGCAGCCAGACATGCACGGGGAACAACCCAAGTTTTAGACCAATGCCAACAGTAACAAATCCGAGCGCTACCAAAATAGTTCGGGTTTCAGCTACTGCAGGTAGTCGCTGGGCCAAATCGACCATATTGAGAGTGCCGGTCATTTGATACATCAAGCCAACGCCAATGATGTAGAAGGTGGCGCCGACGGTGCCGAGGATCAGATAACGAAATGCGGCGGTGAGCGCGTTTCGCTCAGCACCAAGGCTGATCAAGACATAAGATGAAAGTGATGAAATTTCCAGGAATACAAATAGATTAAAGGCATCGCCAGTTATCGTAATGCCAAGCAAGCCGGAGAACGTCAGCAGGTACATCGTGTAAAATAAATATATCCGGTCATCCGGAATTTCGCTGTTAACACTGTTAGGAGCAAAAATCATACTGATTGATCCAATGCTGGTGATAATCAACATGACAAAGGCCGATAACATATCGACTTTATATTCGATGCCCCAGGGTGCCGCCCAGCTGCCAAGCAGATAAGAAATTGGCCCATTGGCGATCACTTGTTCGAGCAGTAGGATTGAAATACCGAAGGAAGTCCAAGAAACAATCAGCGCGATCAACCAAGTTGCGCCAGTGCGGCGGAACAGCACGCAAAGCGGTGCAGATATAAGGGGCACCACCACCTGGATAGCGGGCAGATGAGCGGAAAAGAGAGCTGACATCAGCTGTCATTCCTTTCTTGCTCGAGAATTTCGTCTTCCTCAATCGTGCCATAGGCGTCGCGTATGCGGACGATTAGGGCGAGTCCTAGCGCCGTTGTTGCCACGCCGACGACAATGGCGGTAAGGATCAAGACATGGGGAAGAGGGTTGGAATAATTTTTGATTGCGCCATCAAGAATGGGTGCCGCGCCGCCGTCGATTTTACTCATTGAAATATAGAGCACAAAAACCGCGACTTGAAAGACGCTTAAACCGACCATTTTTTTGACCAGATTGCCTTGCGAGATGACGACATAGAAGCCCACCATTATCAGCACAATCACAATCCAGTAATTTAAAAGGCCCGGTATTTCCATGGTTTAGAAATCCTGCCCAGCAAAAACAAAAAAGATGGTGACCATGGTTGCGGCGACCGTTGTGCCGACACCAAACTCAACCAGGAAAATGCCAAGATGTTGGCCGCCGGTAGCGGTTGCGGCCAAGACATTGTAATCAAGATAATTACCGCCAAGGAACATGCCGGCGACACCAACGCCGGCGTATAGAATTACTCCACAAGCCAACAAAATCCGGGTTGCATTGGCCGGTAAGACTTTGCGGGCATTTTCAATACCAAAAATCAGACCGTACAAAATAAATGCTGAAGCAAAAATAACGCCCGCCTGAAAGCCGCCACCGGGGCCAAAATCACCATGAAATTGCACATAAAGGGCAAATAGCAGGATGAATGGGATCATAATCTTAGAAACCACGCGGAGAATGGAATGATCGTTCATACTTCTTCCTCCCGGTCTTCAGGCGCAACGGGTTTTCTCATGCCCGGACGCCAGCGATTGTGACCCCGGCCGAGTAATACCAATACACCGATGGCGGCAGTGAAAATTACCACAGTCTCGCCCAAGGTATCGTAGCCGCGATAGCTTGCCAGCACCGAGGTAACGATATTTGGGATGCCGATCTCGGTGCCGGATTCCAAAATAAAGCGTGGAATAAGATGGAGATTAGCTGGTGCATCGGCGGCGCCGTAGAGCGGCATGTCCAGCGTGCCATAAATTAAAACTGCGCCAGTAACGAACACAATAACTTTTGGTAGCCAATTGCTGCGTCGGGATTTTTTTTCATATTCGCTGGTAATTGCTAGTGTAGCCAGCATCAGTAAAGTCGAAATACCAGCGCCAACCGAGGCTTCGGTAAAGGCGACATCAACTGCCATCAGCAGAACATAAAGCGAGGCGGCGAGCAGGCTAAAAATACCGGAAAGAATAACAACGGCAAAAAGATTGCGCAGACGGATAATGGCAAATGCCGTCGCTACCATAAGTAATAGAATAGCTATGTCGAGAAAATCTTCTATGAGTTTTTTCCTTTGTTTTCTGTATCTTCCAAGGCATTTTTATTGGCAATGCGGTCTTCGTCCAAGATTGGTTTGACGCCGCCAGCAATGGCGGCTTTTGCCAGGGCATGGGTGGTCGTCGGTGAAGCGAAGAACATAAATAAAAGGATCAGCGCGAGTTTAATGGTAACGATTGTCCAGCCCGCTTGCAGCATCATACCGGCACATAAAGAACCGAGTGCCAATGTATCGCCGATACCGGCGGCATGCATGCGGGTGAACACATCCGGCAATCGGAGAATGCCGACGGCGCTGATAATCGATAAACCCCCACCAATGACTATGAGTATCCAGCTTAGTATATCAATCGCCATCGTCTATAGATCCCCAAGACTATCGTTCTCATGAGGGTGCCCCAAATGGGCGAAGCGAAAAAATTTCATGATGGCGATGGTAGCGATGAAATTTATCAGCGCGTAAACCAGGGCAATATCAAGGAACTCCGGCCGGTCGGTGAGAAACCCCATAACGGCAATGAGCAACAGCGCTTTGGTTCCGAACAGATTCACCGCCAAAATGCGGTCATAAATTGTTGGTCCCAACATGGCCCGGGTAAGCGTCAAAACCATGGCGACAATAATGGCGGCGGAGGCGGCTATAAACATCAGCTATCTCCCTCCATCTGACAGGCGCGTTTATCCATCCTGCCGGATATCACTTCATCTGCCGCACCGGTAGTGAGGGCGTGAACGTCTACCGTGTCGCCATGAACGGTGACGGTTATTGTGCCCGGCGTTAGGGTGATAGAATTTGCATAAGTAACTTGACCGACTTCGGTTTTCTGGCTTGCGGGTGAGCGAAACAAAACCGGACTAATTTTAAGTTCCGGCTTGATGATTATTAGCGCGACGTCGATATTTGCCTTAATAATTTCCCAGATAAGCCACGGCCAATACGTGATCGCCCGCGGTCCCATATGAATTGGAAATCCTTCATGGTCGATGACTTCCATACGGTGGGCGAGCCAGGCGACAAACAAACTTGAAATAATACCAAGAGAAATAAGAAGGGGCTCAAAAATACCCGATAGCAATAGCCACAGTGCAAATAGCGCTAAAGCCAGTCCCAGTTTTCTGATCACGTGAGCTCCACAATTCTACAGCCACCGGTTAGGCCGTTTGATGATTACAATAATTTCCTTCTGGCAGCATAAAATTTAGCTAAGTTTACGGATAGCATCAAGGCAGTTCAATCGCATAGTCCGCTACTGGCTTAATATCTTTGATCAGCCCCTGTTTTTTGAGGAATTTGGCAAAACGTTGATAACGCACTTTGTCAAAAGCCGCTGGCCGAAGGGCGAATCGCGGCATGGTGTCGCGCCACGCCCGTTTATTCAATTCATCGTTCAGATTTTTGTGGGCGCCGGTAAAAGCTGCCCAACTTTCTTTTGGGTGATTAAGCAAATATTGCACGCCTAGTTCGAGCGCATTGAGGAACTTGCGGTAACGATGGTCACTCACTTTGCCCTTATGAGCGACAATGATCAGCTCGTCATAAGGCGGCACACCTTCTTCTTCAGGAAAAAAAGCACGGCCCGGTTTACCGACGATATCCATTTGGTTGAGTTCAAAATTTCTAAATGCCCCAATTACCGCATCGACTTTACCGGCGACAATCGACGGTGAAAGTGAGAAATTGACATTGATCAAGATTATATCTTTGAGGCTTAGGCCGTGTTTGCTCAGCATGGCAGCCAGCAGAGCATCTTCAAAGCCACCCACCGAGAAGCCGATCTTTTTACCTTTTAAATCTTTGATCGATTTTATTGGACCATTTTTGAGTACGACCAATGAATTCAATGGCGTGCTGACCAAAGTGCCGATGCGAATAAGCGGCAGACCTTCTGCCACCTGAACATGAAGTTGCGGTTGATAGGAGACTGCCAAATCAACTTTACCGGCAGCGACGAGTTTCGGTGGATCGTTGGGGTCAGCCGGTGTGATTAATTTAGCATCGAGACCAGTGGCTTTAAAAAAGCCTTTTTCCTTGGCAATGATCAACGGCGCATGATCGGGATTTACGAACCAATCGAGCATGACCGAGAGTTTTTCGGCAGCTTGTACCGGTGAGGTGA
>Ga0066852_10001351_pt1 | contig 10561 bp, 6 predicted proteins | sample ETNtaG_27_FD_67283 | JGI IMG/M metagenome (GOLD analysis project Ga0066852, IMG submission 67283) | Marine microbial and viral communities from oxygen minimum zone, Eastern Pacific Ocean - ETNP201406SV63 | ecosystem: Environmental > Aquatic > Marine > Oceanic | place: Pacific Ocean: Eastern...
AAGGCCGAAGGCTATGCCTGGGATGGTAAAAGCATTGAAGCCCAGTTCAACAAAATCTCCTATCCGAAGCCCGGTTACTCACCGGTTAGAATGCTCTATAAGATTGGTGGCTCGCTGATCAGCACGATGGCGGATTCCAACCGTCATGTGAAAATGTATCAATCGGAGAATCTTGAGTTTTGCGTTAGCCAGGCAATCTGGAATGAAGGCGAAGCAAAGTTCGCTGATATCATTCTGCCGGCCTGCACCAACTTCGAGCGCCCTGACATCAGTGAATGGGCGGCTCTCGGCGGCTATGCCTTTCATGGTCAAACTCAACTCAACAGCCGAGTGGTCGTCTTCCAGCACAAGGCAATTGAGCCGATGGGCGAGTCTAAATCCGATTATGTGATTTTCTCGGAAATTTGCGAACGCTTAGGCCTCAGCGCGTATTTCACCGAAGGTATCTCTGAGCTAGATTGGGCAAAACGCATGTTTGATGCCTCTGATCTGCCGCAGATTATTTCGTGGAAAGAATTTATCCGCAAAGGCTATGTCGTCATCCCGCCGGAGCGTGAAGAGCTGCGTGATCCGGTATCCTGGAACTGGTACTATGAAGACCGCAAAAAGGATGTGCCGGAACCAATGCCGCTGCCGTCCGACTATAAAGACGAGTATCTCAAGGGCATCCAGACCCAATCGGGTAAAATTGAGTTTGAAGCTTTAAGTCTGAAGCGCTTTGATGCCAATGATCCGGAACGCCCACCGGTGGTGAAGTATAATAATCCATACAGCGGTCCAGAAGCCGAGAAGTATCCGCTGCGGATGATAACCCCACACCCGCGCTTTTCCTTCCATACTCAGGGTGATGGTAAGGATACCTTCGTCAACAACATCAAAGACCACCGGGTCGAAGTCGACGGCTATTTTTATTGGATTATTCGGATCAACGCAGAAGATGCGGCGGAACGCGGCATTAAGATGCACGATTTGGTCAAGGTCCATAATGATCAGGGCGCAGTCGTTTGCGCCGCACTGGTTACCCAACGCCTGCCTCGCAGCGCGGTGCATAGCTATGAATCCTGTGCCATCTATGAGCCGCTCGGTGAACCCGGTAATTCGGTTGATCGAGGTGGTATCTTGAACTTGCTGACGCCGAAAAAATCGCAGATTAAGAAAGGCCACTCAATGGGTAATTCGACTGCACTGGTCGAGATTGAACTTTGGGATGGTAAAGCCGAGCACAATATCACTGCCAGTGTAGCGGCACCGGAAAAAGAACCGGTACCCGCAGAATAAGTGTGGCAGAATAAAAAAGGAGATTACAATAATGTCTAAATGGAACCTGATAATTGATCTTGAAAATTGCACCAATTGCAATTTGTGCGTGCTCGCCTGCCAGGATGAACATGTTGATAACACTTTCCCGGGCTATGCCGAGGAAATGCCAAAACATGGCTCTCGTTGGATTGAGATTATGCGCAAAGAACGTGGCCAGGCGCCGATGGTCGATGTCGCTTATTTGCCGGTGATGTGTCAGCATTGTGATGAAGCGCCTTGTATTGCGGCGGCTGAAAACGATGCGGTTTCCAAACGCGCCGACGGCATTGTCATCATTGCCCCGGAGAAAGCCAAGGGTCAGAAACAGTTGGTCGAAAGCTGCCCCTATGGTGCAATCTGGTGGAACGATGATCTGCAATTGCCGCAGCATTGGATTTTTGATGCCCATCTGCTGGATGACGGCTGGAAACAACCGCGCGCTGCTTCGGTCTGTGCCACTGAAGCGATTGTCGCCAAGAAAGTCGATGATGCAGAGATGGTTAAAATTACTGAGGCAGAGGGCCTCGAAATATTGAACCCGGAACACGGCACCAAGCCACGGGTCTATTACAAGAATCTTTATCGCTACAACAAATGCTTTATTGGCGGCAGTGTTGCTGCGGAAAAAGACGGCACAGCAGATTGCGTTAAAGATGCCAGCGTCAAACTGCTCAAAGGTTCGGACGTCATCGCCAAGGCGACCACCGATATTTTTGGTGATTTCAAATTTGATAAGCTGGACCAAAACAGCGGTGGCTATAAAGTCGAAATCACCGCCGATGGTCACGGCTCAAAATCCGTCGATGTTGAGCTTGGCGAGAGCATCACGTTGGGCGATATTTACTTGTAAGTTAAGACGCCATATCTAAAACGCAGGAAGGCAAGGATGGCACGCCAATTTCTCGAAGGTACCTGGCAAAAAAAGAACCGGGCGTTCTCTCCCGCCGTTGTAACATCGGGAGGATCGACCATTTGGCTTGCCGGCCACGGTGCCATTAGAGATGACGAAGGTAATACATTGGCTGGAGATTTTACCGCTCAGGCGCACCAATCCTTCAAGAATTTGGCGGCAACGCTGGAAGAGGCTGGTGGCTCACTTAAAGATATCGTCACCATGACGGTTTATATTATTGACGTTCGTTTCGGCGATGAATTTATAAATATTCGCCGGGAATACTTTGACGATTTTCCCGCCAGCGCCATGATCACGGTCGCCGGATTTGCACAACCAGAAATGATGGTAGAGATTCAGGGAATCGCGGTAATCGACGACGCGTAATTGGACTACTGCTCGTAGGCTTTCAATGCCTGGGACACATAAATCATCGATGGACCACCGCCCATATAAATGGTCATGGAAGTGTAACTCCCCAGCCCTTTAGTACCGGAGAGTTAATATAAAATCTCTGGGGTTCAACTAATTTCTATCCTGAGGTCCGTACGCAGCGCACATAGTTAAAGACCCGGACGACATCGCTTTGAGGACCTTGGCTCGATTTCGGGTAGTCATTGGAGTCGCCTGTCTTGGAGTCGGAGGAAGGGGAGCTAATATCCGCATAAAAGAGAGATTTCGAAAATTGATAAATAAAAAATATAGCATATTGGGTTATCGTTACTAGCGACTTAATCTAAATCAATTCTGCCAAATTTTGTCGGACCTACCGCTTGTTTCTAGATTAAATAAGTATTTCGGTACCATTTAACTTGATTTTATGAAATTGAACTGTTAGTCTGCCAAACAATTAAAAAATGGGACTAATTTAGCCCATTAAATTAAGAGCGTCCGCCAGGTATGAAATCGTGAGTAAAGTCCTTGGCTCTAATCGCTTCATTTGTGATCAACATCAGTATCCTCGGGGAAGAGGGTTGCGCACCGGCGCCATAACGTCGAAAGCGTATTGTAATTTGTGAGCTGCGAATGAGGTATGTGCGATGTCTGAGCTAAATTTAGGTTTCAACCTGAAATTCAATGAATTATATGAGCTATCGGGGCTGACAAAAGCCGATGAGGCATTTCTTGGCTATCTGAAAACAAATGATTCAGATCTCGCTGATCAATTGGTAGCTGACCGTCTGGAAAAACCCGACGCCAAAGCAGAATCCCAATTCATTATCGATGCCGGTCCTTACCTCGAGAATTTTTTGGCGGAACTGTTTGGTATCAAAACCGAGATCACTGACCTCAACGATTGTCATCATGCGCTTCAACCGTTTTTTGATTTCAAACGTACCTTCGTTCAACGCAAAGCCTTTAAAGCTGTCACCGCCGAAGCCGCCGCCCAGCTTGATGGCGAGGAACTGGCGGAAAAATTACGTGCTTTGATCAGCCACACCTATCATGAACCAAAAGATGAGATGGTCTTTGTTGAAAAAGTCTCCGAATGGCTGGCGGATCCGGAAGCAAATGAAGAAGCCCTGGAACTGGCCACAAATTATGCTGGTTGGGCGCTCAGGACGCGGGAAGGGCGGGAAAAACACGCCGACGGGCATTTGTTTAAATTGCCCGGCAAACTGAATTTTGAACGTCTGGTTCCGGCTGAAATGGACACGACCTCCGACTACACCGTTCATAAATTACCAGACAAACGCCTGCATCGCCGCGAAGGATTTAAACTTACCGATCATGGCATGGATTTAAAAGGGGCGCTCTCCGAGGTCCACTACTGCATTTACTGCCACAATCAAGGCAAAGATTCTTGTGCCAATGGTCTAAAAGCAAAGAGCAAAGACGGCGCAAAAGTACCGTTCAATGAAAGCCCGTTCGGCGTTGCTCTTACCGGCTGTCCGCTCGGCGCCCGTATTTCAGAGATGAATGTTTTAAAAGCCCAAGGCAGCGCCATTGGCTCACTGGCCGCTTTGATCGTAGAAAATCCGATGACCGCCGGTACCGGCCACCGGATTTGCAACGAGTGTATGAAAGCATGCGTTTACCAAAAACAGGATCCCGTGGATATCCCCGAGATTGAAACCCGCGTCCTTAAAGATGTCCTAGCGCTGCCCTACGGATTTGAAATCTACAGCCTTTTGACCCGTTGGAATCCCCTGAATTTAGCGCGGCCCTTGCCGCTTCCCCGCACCGGTCACCGCGTCTTGGTCACTGGCATGGGACCTGCCGGTTATACCCTGGCGCATCATTTGATGAATGATGGCCATACGGTCGTCGGTATTGATGGTCTTAAAATGGAACCATTGTCCAGTGATCTCTCAGGTGTCGATGCAATGGGTGAACGCGTGCCGTTTAAGCCGATCAGAGATATCCAGGAACTGGAAGAATCGCTCGATGACCGCATTATGGCGGGCTTTGGCGGTGTTGCTGAATACGGTATTACGGTTCGTTGGGATAAGAATTTTCTTAAAATTATTCGGCTGCTCGTCGAGCGTCGACGCCAATTCGCCATGTTTGGGGCCGTGCGTTTTGGCAGCACCCTGACTGTCGATAATGCTTTTGAGCGAGGCTTTGACCATGTCGCTCTCGCCTTAGGTGCCGGGCGGCCAACGATCATCCCGATACCCCGTGGACTGGTACGCGGCGTGCGCGCTGCATCAGACTTCCTGATGGCATTGCAATTAACCGGTGCCGCTAAGACCGAATCCATCGCCAATATGCAACTTCGATTGCCGGCAATCGTCATTGGTGGCGGCTTGACGGCTATCGACACGGCGACAGAAGCGCTGGCCTATTATCCGGTGCAGGTGGAAAAATTCCTCACCCGCTATGAAACTTTGGTTGAGGAACGCGGCGAAGCTCAAATCCGTGCTGCCTGGGACGAGGAAGAAGGTTTGATCGCTGACGAATTCATTGGTCACGCCAAAGCAATCCGAGCCGAGCGTGCGGTCGCCGAAATGGAGGAGCGCGCCCCGCATATCCTTGAGCTCTTGAAAAAATGGGGTGGGGTCACTATCGCCTATCGCAAACGCTTGATGGATAGCCCCAGTTACACGCTCAACCATGAAGAAGTTGATAAAGCACTGGAGGAAGGTATCTACATCGCTGAATGCCTGTCACCAATTACCGCCTTGGTCGACAAATTTGGCCATGTCAGCCACCTCACGCTCAACAAACAACGGCTAACCCGGGATGGGACTTGGTTGACGCTGGACAATGTTGAAAAGCTTCCCGCCAGAGCCGTCCTGATCGCTGCCGGTACCCAGCCCAATACTGTATTGGCCCGCGAAGATGAAAACCGCTTCGAACTCGATGGCCGCTATTTCCAAGCCTATGATATGGACGGTAATGAGGTTGTGCCGGAACGGGTTAAAAAGCCGGAAGAAGTTCATGTCATGGCGCATCTCGAAGAAGATGGCCGCGCGGTTAGCTTTTTCGGTGATTTGCATCCTTCCTTTGCCGGTAATGTGGTCAGTGCCATGGCGAGCGCACTGCAAGGCTATCCCGTCATCAGCCAAATGCTCGCCAGCAAAGCACCAGCCAGCAGCAAAGATGATGATACTTTCATCGCTGAGCTTAATAACGAATTGAGAGCCGTTGTCCATAAGGTTGAGCGACTGACCGATAATATTATCGAAATTGTTGTGCGGGCCCCGCAAGCGGCCCGTCAGTTCCAGCCCGGCCAATTTTACCGGTTACAAAACTTCGAAACCCTCGCCCCGATGGTCGACGGCACTCGCCTCGCCATGGAAGGTTTAGCCCTTACCGGTGCTTGGGTAGACCGCGAGGAAGGCCTGGTCTCAATGATTGTTTTAGAAATGGGCGGGTCATCTGATCTCTGCGCCCAGCTTCTGCCGGGCGAACCCATTGTCTTAATGGGGCCAACCGGCACGCCAACTGAGATACCAACCGACGAGACCGTCTTGCTGGTGGGGGGCGGTCTCGGCAATGCCGTGTTGTTCTCGATCGGCCAAGCATTGCGAGCGGGCGGTTCCAAGGTGCTTTATTTTGCTGGTTATAAAACTGTTGCTGACCGCTACAAGGTCGCCGAAATCGAAGCTGCTGCCGATACCATCATTTGGTGTTGCGATGAAGCACCAGGTTTCGCGCCCGAACGGCCTCAGGATAAAACCTATGTCGGCACCATTATCGACGCCATGGTCAATTACGCTGAGGGCAATCTGGAGGAAACCTCGATCCCGATGAAAGATGTCGACCGGGCGGTGGTAATCGGCTCGCACGGCATGATGGGAGCCGTCGCCGATGCGCTTCGCGGTAAACTGCTTGATCACATTAAGGACCGGTTTCAAGCCATCGCCAGCATTAACTCACCGATGCAATGCATGATGAAGGAAATTTGTGGCCAATGTGTGCAAACTCACGTCAATCAGGAAACCGGCGAGCAGACTTTGGTGTTCTCATGTAACAATCAGGATCAACCGCTCGAACAAGTTAATTTCAGCCTACTCGGAGCGCGGTTGCGGCAAAATTCAGTGCAGGAAAAGCTGACAGCGCAATGGATTGACCGCTGCCTTGAGTTTAGCGGCAAACGTCCAAGCCGTGCCATACCAATTGAGGTAACCGAAACAGATCCGGATGGTAAGGATCAGGCGGCTTAAAAAAGTACAATCGCTAACTACCCTATCTCCGAAAATGGAAGGGGTATTTTTCTTTGTGACCTTAGTGCCGTCTGTGTTTGAATGGCGGAATGTCATCGAACCATAACACCCAACTTTCTGATTTACTCAGTAACTCTCAAAACACGATGGTTTTTACCGGCGCAGGAATAAGTACGGAATCTGGTGTACCGGATTTCCGCTCACCGGGCACCGGCATATGGACCCAAGACCAGCCGTTAGATTTCAGCGAATTTCTAGCGTCAGAAGAAGCCCGCAAAGAAAGCTGGCGATGCAAACTTAAAATTGATCCGCTTCTATCGTTGGTCGAACCTAACGCCAACCATCAAGCGATCGCTCATTTGGTTCAAACTGGCCAAGTAAAGACTATTATCACCCAGAACATTGATGGCTTGCATCAAAAATCGGGTATCTCCGACGCGCAGATGATCGATCAGTATGGTAATAAAACTTATTGCGTGTGTCTAGATTGTGGCACCCGCCACGAATTGTAACCGATCATGCAGGCGTTTGAGGCGGATGAAAGCCTACCTATTTACCGGGATTGCGACGGTATTGTTAAGACCGCGACAATTTTCTTTGGCCAGCCAATGCCGGTAGAGGAAATGGAACGTGCCAAGGAAGTGACGTTGCAAAGTAATCTATGGCTTCATCGCCACTATAGCCGCTCATGGTCGTAGTGCGTACATTTCCGGTCGTACCCATGCCAAAGGCTAATTTCACCGCCGCATCACCAGCAGGCAAATCAACAATCAGCAGACGATCATAGGCGCCCATCGTCAGATAACTGCCAACGATGGAACCTCCAAGATCTGTTACTTTGTTTTCAGATTCGGCCCGCCGATTTGGCGCGTCTTTGATACCTTTAATACCCTAATCAGTTAAGCTCATGAGATAAATGGATGTAGGCATACCCCCCCCCTAGACTGGTTAATTTTGGGCTTCAAAGCCTCTCCCATTATTATATATGAATAACGGGATATGCAGCATAACCGATAATAGTGGAGATTTGGAAAGATTCGAATTCCAGGCGCAAAAAACACCGGACCAAATTAATCGGTCCAGCGCTCTTCTAAAGTTTATTGTTCAAGTGTTTTACTTTTCGATTAAATCGCGGAACGCCGTGTTAACTTCAACTGTGTGATGGCGTGCAGCAACATCCCTACCGGCTAATATTTCATCATAGAAAAATTGCGGCAACTCATCATCAGCTTCGGTAAAGCCAGCATCTTTGTTAAATTGCCATTCCAATGAGAGTGTTTCCCGGCCCAAATCTTTCATGAACGTGGTTGGCAGGTCCGTACCATGAGCATCGTTCAGCGCGCCAACAATAAACTCCTGATTCACATTGGTAACTGAGCGGCCAAAGAGGCAGAGACCAAGTGAGTCGGCTGCCGCACAATCTTCCTGGATGTCCAGGCTGGCGGCAACCAGCTCTTCAGTTGTTTTATCTTTGCATTGGAAGGTTGGAATATTACCCGCCGTGTGATCGGCGCCTTGCGCGGTTACCATCATGGAAATACCGGTAACTTCAATCTCACGCGGATCATAGGCGCTGATACCTTGTTTTTTGATTGCCGGAATACGCGCAACCTTGAAATGTTCGCCAACTCTTGTGGTACCTTGGGCATATATTTTACCCTTCTCATTCCCATCGCGAATATCTTCCAGCACGTCGGCCATGAATTCGTGATCACCGAATTCGCCCTTACCGGCTTCCATTAACACGCCGATCGTGGCACCTAACTCAATGGTATCGATACCCAAATCATTGGCGACATCGTTGAGCCGCGCAACATGATCAGGGTCAGTCAAGCCACAGTTACTACCGACCAGACCCAATGTTTCATATTCCAAGGGCGAGCAAATTTCTTCACCATTTTCATCGGCGTAAATGTTACTGCACTGGATCATACAGCCTGGCATACAAGCATGTGTCGTATCACCACCGCGCTCAAGATTTAACTCGCGGATATACTGGCCGCCTAGTTTTAGTGGCCCTTCATCAGGTTCAACAATCGTGCCGGCACTAAAGTTGCGGGTCGGCAAGCCACCAACTTTATTGGTAAAATCACAGACCATTGCTGTGCCCAATTTACGGAAAGCATCAATGGCTGGATCTTCATCGAGCATTTGGCCGTATTGCTTTACCGAGCCCATATATTTTTTACGGTCATAAAAGGTCGGCATTTTATTACGATCAAGGACGATGGCTTTAACTTTTTTCGAGCCCATAACGGCACCAACACCGCCGCGTGCTGCAATGCGGACAGGGCGGCCTTCCGGATCGGTAAAGGAAATACCTGACATCAAGCCACCATATTCACCAACCGGGCTGCAAATACCGAGGCTGACTTTATCGCCGTATTTTTCAAACAGCATTTTGGCGGCTTCAAAATTACCTTTGCCAACATACGGGCTGGCATCCTCAAATGTGATATCACCTTCTTTTGGAATGCGGATAACAACCCAGTCATCTGACTGACCGTTCAGCGTAAATCCCAATATCTCTAGCTGACCCAACGCAAAGGCAAAAGTGCCACCGGAATTTGCTTCCTTGACGCCACCCGTAAGCGGGCTTTTGCAGCCGACGCTGATACGATTGGCATTGGAAAAATTTGACCCGGCAAATGGCCCAGCTGAAAATATTAATGGATTGTCCGGACCTAGAGGGTCGGCTTTCGCAACGCCATTTTCGAGCAGTGTTTTTGCAATGTAGTGGCGGCCAACCCGGATCGCATCCTCGCCTTCGAGCTCTTCCGTTTCGACTGATTGGTCTTTCAGGTTAATTTGCAAGTATTTGCGCATGTCGTATCATCCTAAAGTCAAAAAGTTTGGTGCAAAGAGCTCGCCTTTATCATTGCCAGACTCTGTTTTATTTGATTGGTATGGTCTCCTAACAACCCGGCTGAATCAAGCCCGATTTTAGGTTTTCCTGAAAACGTAAAAGAGTAAACTATTTACTGAATAGTTTCCGGCTGTTCCAGCTCATCCGAAACAGGTGGCGGCGGAGAGGCGCTGGCTTGATGGTGCATGATACGCCATTCACCATCTTCCCGGACAAAAACATTCGTCGCCACCATCGTCGCCTCGGCAAAAACTTCGTAACAAATCACGACGGCAGTATCTTCAAAAATACTAGCCGACGAGCCTTTCACCTCAAACGACGGGCCGTCATGATTGGCAAGAATACCGTCCCAACTTTCCATCACCACATCTCGTCCGGCCAGATGATTCCAGCCCGGATGGACACAGCTCACAGTTGGCCCAATTGCCCATAAAGCATTCATGGCTTGAATGTCATGGCTTTGAAAAGCCACATAGAATGCGTCATTGGCAAATAAAACAGCGGCACGATCAGACATGATTAAATAACCACCTTTGGCTCCCAATTTCTTAACCGGAACTTAACCAAGAATAGATGGTGCGGCAATGCCTCAATGACAAGTGATTTATTGAATAACGTGATTTTCAATCTCGTCGCGGAATATTTTATCCCAGCGGCGCTTGACGAGATACTCTTGCGATTCTACCAGTTCTTCTTCCCAATAGACTTTGGCAACCAGGCGAGCCAGGCGGGCACATATTAAGTTCTCCGCCTTGGTTATGTTGCGCTCGGTGACGCGGCTTAACCGGGTTGCGCCATAAGCCTGATAGATATCAAGAGCCTTACCAAAGGCTTCGGCAGCGCCTTCTAAATGCTCCGAATCCTCGGTTAAGCGACCGAGTAAAAAGATTG
>Ga0066852_10001353_pt1 | contig 10535 bp, 9 predicted proteins | sample ETNtaG_27_FD_67283 | JGI IMG/M metagenome (GOLD analysis project Ga0066852, IMG submission 67283) | Marine microbial and viral communities from oxygen minimum zone, Eastern Pacific Ocean - ETNP201406SV63 | ecosystem: Environmental > Aquatic > Marine > Oceanic | place: Pacific Ocean: Eastern...
AGGATCAAAGAATGCCGTTTCACAAGACTCGATACCACTTCCTGAGATTGAACAACACATAGCTAGGAATAGTGTCCTGGGCTCTACAGGGTCAGGAGTGATGATGCTTAAGGATGATTGGAAGCTTTGCAAATATAAGAATGGAGTCACAACATTACATCATATCCTTCAGGATCCATTGGAGCAAAACAACCTGCATCAGAATCCTGATTTTCAGGATATATATTTAGAACTCGAACAGAGACTGATGTCGGAAGTTTTACAATCCGTCATAGATGGGCATTCTGAAAAAACGTATCCGTATATGACCATGACCTCCGATCATCCCGGACATCAACCTGGATGGATTCGACCTTACCCCAACAATATCTGGTCTGAAAAAAGAAACGGGATAGAAGGATGGGCTAAGTCAGGAATGCCAACATGAATTCAGAATCCACCAATTCTTCAGTAGAAGAGGTTTTTCAGCCGGCCCCAATGGATTCTGAAAAGAAGATGGATTCCAACAAAGTTCCTCAAGAAGAACCAGAAGCCATTGAAGTGGCTCCGAATTGGAAACTGGTTTGGTGGAGATTCAAGAAACATCGATTGGCAGTGATTAGTGGATGGATTTTAATCATTATTGCACTGATAGCCCTATTTCCTGATTTCTTTAGTACTCAGAATCCTCATAAATCCAGTGCTATGAAGTCCTTCATACCAGTACAGGGTATTCATTTTTTTCATGAACAAGGTATTTTCCCCCATGCCTATCAATTGAAAGGCAAGCGCAATCGAACCACTTTAAAGATGGAGTGGGTTGCAAATGAATCCAGGATTATTCCTCTTAGCTTTTGGGTTGAGGGTTATGATTATAAGATTTTTGGGTTGATCTCCTCCAACATTCATTTTCTGGGAGTCAGTGACCCCAAATCTCGAAAAACCTTCCACTTGTTGGGAACCGACCGATTAGGACGGGATCAGTTGTCGAGATTAATCCATGGGACTCGGGTATCCCTTTCTATAGGCTTGGTTGCGGTTTTTCTCAGCATCTTCCTGGGCATTCTGCTTGGAGGAATTTCAGGTTACTACGGGGGTTGGGCCGACCTTATCATCCAGAGACTAATTGAAATTCTTCAATCCTTACCGCCGATTCCCATTTGGATGGCCCTCACCGCGTCCCTCCCAAGGGATTGGACTGTGGAACAAACCTATTTTGCCATCACCATCATCCTCTCCCTTTTGGGTTGGACCACCCTAGGGAGAGAAGTCCGAGGTCGTTTTCTTTCGATGCGTGAGGAAGATTTTATCATGGCGGCCCACCTGGCAGGGTGTAGCCAAATGCGTATCATTTTCAGACACATGCTTCCTACGTTTACGAGTCACATCATTGCCACCAGTACTTTGGCGATTCCTGTCATGATCATAAATGAAACCTTCCTGAGTTTCCTGGGTCTTGGAATGAGGCCTCCTGCAATCAGTTGGGGTGTACTTCTTCAGGAAGCTCAAAATCTTCAGTCCATTGCCTTGGCCCCCTGGCTATTGCTTCCAGGACTTGCTGTGATCATAACGGTACTTACACTCAATATTCTTGGAGATGGCCTCCGAGACGCAGCAGATCCATACAGTTAGATAGAGCATGAGGATTGAAACCGAACCTCTTCTTTCAATCAGAAACTTAAGAACTATTTTTGATCTTGATGAAGGCTCCGTCAAAGCCGTTGACGGAGTTAGCTTCGATGTTTTTCCACAACGGGTTTTGGGCATCGTGGGAGAAAGTGGCTGTGGCAAAAGTGTCACGATCAAGTCCATTTTAAGGCTCATCGAACCTCCTGGTAAGATTTCCGAAGGAGAAATCTGGTTTCATTTAGAAAACCAGAAAGAAGGAAGGTCAAACAGGCTGGATCTTGCCCAACTTGATTCAAAGGGAAAGAAAATGAGATCCATCAGGGGAAACGAAATCGCCTTGATCCCTCAAGAGCCGATGGCCGCCTTCAGCCCAGTTCACACGATTGGAAACCAATTGATTGAAAGCGTCCAACTTCACCAGTCCTTGAGTAAGGATCAAGCTTTCAATATAGCCGTGGAACGACTGAATGAGGTGGGCATTCCCAACCCTTTGGAGGCGATGAACCGATATTCCTGGGAACTCAGTGGAGGACTGAGGCAACGGGCCATGATAGGCATGGCATTGACCTGCAATCCGTCTCTTTTGATCGCCGACGAACCCACCACAGCCATTGATGTCACCACTCAGGCTCAGGTACTCAACCTCATCAGGGATATTCAACAAAAGAACCAAATGGCCATCATCTTCATCACGCATGATTTGGGGATCATTGCCCAATTGGCAGACGATGTGATTGTCATGTATTTAGGACAAGTCATGGAAAAAGGTCCGGTGGATGAGATTTTTCACAATCCCCTGCATCCCTATAGCAAAGCCTTGTTGAAATCAATTCCTGGGATCAAAACGAAGAACCGATCCAAACTGCCGACCATTGAAGGGTCTATTCCACATCCTTTCAATCGTCCAAAAGGCTGCCCATTCTACCAACGGTGTGATGATGCCATTCCAGGAGCCTGTAACCAGGTCCCTCCAAATTTGTTTCCAGTTACAGAGAAACAACACGTAAGTTGTTTCAAGTATCACGAAAAAACCGATGCCCTCTGAAAATTTAAAGATGCCTGCATCCTCAGCATGGTTAGCTCCAGAACGTATTTTGGAAGTTCAATCATTGAGAAAATACTTTCCCATTCGCAAAGGTTTCATCAAAAAAACTGTGGGACAGGTAAAATCAGTAGATGGTATCAATTTTCACCTTGATGCAGGGGAAACTCTAGGACTCGTAGGAGAGAGTGGATGCGGCAAGACTACTACTGCACGTTGCATCCTCAGAGCACTGAAACCTTCTGAAGGAAAAATCCAGTTTCGTAAATCGGATGGATCTCTTACTGATGTGGCTTCTCTGGAGGAAAAAGAGATGCGTCTTTTAAGAACCGATATGCAGATGATTTTTCAGGATCCTTTTGCCTCGTTGAATCCTAGAATGAACATTCTTGATTTAATTGGTGAACCAATGTTGGTAAATGGGTTGAAAAATCGCAAAGAAAGGACAGAAAAGGTTGCAGACTTACTCAAAATGGTTGGGTTGCGTCCAGAATATATGCAACGTTTTCCACACGCATTTAGTGGAGGCCAGCGTCAAAGGATTGTAATTGCCCGGGCTTTATCCTTGAACCCAAGATTGATTGTCGCAGATGAACCAGTTTCTGCTCTAGATGTTTCAGTCCAGGCCCAGGTTCTCAATCTGATGTTGGAATTACAGGAAAGCCTGAAGCTCACGTACTTGTTTGTGGCTCATGATCTCAGTGTGGTGAAGCATATTAGTGATCGGATCGCGGTTATGTATGTTGGTAAAATTGTTGAATCAGCACCTACGAATTCCCTTTTCAATGAGCCTAAACATCCATACACGGCTGCGCTTCTATCCGCAGTACCTGTGGCAGACCCAAGGATTCGATCCAAGATGACTCCTTTAGAGGGTGATGTACCTAGCCCAGCCTCTCCACCTCAAGGATGTCATTTCCATCCACGGTGCCCACATGCTTCTGAAAGATGCAGTATGGAAGAGCCCAAAATGGAAGAAGTCGAACCTTTGCATTATGTAAGCTGCCACCACTATCAAGAAATACAACTTTCTGGCATTGAATAATCTAATCGTTTTAAAAACAGATCATCACAATGCTCTTCAACCCTGATGCTGTTCCTGAAACAGATCGATTTGGATTTTTAAAAGCAATTCCTTCTGAAATTGAATCTGAAACCTCTGGAAAGACTGTTGCTACTTCAGGTTTATGCGATCTTCAGGTCAACGGTTTTGCAGGAGTTGATTTTAATGATCCGACCATCACTCCTGAAGCGTTTGAGGGTTCACTTCAACGGATACTGTCAACTGGAGTAACAGCCTGTTTGCCAACGGTCATAACCGGAAGTCAAGAGTGGCAATTGAAATGTTTTACAAACCTTGAAAAAGCAAGAAAAAGATCTCCCATTGCTGAAGCAATGGTGAGGGGTTATCATCTAGAAGGACCTTTTCTTAATCCTGCTGAGGGTTTTCGAGGTTGCCATCCTCATGAATCCATGGTTCATCCTACCTGGGATCATTTTCAAAGACTTCAAGATTCCGCTGGAGGAATGATCCGTTTGATTACGGTCGCCCCAGAAATTGAAGGGGTTCTCGACATGATTCCCCGATGGTGTGATCAGGACATCACAGTAGCATTAGGACATTGCAACCCCGCATTGGAAGATATTCAAAAAGCAGTTGATGCAGGCGCTCGCCTAAGCACACACTTGGGAAATGGTTGTGCCCAGTATATTCCAAGATTAAAAAACCCTATTCTTTATCAATTATCCGAGGATAGACTTCACGCAAGTTTCATTGCTGATGGAATCCACCTGAATGAACATGCCCTAAAAGTCTTTATCCGAGTCAAAGAGGACCAGAGAACAATATTGGTTTCAGATGCTACAGCAGGATCATGTGCAGAACCTGGAAAATACACTTTGGGGAAGGTGATACTGGAAAGACAGGAAGAAGATGTGGCATACATTCCTGGCACCCAGAATCTAGCAGGGTCAGCCTCCACTCTTTCTCAGTGCGTCCTCAATGTTTTAGGTTGGTTCAACCTCCCTTTTGAAAAAGCAATCCGATGGGGCTCAGAACATCCTAGATCCTTAATTGGAATGTCAAAAAATCCAGGACTCGATGAAAGGATTGAATGGGTTGAGTGGAAAAAATTAAAAGGACAATGGGAAATACAAAACGTCCGTCTTGGTGAATGGACGGTGATGCCTTAATAGGGATTACTTTATCCACATCTACGGTTAGATAAATATATGGTCTTTTTAAAAACAATGATGCGTCTGAATGAACATAATTTTGCCCGCAAGGGGGTCATTATTCCTGATTATCCGAGGAATCAAATAGGGATCGGAATTGTGCATCTAGGCCTAGGAGCCTTCCACCGGGCACATCAGGCATTTTACACGGAGCAGGTACTGGAAGAGGAGGGAAGAAGCGACTGGGGCATCTGCGGGGTCAGCCTCAGACGTCCCGAGGTTCGAGACCAGATGGTTCCTCAGGGAGGGCTCTATAGTTTGATGGAGCAGGACGGAACGGGAAACCGGATAAGGATCATCGGAGCAGTGCAGGAAATACTTTTTGCTCCTGAAGATTCTGAAGTCGTGCTCACCCGGATGACTTCGGTCCAAACCAGAGTGGTATCATTAACAGTGACAGAAAAGGGCTACTGCCATGATCCGGCTTCAGGTAATTTGAATTTAGAACATCCTGACATCATTCACGATCTGGAACATCCATTTCGACCCGTATCCACCCTGGGATACCTGGTGCAGGCTTTGGCCCTTCGAAAAGAATCCGGAATTCCGCCTTTTACAACCCTGAGTTGCGACAATCTTCCGGAAAATGGGAAAACTCTGAAAAATCTGGTTCTGGAATTCGCGAAACATAGGGACGAGGGATTGGCAAAATGGATTCAAAACGAAGGTGCGTTCCCCTGCAGCATGGTCGACCGTATCGTTCCAGCAACCACTGAATCGGACCGGGAAATGGTTTCAGAGACTCTGGGGTGTCGCGATGAAGCCGTGGTGGTCACGGAACCTTTCAGCCAGTGGGTGATTGAAGATCAATTTGTCTGTGGACGTCCTTCCTGGGAGAAGGCAGGAGTGGAAATGGTCGAGGATGTGAAACCCTTCGAAGAAATGAAACTTCGCATGCTGAACGGAACTCATTCCACGTTGGCCTACCTCGGTTTCCTGGCAGGGTTCGAATATGTTGCAGATGCTGTTTTGCAACCTGACTTTGAACGTCTGCTGAAAAACATGATGGCGGAAGAAATTGTGCCGACGCTCAAGCTTCCTCGTTCAGTCGATCTCGTTCAATACCAATCTGCCCTACTCGAACGCTATCGGAACCCGGCTCTCAAACACCGCCTCTGGCAGATCGCCATGGACGGGTCCCAAAAACTGCCACAGCGTTTGCTCGGCACGATCCGTGATCGACTGGATGCAGGATTATCATTTCCAAGACTGGCATTGGCAGTTGCAGGTTGGATGCGTTTCGTCCCAGGCCAAGACGAACACGGACGCATGATCGAGATACGCGACCCCCTTGCAGAAGAGTTGAGGCAGATCGCCAAAATGACGGGCATGCTTGAAGGTAAAATCCCTGACCCAGCCTGCGCCGAACCTTATGTCTTAGGAGTGTTGGGACAGAACGAAATCTTTGGAGAAGACCTCCCCCGGAACCCTCAATTTTGTGGTGCCATCATTGATGCATTCAAAATGCTTATGAATCAAGGGGCACTGAAGTCCGTTATAGACGTGGGCTGAAATCATCCCCTGTTTTTCCATAAAAATGGGTGAAGTCCCAAAAATGATTCGGGATGCATCTGTAATATGTTCGTGCCATTCTGGCGATTGCTATATATCCCTTTTTTACGGAAATGACTGATCTAAATCTCAGGAAAACACATTATGCCATGCTGAAAACATTCTTCAGGTGGCATTCCTGGAGAAGCATTCTTTTTATGCTTTTTTGGGGTAATTCAAAGAAAGCTTCCCTATCAGGTTGGATGAATAAGATGACTTCTTCCCTCATCCTTCCCTTGTAAATTAGTGAGTGAGACTCTTTCGTCAAAAGTCCCCTGGTCTGCACTGATACGGGAAGGGCATCTTCCGCGCTTACTGGTACTTTGTTTTGGTGTCTGGCTTTATGCTGCCGATTCAACACTTGTAGCCACCATCATGCCCTCAGTTGTGGATGAAATAGGAGGGCTACCCTACCTGAGCTGGACCTATACCCTCTATCAGTTGGGTTCAGTAGTAACGGGTGCCATCATGGGGCTTTTGGTCTTGCGTACCGGAATTTCACGGGCAACTGCGGCCTCTGGAATCTGCTACGTGATTGGCTGCAGCCTCAGCGGCTACGCTCCGGAGATGGCTACCATGATCGTTGGGCGACTCCTTCAGGGTATGGGAGGAGGAGGGTTGGTGTCCATTGCCTTCATTGGAGCCTCAACCCTTTTTCCACAGAAATTGTGGGTCCGACTCATCGCTGTGATCTCAGGAGTTTGGGGAAGCTCTGCTTTGTGCGGACCCCTGATTGGAGGCTATTTTGTCTCTACAGGAAACTGGCGTGGTGCCTTCTGGGCCTTTGCAGCCCAAGGCTTAGTCGCTGTATTGGTGGCCCTCCCACTGCTGAGAGGCCATTCTCAGAAACACGACCTGGTTGTTCAAAAAATTCCATTCATCCGTTTGGGGATCTTGAGTCTGTCAGTGCTGGCCATCTGTCAATCCGGGGTGGTGATTGACTACGGCCCTGCCATTGGTTTGTGGATCATGGGATTATTGCTGCTGTTCCTGTTTCTGAAGCAGGACTCCGAAAGCGATAACCGGATTTTCCCTAAAGGAACTTTGAATCCTCTCACCATCTCAGGTTCCGGCCTGGTCATGCTCTCGGCATTTTTCATGGCCACCATTTCATTCACGGTTTATGGACCGTTTCTGATGTATATTCTCTTTGGCGCGGAACCTTTGGTGGCTGGCTACATCATCGCTCTGGAATCATTGGGGTGGACGGTAACGGCGATTGTGTCCTCCGGGGCCAGAGAACGTTTTGAACCAGGTTTGATTCGCAGTGGCGCGATCCTGATCAGCATCACCACCGTGGCTCTGGTTTTTGTGATGCCCGTGGGCCCCCTCTGGGCGATCGGGGTGCTTTCCATTGTTATGGGCACAGGGTATGGAATGTCCTGGAGTTTTGTCAGCAAACGCATCATTGCCAACGTCCCTGAAACGGAACGGACTCAGGTTTCTGCTTCCATTCCAACCTTCATGCGAGTGGCAATGGCTCTTGGTTCTGCATTCAGCGGCATCATCGCTAATTATTCCGGATTTTCTGAAACGAACAGTCCTGAAGTGGCCCGTAATGTTGCATTCTGGTGTTTTGCCGCGTTCATCCCCCTGGTGCTGATTGGCATGATGAGTGCCTGGCGTGTCAGCAAGGAATGAAAGGGAATCTGGTTGGCTGAAAACAGCTCCATTGGTTAACTTTGCAGCTTAAAATAATTGAGTAGATAATGTATTCATCATTCTGCTTTCTCGGCATTGACACGATTCTGGAGATCGGATAGCGTCCAAAACATGAATCCAACCGTGTTATGTATCGGAGGTGCCAATCTGGACCGCAAGCTGAAGTTGTCGGAACCATTCAAGATGGGTACTTCAAACCCAGTCACCAGCCAGATCAGTTGCGGCGGTGTAGCAAGGAATGTTGCAGAAAACCTGACCCGTCTCGATTATTGTGCGGTGCTACTGAGTACCTTTTCCGATGACCTTGATGGAAGCTGGCTGCTGGGCCAAATTGAATCCATGGGGATTGATTGCTCCCCGAGCCTCAAGCAACCAGGAATGAACAGCGGAAGCTACACCGCCCTACAGAATCCTGATGGTGAGATGCTGCTGGCAATGGCGGACATGCAACTCGCAGATTCCATAACCGTGGATCAGATGGAAAAAATCTGGAAGTCCATGAGTCTTCCGGATGCAGTATTCCTGGACACCAATTTTCCTAAAGCAGTGCTGAAATGGGTTATCGAACAATGCAGGAAAAACAGATTGGTGCTTCATGTTGATCCGGTTTCGGTTGCCAAATCCCGGAAACTTCCAGAATCTCTCGAAGGGATCGATACCCTTCAGCCTAATCTGGATGAACTCGAATCACTGACAGGAACATCCCTTTCAAAGCATGAACAACAGATCGATGCTTGCAAAAGCCTACTGGAACGTGGTGTGAAAAAGGTGGTGCTGAGCCTTGGTTCCGGAGGTTTACTCTGGGTCAGCGAGGAATCTCAGTTCAGCATACCCGCCATTTCGGTGAAAGTTACTGATGTCACCGGTGCCGGAGATGCTCTCTGCGCCGGAGTGCTCTGGGGGCAGAAAAAGGGTTACTCCTACCAAATATCTTCTGAGGCGGGGATGATGATGGCCACAAAAACGATGGAATGTGATTCCAGTGTCTGGCCTGGACTTCGTCCCTCATACCTAAAACCGCTATTGGACAAGAAGCAAGAACATAACAATGCCTGCTGAAGACTGGATCGATTACAGCGTAGAGGTGCGAGATGCCCTGGCAGACGGGAAACCTCTTGTGGCCCTGGAATCAACGATCATCACCCATGGAATGCCTTTTCCACAGAATCTTGAAACCGCACTTTCTGTCGAATCCATCATCCGTGAAGAATCGGTGGTTCCTGCAACGATTGCCATCCGCAAGGGGAGAATCCAAATTGGACTTGAGCATCAGGGATTAGAGGAACTCGCTTCAGATTCAGATACGGTCAAGATCAGCCGCAGAGATCTTTCCACGGCCCTGAACCGCAAACAGAATGGAGGGACCACCGTTTCCGCAACCATGATCTGTGCAAACAAAGCAGGCATCCGTGTCTTCGTCACAGGAGGCATCGGCGGAGTGCACCAAGATTTTGAACAAACCCTCGACGTTTCCGCGGACCTGGAAGAACTGTCACGTACCCCAGTCGCTGTGGTATGTGCTGGAGTTAAATCCATCCTGGATATTCCCCGTACCCTGGAATACTTGGAAACCCGTGGAGTTCCCGTGATCGGTTTCGGATGCGATGAATTCCCCGCCTTTTACACACCCTTCAGTGGAGTCAAGGCTCCTTTCCGGATGAATGACGAAGAAGAGACGGCGAGCTGTATGAAAACCCACTGGGATCTGGGGTTGGAGGGAGGTCTGCTGATTGCCAATCCTTTATCTGAAGAAGAGGCTCTTGATCCAAAGTTGCTTCAGCAGGTTGTCAAGGAAGCCTTAGAATTGGCAGCGGATCAAAGCATATCAGGAAAGGATATCACCCCCTTCGTCCTTGAACAGATCGTCCGGAAAACAGGAGGAGCAAGCCTGAAGGCCAACATCACCCTGATCCAAAACAACGCTCGTGTTGGAGCCCGGATTGCCCGTGCATTTCATACAACATAACTGAAATCCTGGTTAGTCCCGAAGCTCATCATCCAATTCGACTTGGTAGCCATTGACCAACCGGTTGGTCTCATTGGCCATTCCCACCACTGCCATCAGTTCTCCAAACATCTCATCGGTCATTCCCTTTTTTTTGGCTGCCGCGCTGTGGGAACGGATGCAATATTCACAATTGTTTGAGGCACTCACAGCAACATAGATCATTTCCTTGACCAGGGGATCGAGTGCGCCTGATTGCATCACCTCCTTCAGACTTTCCCAGGTACGCCTCAAGGTTGGAGGATGATTCGCCAGGTACTTCCAGAAGTTATTGACTTCATCCACCTTACGTTTTTGTTTAATTTCATCGAATACCTCCTTCACTTCAGTGGAAGCTTCGTGTTCCTGAATTGGTTGAACATGAACCATGATGATCCTTCAATTTTGTAAAACCTGGTTGACGGGGTTGGGGACCGGTTTTCCTGCAAAAAA
>Ga0066852_10001376_pt1 | contig 10461 bp, 11 predicted proteins | sample ETNtaG_27_FD_67283 | JGI IMG/M metagenome (GOLD analysis project Ga0066852, IMG submission 67283) | Marine microbial and viral communities from oxygen minimum zone, Eastern Pacific Ocean - ETNP201406SV63 | ecosystem: Environmental > Aquatic > Marine > Oceanic | place: Pacific Ocean: Eastern...
TTAGGTTTTTCCTGGCGCAATATCTTGCCAGCCCGCTTTATTCTGGCAGCGGTAATATTTCAAATGACGACGGTTCGTCTTGAATTCAGCAAAACAATTGCCGTTCGAATTTGAACGCCGCCCGTCTTTAAGCGGCGATGATTTTTTCGTTGCACCCTGCAATCAGGAGGCTGTCGCCTGGCTCGATAAGTGGCCGGACTGGCCCTCACCTTTTGTTATCATCTATGGCCCTCCCGGCTGTGGAAAATCTCATCTCAGTCATGTCTTTATGGCCAAAAGTGGGGCGCTCGCACTGACTTCTGCCGGCATCAATGATGCCGGACTGCCGAGCATTCTGGCGTCGTCAAAAAATCTTGTCGCTGATGATGGCGACACCGGCTTCGGCGAAGAAGCTTTGTTTCACATTTATAATGATCTGGCATTGCGCGATGGGTATATGTTGATCACGGCCGAACGCGCGCCAAAGGATTGGCCAGTAAAGCTGGCCGACCTTGTCTCACGCCTGAAGGCTTCACCGGCGGTCGAAATAGGTTTGCCGGATGATGATTTGATTAAATCTGTGATAGTAAAACTGTTCTCTGACCGTCAAATTCGAGTGGAGACCGGTGTGATTGATTATGTCGTTAAACGAATGGAGCGTTCGCTTGATGCGGCCCGACGATTTGTCGACGCGGCGGATAAAACTGCGCTGGCGGAAAAGAAGGGCATTACCTTGCCGATCGCCCGGCACGTGTTAAAAGAATTAGGAGCAGAAGAGTAAACTAATTTCTATGAGGGGCCTTTGGGTGAGCAAGCACCGTAGCGCGGTCCCAAACAGTAAGATACTTGCGGCGGTACTTTTGCACAAAATCCGGTTTTGGGCCGTTGCTATCCAATTTCGTATGGACGGAGACGATTTTGGCTTGCGGCGTATTGGCTAGCCATTTGATAACCTCCCCATCGCCGGTAATGATTACCGGCTTTTCCAACCTTCCCAAAAACTGAAATTGTCCGTGATACTTTCCGAAATGGGCGATGGCGTAGCCTTGCTGTTGAGCTTTGGCGAGATAGTTTGCCGTCGGTCTAAGGTCATATCCTGTCTTTAAGATCGGCTGTAACACCCCTTGAAGCGAGATAACAAAAACTGCACTGATGGAGGCAATGGCAAGAAGTCGCTGGTAACCTCCTTGAGGTGGTTTAAGGATTAAAAATACTGCAAGTGCTAAAAGAGGGACAGCCCAGAGGTGGTTTATTTCCGCCGTCCAAATCGTGGCGTTTGTCTTCGCCCCTATCTCAGGTGCAAAACCGGCGGCGACACCGAGGATAAATAGAAACAAAGTGGGTGGCAGCATGTCCCAGTGGCCGCGGAGGAAATCTGATTTGGCAAGTCCGGCGACAAGAACCGAACCGCCGATTGCCAGAGCCGGAAACATCGGCAGCAAATAATGGGGGCGCTTGCCGCTGATGGCCGAAAGAATCAGGATCGTGGTGACGGCCCAGACAAGGCTCAGGCGGAGGCCTGGATCGGCATTGCTTTGACTTCGTTGGCGGAAGTTTTGCCATAATTTTTTAAGCAGGCTTGGCCACAGCAGCCAGGGTAGCAGTAAACCCGGCAAGATTGTCAGATACCACCAAAACGGCTCGCGGTGGGCAAACGACTGCACCATGCGCCCGGCCGATTGTCCCCAGAAAATAGCGTTGCGGTATTCTTCGCCACCAGAAAAGCCTGCCGGAATTGCCCAAGCAAGGGCGATACCAGCGCCAATTAAAATACTGACGATTAAGCCAAAATACCACGCCAGCCAATTTGGCCGCGTAGCTACAACCGCCCAGTAAGGAGCCAAAAGAGCTGTCGGCAGCAAATAGACCAATATCACCGGGCCTTTACTAAGCACGCCGAGACCGATGGCGATGGCAAATAGCAGCCAACCTCTCAAAAACTTCTTTCGCCAGACATCGATCAACCCATTGATGCCGACCAGTGTCCAAAGAGCGATCATCAAATCGAACATGGTCAGGGTGGTATAAATGCCCCAGGAAAAGGTGCCTAATAACAGTATTGGCACGATCAAATAAGCCTGACTATCGGGCCACAATCGGCGGCAAGTGAGGGCGCTTAAGCTCAAGCTGGCCAAACCAAACAATGGCGTAACAAGCCTCGGCCACCATTCATTAACGCCAAATATTCCCCATCCCGCGTTAATCAACCAGAATAATAGTGGGGGTTTGTGGCTATAAGTTGCACCATTTAAATGCGGCACCAGATAGTCACCATCCAGCCACATCTCCCAGGCAACAGTAACATAGCGGGTTTCATCGACGGGCATAAGCGGGCGAATGGATAAAGCCGCTGCGACAAGAGCGGCCCACAATAACCCCCAAACCAGGGGTGTAAGGCGTGAATAATCTGGCATCTTTAGCCTAAGTCAAATCCGCTACTTCTTCTTATTTTTTTTTTACTGTTTTTGCTTTTTGTTTTGCGTACTGGCTTTAGCTGTTTGGTGATATAAGCCGTCGCATCTTTCACTGTAATAGGTTTAGAGAAATAATAGCCCTGCGCAAAGTCACAATCGAGTTTTTTAAGCTGAGCAAGGTCCACCTTGGATTCAACACCTTTAGCATCAGTCGACCAATGCCATTTTTGGGCAGATATTTTTATTTGTGCTCGGCATGTTGTCATAGTTGTTTTTAGGACTAATTTTAGTTGTACTTTATTATTTGGTGCAGAAAATATTATCCTATTTAGGTAATATACAGAGTAGTTTAAGAAAAATGAAACTGAGTTCTTATCAAGTCGGCTTCGCCTCCAATTCGTTAGCTGTTTATATAACTGGAGGTAGGTCTTCCGGACAAACAAAATCTACTAGAGATGATGGGTTTTGAGTCAGGTCTGCCCAGTTTTGTGTTTCGCAGATGGCTAGGGCGAGAGCGCCGGTGGGATATTTCTGCATTACCCGATTAAGTAGTGGTGAAACACCGATATTTTCACGCCCTGCCAAATTGAGCGCCAATTCGTGAAGACCTGGATTATGGGCAATTATCATCACCGAACTGGCCGTTTCTTTAACTTGTTCGATAAAATTCAAAATCGTAACGGCAGAAGCGAGATACAGCTCATTATTTATCATAAACGTTTGATTTTCCGGGAGATAAGGGCGGATAAGTGACAGTGTTTCTTGGGCGCGGGCGGCGGGAGAACATAAAATTACGTCTGGCAGGATTGAATTCTCAGCTAAATAGGTGCCGATTTGGGCGGCATTCCGCTTACCGCGTTCATTTAACGGCCGTTCAAAATCATCTGTGCTGGGATCGCTCCAACTTGATTTTGCGTGGCGCAGCAGAAAAATTGTTTTCATTTAACGAATTAATTAACTCAATTTGAAATGGTTAGCTGGTAAAGTGACATATTTATGTCATTTGCATGAATGTTTGTTCTCAGATACTGGTATATTGCCTGATATTGTAGGATGTAAAATGCAATTTGAAAAACGTGAATAAGGTACAATTTTTTTAATTGTCTTCGATCTCGACGAGTTCCAAGGCTTGATCGTTAATCACCAAAGCAAGTTTGCTATTCCTGAGATTCAGAGCATCTTCACCAAACAGCTGACGTCGCCAGCCGGCCAGCGCCGGCACATCCGCATGCTCGCCGTAAGCCGCAATTTTTTCGATGTCATCACCATTAGCGATAAGTTTTTGCGCGACTTCCTGCTGCTCACATTTCATTTTCAGCAGAACCTTGAGGAGATCCGTAACCGGGCCGAGACCGCGTGGTAAACTAGGCCGGCGGGGTACTTGGGGACATTCATCATTCGGCAAATCCAGACCAGCTTGAACGGCCTGCAATAATTGCTCGCCGGTGCTGCCTTCCGCCAGCCGCTGGCCGAGGCCACGGGTGCGGGTGAGCTCCTTTACATTCTTTGGTGTGTGATGTGCGATTTCCACCAAAGCTTCGTCGCGCAATACACGGTTTCTGGGCAGGTCACGGGTTTGAGCTTCAGTTTCCCGCCACGCCGAAATTTCTCGCAACACAGCTAAGAATCGTGGTTTGGGATTACGGGCCTTGACCCGGCGCCAAGCTTCTCGCGGGGGAAATTGATAGATTCTTTCGTCGGTGAGCTTGGCCAGCTCCTCATCGAGCCATTCAAGCCGGCCACTTTCAACCAGTTTGGCTTCAAGTTTTTCGTAAATGGGCCGTAAATGAGTGACGTCGGCAAGGGCATAATTAATCTGCTTTTCAGTCAGGGGCCGGTGCGACCAATCGGAGAAGCGTGAAGATTTATCTACCCGCTCTCCAACCAGTTTATTCACCAGCGTTTCATAGCCGACCGACTCACCAAAGCCGCAGACCATCGCCGCCACTTGGGTATCGAATAGCGGGGTCGGTAAGGCGCCGGCAAGTTTATAGAAAATTTCAAGGTCCTGGCGCGCCGCATGGAAGACTTTCAAGACCTTTTTATTCGCCATCAATTCGAACAGGGGTGAGAGATCAATACCCTCGGCACTGGCGTCAATGGCCAGAGCTTTATCATCATCGGCCAATTGCACCAGACACAATTGTGGCCAATAGGTCTTTTCGCGCATGAACTCAGTATCGACAGTCACGTAAGTCGATTTGGCTAGTTGCTTACAGAAATCTGCTAAGGCGACGGTGTTAGTAATAATTAGCATGGCCGTTGTCATACACATTTTTTAAAGCCAACAAAAGCATCGAGTTTGATAAATAATAAACTGAGCCTGCAGCATTAATCTGGCATCGTAACCCAGCGAAATGGGATTCCCTGCCTTAATTATCTGGTTTTGTTTATATAATTAAAAAGATCAGAGTCTCACCGTTGAAATCGGAATTTTATTTTGTTACATCAATGGAGTTCGGAATAATTTAATGATTAACAGCTAAGAACTGTTAGTCCAACAACAGGGAGAACCAAGAAATGTATAGTCGAGTATTAAGTGTTGCAGTAACTGCAGTAGTAATTGGTGGTTCACTTTCCGTGACACCGGTTAAAGCCGAAACTGAAATTTTGTTTAACCGCTTTGTTCCTGCTAAACATCCGTTCAATGTCGGTATGTTTATACCTTGGGCCAAAGATGTAGCCCGCGTTACCAACGGTAGCGTTAAAGTTAAGTTCACCGAAAAATCACTCGCGCCGCCGCCGAAGCAATGGAATATGGTTTCCAAAGGCATTGCCGATGCAGCCATGCTCGCCAATAATTTTGAAAGCGGCCGTTTGAAGCTACCGAATATTGCGCAAATTCCATTTGGTGCCTCTTCAGCTGAAAAACGCGGCCTCGCCATGTGGCGAACCCACGTCAAATTCCTGGCTAAAGCCAATGAATACAAAGGCATGAAACTTTTAGGCCAATGGACGATTTCGGCAGCTAATTTCCTCGCCGATAAACCGATCACGAAAATGTCTGATCTTAAAAACTACAAGATTTGGGCGATCAACGGCATTCCCAATAAAATGATGAAAAATATGGGCGCGGTTGTCGTTTCCGTTCCCGGTGTCAAGATGTTCAACGTTGTGTCCAAAGGCATCGTTAAAGGGTCAGTGACTTCTGAATACACGCTGATGGTTTTTAAACTGATGCCGTACATCAAGCACATCACGACCATTCCGGGTGGGTTCCAGTCGAATAACTTCTCATTCCTGTTCAGCCTGAAGAAGTGGAATGGATTGTCGGCGGTTGAAAAGAAAGCGATCACCAGCATTTCCGGCGACACCATCGCCATCAATGCCGGCAAACGGGTCGATGTCCTCGACAAGAAAGCACGCGGACTGGCTTTGAAAAAGGGCATCAAATACCATAAAGCAAGCCCGGAATTCGTTACCGATATTCGCAAGAAAGCGCAGTTCGCGGTTGATGACTGGCTGAAAATTGCTGCCTCGAAAGGCGTTGACGGCAAAGCCGCTCTCGATTTCTTCAAGTCACAGTTCTAAGCGATAGGTAATCGTGTCTGATCAAGATATGCCGGCTGCCGAAGCGGGTGCCCGGCAAGCCAATTGGGTATTTTCTGCATTAAAACTTGTGGCGGCCATCATGATTTTCGCCATGGCCGCCTTGACCTTTGCTGATGTCATCGGACGCTATGTGTTCAGCGCACCGATCCAGGGGACATTCGAACTTGTCGGCTTGTTACTCGGCGTCGTGACTTTTGCCGCATTGCCGCTGGTCACCCATTCGCGTACGCACATCACCGTCGATCTGTTCGACAGCTTTATTCGGGGAAAATTTCGCTTTGTCCAACAATTTGCAACTCTGGTTGGCAGTGCCTGCGTCATTGCGTTTATCGCAGAACGGCTAATCTCAGCGGGTATCGACGAGGCTGAAGCCAATTTTGTCACCGAAGATTTGGGCTTATCCCGGGCGCCTTTGCTCTACGGTTTGTCGGGTTTATCGATGATCACCGTGATTATCCTATTGATAATGATGTGGCAAATGGCGACCGGACGCCTGGCAATAAAACAGCCGGATATTGACCGGATAAAAGATAGTCCCGATGATCATCCTGCACTTTAAAGATATAGACAAAATTTAAGTTATGACTGTTTCACTTATTGGCTTTGCCATTCTTTTCTTAATTGCCTTTCTCGGCTTTCCATTGGGTTTTTCCATGCTGGCCGTAGGCGGTATCGGTTTTGGTATTTTGCGGGGGGCCGGACCGGCGCTCGAAATGACCATCCAGCAGATCATGGATGTCGTGCTTAACACCAACTTTGCTGTTTTGCCGATGTTTCTGCTGATGGGCGCCTTCGTTTTCCGTGCTGGATTGTCAGATGATCTGTACGAGGCCGCCGATGCTTGGCTCGGCCACCACAAAGGCGGTCTGGCGATGGCGACGATTGCTGCTTGCGGTGGCTTTGCCGCGGTTTCCGGGTCTTCACTGGCTACTGTTGCAACGATGGCCAAAGTCGCTATTCCTTCCATGCGTAAATATAAATATGCTGATAGTCTGGCAGCGGGCACCATCGCTGCCGGTGGTACACTCGGCATCCTCATCCCGCCCAGCGCGGCGCTTATCATCTATGGCATCCTGACTGAGGAAGGTATTGCTGAACTGTTCGCTGCTGGCATCATTCCCGGTATCATCTCCGTGATCCTCTATATATTGGTTATTATGCTCGTTACTCACTTCAAGCCCGAAATGGGCCCGAGAGGTGAGCGTACCGGCTGGAAGATACGGTTTCAAAAACTTTACCGGGTGTGGGGTATCGTCTTGCTGTTTTTCCTTATTCTCGGTGGTATTTCCTTTGGTGTCTTCACGCCCAATGAGGCTGGCGGCATCGGCGCTATCGGCTCGTTGCTGTTCGCCATGTTGCGCAAAAAAATGTCCTGGCCTGTTTTATTTGATTCCCTGGTCGAAGCGGCTCAGACCACTGCGATGGTCTTCATGATTGCCATCGGCGCCCTCATTCTCAACAATTTCATTGCCCTTGCCGGTATTTCCTCTGGCGTTATCAATTGGATCGAATCGCTTCATTTGGAAGCATTTGCTGTTCTATTGGTCATTCTAGCTTTTTATGTTGCCCTCGGAACAGTGGTGGAAGGTTTGGCAATGATTTTCCTGACGGTGCCAATCTTCGTGCCGGTGATTGAATCCTTAGGGTTCGACCTGATCTGGTTCGGTATCGTTCTGGTGATGATGACCGAGATTAGCTTGATTACGCCGCCGATTGGGCTCAACGTCTTTGTCATGAAGTCGATGATGCCGGACGTGCCTTTGAACGCGATATTCAGAGGTATCGTCCCGTTTTTTTGCGCCGATATCGTCCGCCTGTCGATTGTCGTTGCCTTTCCGTCGGTGGCGTTGTGGTTACCTAAATTGGTCTACGGGACTTTCTGACGCTTAACGGGCAGATGCTTCAATTTTCACTGATTGAACATAGGAAAATTCCCAGTGGTCGGAGACAGTGATATTTTTAAATCCGGCTTTTGCCATTTCGGCGGCCAGTTCATGTTCTTCAAGTGCACCACCTAACGATGTATTGTATGACAGTGGGTCAGTGAGGATCTCCGGTGGCAGTTCACCCTCTTTGATCAAATCCCGCGCCACCAGCCGCCCACCGGGTTTGAGAATGCGATGTGCTTCGGCGAAGGCGTGCTCCTTACTGATTGCCAAATTAAACGACGCATTGGCGATCACCAGATCGGCGCAGCAATCAGCGAGTGGCACATTTTCGATATCGGCACAAATGGGCAAAAGGTTAATTGTCAACTGTTGAGAATTAACCTTTTCAAGCATCTCAAATGTCATATCGACCGAATATACGGTTCCATTGGTAAGGTGTGAGGCGACGATCCAGCTATCCAGTCCGGCGCCCGCACCTAAATCAACCACGGTTTCGTTGCCCTTAAATTCGAGACTTGCAAAGAGATAACCGCAACCCGAGTAAGCCGCGACCAGGGCAGGGGGAAGTTCATTGATCAGTTCTGCCGGATAGCCATGTTCAATAGTTCTCGCCGTGCCTTTGGTTGCATCGCCAGCCTGGACTACATAGCGCTGGCGGATCTGCGCTTTGATCTGCTGTTCCCAATCATCCGTCATGGACCCAAGATAAAGAAATAAGGGCGTGCTACAAGAGCGCGCCCTTCAAATTCATTATGCACCAAAAATTAGTGCGGCATATGATCCGGGTTCCAGAAGGTGCCCGTGCGGATCATGCCGGCGATGCGTTCACCATGTTCAATCCAGCTTTCTTCGTTGAGCTTCGCTTGTGCTTCATTGTCGGCTTCAGCGCGCTCAACCCGGCAATCCCATTTACCATCACCCATATATTCAACGACGGCGTACGAAGGACGCGGATCGCCATCCCAGCTCATGCCAACAGCAGCAGCGCAAACCAGTTGGTTGACTTTGTCACCATTTTTGATGTTGCGGACGGAGGGGCCATGAATGTGACCGTGCGCCATCACATCGTAATTGTAATCAATAAGTTTTTCGGAGATTTCATCATCGGAGAGGCGAAACGGGAAGGCATCTGAATCACCAATGTCATACGGTGTGCCGTGGAAGACATGTAAATCGTGACCTATTTCCGGCGTATATGTCATTGAGAACGGACGCTTATCGAGCCACTTAAGTTGTTCGTTATTCAGGCGCTCGCGGGTTTGCTCCATCATCCGGAACATCCATTCTTGGTGCGGGCTTTTAGGCTTGGTAGTTTCCCAAACTTTGCGGGTGACCCAAAGGTCAACATTGCCGACAACGACATCGATTTCCGGACGGTCCATCATTCGCTGGACGATCACTTCCGGATTTGGGCCAAGACCAACCAGATCGCCGATGACGATCACTTTGTCTGGATTTTCAGCCGCAACACGTTCTTCCACGGCGTCGAGCAGAGCAATCTGACCGTGAATATCTGAATAGAGACAATACTTAAAGCTCATGATTTTTTCCCTTTTTTAAGGCCTTTTGGCCTTTCACCCCAATACTTATTCGTATGCGGCTCCCATTTGTTTCCCCCAGTAAAACCATCAAATTACCACACCTGACCAAAGCCATAATTTGATTTTAATTCTTACTGTTGATGTTGATGATCTTCTATATCAAATCTGGCTTAGGGGCTGCAAACTTAATTGTCGATTGATGCCAAAAAATTGAGTTAAAGCCACAATAAATTTGTCAGTTATTTTTTGGAGATTTTAGTGAAAAGGTTGCGCGATAGTTTCTCAGGATGTAATTAGCCGGTGTATACTTATCGCCAAAAAGAAATGGGGGCCACCACATGAATGCCGCACCTGAAAAAGACGAAATTGACTTAGCCGCCCAGGAAACGGTCCGTGAAGCGCGGACGCGCACGGGTCCTTTGGACGTCAATGCACTGGATATGATGTTTCGCGCTAACCGTTCGTTTAATGGTTGGAAAGACGATCCGGTGAGCGACGATCAGCTAAAAGAAATTTACGACCTTATGAAGCTCTGCCCAACCAGCGCCAATTGCTGCCCCTTGCGGATAAAATTTATCCGCTCAGATGAAGCCAAGGAGAAATTGGGTCCGGTGGTGATGGAACCCAACCGCGCTAAAACATTGCAGGCGCCGGTAACGGCCATTCTCGGGTTTGATCATGATTTTTATCAGCATATGCCAAAACTGACACCGCACCGACCAACCGATATAAAGGATCGCATGGAGCAAAATCCCGACATGATCCCCTGGTGGGTAAATTTGAATGGTGGCTTGCAGGCAGCTTATTTCATGATGGCGGTACGAGCTGTCGGCCTTGATGTGGGGCCGATGCAGGGCGTCGATAAACCCAGCATGGATGCGCTTTATTGGTCTGGCACTAAGGTCAAGACAGCGTTTATCTGCAGCATTGGCCGCGGCGATGAGAGCACGATCTTCAAAAAACTGCCGCGGTTTGATTTCGACGAAGCCTGCGAGTTGCTTTAAGCCGCCAAAACACTTGTAATATCGGCGGAAATCTTTAAAACCGGCGCGGTGTGGGCAGAAGCTTACGCCGTTCGCTTTTAAC
>Ga0066852_10001377_pt1 | contig 10461 bp, 10 predicted proteins | sample ETNtaG_27_FD_67283 | JGI IMG/M metagenome (GOLD analysis project Ga0066852, IMG submission 67283) | Marine microbial and viral communities from oxygen minimum zone, Eastern Pacific Ocean - ETNP201406SV63 | ecosystem: Environmental > Aquatic > Marine > Oceanic | place: Pacific Ocean: Eastern...
AGGTGACGCAGTTGAAATTCGATTATCGCCCAAATGATATTAGGTGGAAGAAAATGGGGCATTGTTAAATGAAACGCCTCTGGCATAAATAAAGGAGAATAAAATGAAAAAATTATTACATAATCAACTTTTTTGGAGAATCATTTGGGCCTATACCATAATTATTTATTCATATTTTTTTGGTATGTTAATTATTACTGGAGATGACCCAATAATCATTAGTGAAGCATTTACAGACTATTTATATATAGGAAGTGGAATCTTGATTGTTCCCTTAATGGCTTGGGGTGCTTATAATCAGTTTCGTATTGCCAGAGAACAAAGAAAAAACCGATGAAACGCCTCTGGGTCATATTGCTATTTGTTCCCTTGATTACAGTCTTACAGTCTTGTGCTGATTTTGGGAGCGAAGACAAGGAAGAAATCAAAAATATTGTTGAAAGTGATTCAGGCTCAGTTAGTATTGGACAAATAATTACAGTCGAAAATAATATAAATCAGACCATAATCATTACGGATAGTTTAGCCCATATTGATTACGGTCTAAAATATCCCGTGACATATGAGTTTGAAATACCCCAAGATTCAGAAAATTTAAATGTTTACAGAAAATACAATGTTTCACAAGATTGGTTTTTAATTGATAAAAAGACATCAAATGATTTTTTTAATGGAGTAGAGGCCGTAAGGTTTAACTACGATGAAAATATTGCATATGTATCAGTTGGATTTTCAATTCTTTCTGACACTATTTACATTAAAATAGATAACAACATTAACGAAAACATTCACATATCGTTCAAACGTATCAGTAAATATTACGATAATAGAGAAGCTGCTGTGACTATAACAGCTGATGATTGGGCTGATTATAGTAATGAAAAATTCACCCAGGCTTGTCAAAATTTTCGGAGTTATAATTTATGGTATTCTGTCGCAATAATTACACGTTGGATAGATAATCAAAGCACATGGAATGATATTCAAGGCCAACTCGATGATGGTTTGATTGAAGTAGTCTCACACTCTAGGACTCACCCAAATGTCCCCTATGCTGATTTAGAAGGCGAAGTTCTAGGTAGCAAACAGGATATTATAAATAATTTGAACCTAATAAATTTAAATCGTTCAGGCTCAAAAGAGTACGTATATGCATGGGTTGCACCTTATGGAGAATACAGTGAGGCTATTGATACCATGACCAGCAATGCTAAATATCTTGTATCAAGATTGTTTTATTATAATAATATATATTTTTCTGATTGGGACAGTAATTTAAATAAATTTAATCCAGTAAATGCTTCAATTGAAGTAGGAAATTCTTCCTATTGGGGGTCAACTGATATTAATGAGCTGAATGTTGCATTTGATAATGCTATAGACTCAAAAGGTATCTATCATTTAATCACTCATCCAAATATTCTTGAGTGGGATAAAGATTTTACTTGGAGCCATTTGGAATATATAAGCAATAGGAAAGATATTTGGTATGTAGGTTTTGGACATTTATATCTTTACCATTATATATCAAATTCTAAATAAATGAAATGCCTCTGGCTACATATATGCTACTTAGTAGGTAGAGGAGAAGAAAGGCACTGCCTTTCGGAAATCCGCTAGGACCTACTCCCTAGACGATGGATTGCCTAATAATTTAACGTGGCTCGGGACGGAATCGAACCGCCGACACAAGGATTTTCAGTCCTCTGCTCTACCTACTGAGCTACCGAGCCACTCTTTGCCATAAATAGGCTCGGAAAATTAGTCGAGTATAGAAGGGAATTCCAAATAATATTCTGCTAGTATGAGATTAAAATAGATACGATAAATTCAAATAAATTTTAAGTGCTGAGACTTCTTCTTGTGCGCCAGAAGGAGTGTAATAATCACTAGATTTCTTTTCCCATGAGCTTAAAACCGCTGCGCCGTCCATAATCATGTTAGATCCAAGAGGTATCCCAGCGCCAAGAGAAACGTAAGTTTTGTCACCTTTATCAGATTTTTTTGGAGCAGGAAGAAAGGCGTATCCACCTCTTAAAGCGATTCCAAATGTTTCACTGAACTCGAGCAAAGTTTCAACCCCTAGACGAATCTGGGAGACCTGACGATATCGAAATGATAGATTACTGTTCTCTTCTTCAAGGTATAAATAATCATCAGAATTTAATTGTACACTTTCTAAATCAAACCTGGTAGACGTCCAATCGATTAATCGATAACTACTTGATATAGAAAGTGCTTCTACTGTTATTGCTCCACCAATATCTAAGATCATAGGCGCTTTTACTTTGTAATCATAATAACCAGCTTCAGTTGCATCACTATTATCTCCATTATCAAAACTAAGCGATTCACTTGTCCCATGATTCTCAAGAACCTTTATCTTATACGGTAAGGATAAATTCATGCCAATGCGAAACCATTGCGTAATAATAAATTTTAACCCCCCTCGGATTTGCCAACCTTCAGTTTTCGTATCAAGGGATTGAATTAAATCATATCTTTTAAAATCTTTAGGAAATTCAGTGTATTTATTTTGTGTATCTTCTTGAATAAATTCAAAATTATATTTTTCATTCCCCGATATTTTTGAAATAGATAATCCTCCAGACATATTTGGGGATAGAGCAATCCCGAATGCAAATGTTAATTGTTCCATTGCACCCATACTTGATATCTCCTCAGAACGTCTAACTCCTTTTGAAAAAAAATGGTTTTGTTGTGTACCATCTACATTGATAGGAAATTCTAAAGCATTGTCATAATTACTAAACCCAGAAAATCTCATGAATTCATCGTAATGATTGATTCGATTAAATCCCACCCCCAAAACTAAACTTCCGCGAATCGTTGGGACTGGGAATGCCATACCTATCCCATTTAATCGCCCAGTTCCTAAAGGATTAGTATCAGTTTCCCCAAGATAGGTTGTTTTATTCTTTGAATAAAGATTACGAAGTTCAATATAGAATGCTCCATTTTTAATATCGGCTAAGCCCGCAGGGTTCCAATACATCCCTGATGGGTCACTACCCATAGCAGTATAGGCTCCGCCCATAGCCAATGATCTTGCACCATAACCCACCTCATTCTCAACCAAATGGATGGCTTCAGATGCAGTTTGAGATTTGATTATAGCAAAGAAAAGAATAAGTGGGATAAATTTGAATTGGGTCATAACCTGGATCAAAACCCTAACATAATTATGAATGAAGACTAATTGCGACGAGATGCTCTACGCCCACCTGATGATGAGCTAGAAGAACTACTAGAAGAGCTTCCGGAGGATGAAGACCCTGAAGATCTGTCAGAAGAGACAGATGAACTATTCCCTCCGTGTGATGATTGGTTAGTTCGAGAAGATGAACTGGATCGGTTAACATTTAAGTTTGTACCAGAAGTAAGTGTTCGATCCTTATTAAATGAACGTAATTCTTTATTATCATTTATGGGCACAAACATTTTGTATCCACCTATAACATAGTCATAACCATTATAACCGTATAGATTAGTATAACCACCCGCGCCTGGATGATATCCATATCTATTATAGTAATCATATTTATTATAGTATCCACTTCCATAAGATGCGCCAAAATACGGGTACATACCATAATATCTTTCATACATCGATGAATACGCTAACCCTAATGGAGTTCCTGCTCCATCTTGAGCATAAACATCCAATCCAGGTCGAGAAGGTGCTTGAGAATAAGTGTCATAAAATTGTTCTTCGAATTCTTCAATCTCTGGCTCTGGATAGAACATAGCTAACTGTGTAAAACATCCCTGAAAGAATAGGGATCCAATAAAAATTAGTCCTAATAATTGACTTTTTATCTTCATACCGAGTAAAATTACATCATAATTCTATATTAAACAAATTAACATGTGTTATTCACGAATCCCAACTAGGTCAAACATAAATGCATATTCTAGAGCGACTTCCCTATATCGGCGATATCGACCAGATTTACCTCCATGGCCAGCATCCATATTCATGTGAAGATAGAGTTTATTATCACTTTGCCAATTATCTCTAAGCTTCGCTACATATTTTAATGGCTCCCAATATTGAACCTGCGAATCAAAAAACCCACTTGTAACAAGTAAATTAGGATAATTGCGATCTTTGATTTGATCATAAGGAGAATATGAAAGCATATAATCATAATATTTTTTTTCTCTGGGGTCACCCCATTCATCCCATTCACCAGATGTCAAAGGTATTGATGCATCTAACATTGTTGTAACCACATCAACAAATGGCACGGCAGCAATAGCACCTTTCCACAGCTCTGGCTCCATATTAACAACAGCCCCAATCAGTAGCCCTCCTGCACTTCCACCTTCAGCAAAAAGGCGATCCGAATTAGTATATTTTCTATCAATTAGATACTTACCTGCGTCAATAAAATCATAAAATGTATTTTTTTTATTTAACATTTTACCATTATCATACGATTGCCGACCATATATCTGACTACCTCTTACATGCGCAATAGCATAAATAAAACCTCTATCCAACAAACTTAATCTTGTTGAGCTAAAATAAGGGTCACGCGTAGAACCATACGAGCCATATGCGTAAAGGAGAAGATTTTGAGGTACATCTTTTTTCATCTCTTTATGATAAACCATTGAGATAGGGATTTTATTTCCATCTTTTGCCACAGCATATAGACGTTCAGAATTATATAGTTGTTTATTATAACCACCAATGACTTTCTGTTCTTTCATCAAATCAACGTTGCCAGTATCCATATTATAATCATATGTGGAACGAGGTGTAACCAATGAAGTATAGTTATATCTGAGAATATTTGTATCGAACTCTTTATTAACAGAAATACTTGCTGTATAAGTTGATTCACCAAAATCTAAATATTCATCTGTTCCTGTTATTTGATTCATAATACGTAACCCCCTAAGACCATCTTTCCTTTCATTTAGTACAAGATGATTCTTAAAAATTTCCATTCCAAGTAAATGTGCATCTTTCCGATGAGGAATAACTTCTCTCCAATTTGACATTTTTGTTTTCTTATCTGATGTTTCCATCAATCGGTTATTTTCGGCCTTCCAGTTAGTAATGATATAAAATTTATCTTTATAATGTTCAATACTATATTCATGATCAGATTCTCTTTTTGTAAAATTATTAAACATGCCATCTGGGTTATTAGCATTTAAAATCTGATAATCAGATACTAAAGTACTTCGATGATATATAATTATAAATTCTCCTGATTTAGATCTATATACACCATTATAGAAAGTTTCATCATTCTCTGAATAAATTAGTTTATCAGTTGAGGATTTAGACCCAACTTTGTGCCTCCATATTTTTTCACTTAATAAAGTTACTTCATTCTTAGAGGTATAGAATACTGTCTTATTATCGTTTGCCCATGCAACGCTACCTGAACTATTAGGTATGGTTTGATTTAAAACTTCTCCAGTTTGAAGATTTTTAAAATGAATTTCGTATATGCGTCGACTTAAGGTATCAACACCATAGGCTAACCATTGATTGTCTGGGCTAATAGTACGACCACCAATTGCAAAATAATCATGACCTTGGGCTAATATATTTTCATCAAGAATGATTTCTTCCTTATTACTTAAGGAACCTTTTTTCCTACAATGAATTGCATATTCCTTTTCTGACTCATATCGTGTATAATAATAATAACCATTATCAAGGTAAGGAACAGACTCCTCATCCTTCTGTATCCTTCCAACTATCTCATCAAAAAGACTATCCTGAAACTTTTTAGTATGAGAAAGACTTGATTGAGTATAATTATTTTCAGAATCAATATAATCCACCACTTCTTGTGTCTGTGAATCATATTTTTCAGCTGATTTCTGTTCATCCGTGAGCCGCATCCAATAATAATTATCCACACGGGTATGACCGTGCTCTGTCATTTCATAGGGTTTCTTGGTTGCGTCAGGGGGCAGATTCATTTTTTCCATACAGCTACAGAATATAAAAGGTGTAAGCCAGCTTATTTTTTTCATTCGTTTCTCCCATTTCTTTATTCAATTCCACATTACTTTAATTTTCGCCCCAACCATAACCAGGCACTCCCTAGAATAATGCCTAAACCTTCCCGTTGGTGTTCCCACATGTTTACCATGCGGTCATCTTCCTGTTGAGACATCCAAGGGTTAAGGATGCCCGAAGCGATCAATAAGCCCAAGACCAGCAGAACCAAGGCCAATTGGTTTAGGTATTTTTGATTCACTTTTTGGCTTAATGGCAGAACGGCCACCGCCACATAGATTAAGGCCCAAATCCAACCATCGGGATCATTCAGATTCACCGCCGCGAAAGCGATAAACATAAGGGCAACGGCCCAAGAGAGTATCTTGTATTTATTTACGGCCATTGAATTACGCCTATAACTGGTCGGTGATCTGAAGCGATTCGTTCACCCAGGACAGTTGAAGTGGCCTTTATGCTAGGCATCCCCCGAATCACAATATAGTCAATCTCTACTTTTGGTGCATCCGCCGGCCATGTGAGATTGGGATTTAACTTGGGAATGATGAATCCGGACTGACGTGCCAATTGCATGGTCGGCGAATCTGGTTCTGCATTATAGTCCCCTGCCACAATTACAGGATGTTTTCGAATAGCCAACGCTTTATCCAAAGCTTTAAACTGGGCAACACGCAGTGACGATTTCGTCCAATCTAAATGGATACTGGCAAATGAAATCGGTTTCCCATTCACCATCACTTCCACTTCAAGGACCACACGAGGTTCGGCCCCAACAGGCAACCGATGAATATGAGATTTAAGAATGGGATATTTTGAAAGGACGGCCAAACCATATTCACCCCCATCAAAGTCCATAAATTTGGCAAAATTGTGATACATGCCCAACAATTCCCCCAGCACCATGGCCTGATTGACTTTCCCGCTCCGGTTCACCCCTTTATCCACTTCCTGTAAGGCGACAAAATCCGGTTTTTCTGATCTGATCACATCCGCGATTCGAGGGAGGTCGACTGCATCATCCATCCCTTCACCGTGGTGAATATTATAAGCGAGAACCCGTAATTCACCTGAAAAACACCAACCGATCAGCAGCAGCCAGCAAAAAAATATTTTCATCTTAGTACCACTTCCATATCCCGACTTAATTTTTTGTTTCAATGAAATGACGCCTTAACGTCCGATCAAGCCACCGGGATAGGCTACCATGCTCTCATGGCCGTTTTCACCGACCGCCGCTACACCAAAGAGATAATTATCTATGACAATACCTTCTAAGGTATGCTGCGTCACATAACCGCCCACCCATTTTGAATATTTCCAGGTGGGAGCGGTGGTATCCCGCCAATAGAGTTTGTAACCAGCCGCACCGTCGACCTTATCCCAGGATAAAACAGTAAAGGGTTTTACAATTCCGCCGATTTTGACGTTTTTTGGTTTAGGCGGCGCCATGGCCAAGGTGACCAAAGCTGCTGCATTTACCGCCGTCAGTTTGGCGCAGTAATCAAAATTCACACCTTCAATCACATCGCCGTATTTGATACCATTTTCTGTCCGAATATCCTGGTGCTGGCGGTTATAATTCTCATGGGCCTCCATTATCCGCACACCGGGAAACCCGGCTTCATTGAAAGGTCGGTGATGACCGCCACGGCCGAAACGATCCAAGCGGTAGATCAACAAGGGATTCATTTCCGGCAAGTATATTTTGGTGCTAGCAAATGCATGGCGGGCCAGCTGGCGGGATTCACCATCATTCTCGCCCCCATAAAACCGCTTTTGTTTCAATTGTTTTTCTGTTTCCAAAATAGAATAGGGTTCAGAAAAAATTCTGAATGTGCGGTTGTCTATAACACCGTCCACCCCCTCGATATTGCCGATCATATCATTGTTTAAAATACCCACAATTTCCCAGCCTTCTTTTTTGGCTTTTTCCGCTAAAAATCTGCCGCCGAATAATCCCTGTTCCTCACCAGAGAGTCCTGCCAGAATGATACTGGTGGGAAAATCATGTTTCGATAAAACACGTGCCAATTCAATGGCGCCGGCCATGCCGGAGGCATTGTCGTTGGCCCCGGGGGAATTACCTTTTCCGTCCAATGGATCGGAAATTCTGGAATCAATATCACCACTCATGATCACATACCTATTCGGATATTTCGTCCCCCGTTTCACCGCATAAATGTTGACAATCCAGGTGTCTCTTTTGATTCGTGATTTGGGACTCCCTTTGGCCAAGGACCACTGTTCTTCTACTTCAAGACATCCGCCGCAGTCCTTGGATATTTCTTCGAATTCTTTCTTAATCCACCGCCGGGCGGCGCCGATCCCCCGGGTATTGGATACTGTATCTGACAATGTATGGCGCGTACCGAAATTGACCAGTTTTGTCACATATTTTTCTAATTGGTCCGTGCTAATATCATCTAATATTTTATACACACTAGGATCAACTGTGAGGGATTGCGCCGACAACAGCAAAAGTCCTGAAAAATAAACAATTATCATTCGTCTCATCATGGTTCGTTCCTTATCCAATGTTATGCATGGTTTTATTCGAAATAATGTTGAATCCGGCACTTTCTGAACAGGTTTCCGCAACCATTGATTTGGCTACCGTTTTGCTATGTATCGCCCGGAAAGAACTGGGTGTCATCCAGGAGGTCAATTTTGCCACACCCATGGCGATCTTCTCTCCCGGTCGGAATTCATTTCGATCACCCATTAATAATGAAGGCTGAAAAATGAGCGTTGAATTTAAACCTAAGAATCTAAGGTTTGATTCAAGTTCACCTTTTACCCGGTTGTAAAATATTTTGGAGTTGGCGTTTGAGCCGGCGGCAGTAACAATACTGAAAACAGATGCATTCCATTTTTTTGCTGCACCGGCAAAAGCCAATGGATAATCATGATCGACTTTTCGGAAATTTGATTTGCTCCCAGCCGTTTTGATAGTGGTGCCTAAACAACAATACACATGATCCACGGGGAATAAATTCTCCCATGGCGACATGTCAAAATCGATTACTTTTTCATCTAATTTTTCATGTTCAATTAATAATGACCTTCGAACAGGCGTAATTATCTTGTTATAAATGTCTGAAGCCAAACATAATTGTAGCACTTCAGATCCGATTAAACCGGAAGCGCCCAAGACTAAGGCTGACTTTTGACCCATTATTGTCCTACTTTTATTTTATAGATTTGTCCCCCCTTACCCACTGCAAACCCGCCACGGCTACCCTTAGCAAATGCTAAGGCCGTAAGATCTTTCACCTCCCAATAGTGGGGTGTCCAGTTCTTGCCGTTATCTGTGGTTCGGTCAAAGCCGGATGGTCCCACGGCAAAAAATGTATTCCCGCGATAATGGGCCACGCACTCACGATACTGATGTGTTTGTTTTTCCGGGAGATGCCATGTGATACCCCCATCCTGGGTATGGGCCATGGTGTTTTGAATGGCTTGGTTCATGTAGTCTCCGCCCACAGCAATGCCCACCTTTTTATTTTTGAAGGCCACAGAATATATACCCGTACTCTGGCCGCCATGAACTACCGGAGTTTCTGCCACAGACCAATTTAATCCGCCATTTTCACTCTTGAATACGCGGGATTTTATACCGCCCATTCCCAGCCAAACTGTATTTCGCCCCTTCACTGGCATTCCAGTTCCACTGGCGGCAAAACCAAACTCAGGGTCTAATTTTTCCGGTATACCATCTGCGGGAATTTCCTCCCACGTATCGCCCCCATCCGTGGTTCGGATGAGCAAGTGATGTCCATTCGCCGGGTCGCTGAATGCAATCCCATTCCTCTTATTCCAAAATGACATTCCGTCAAAAAACACCTCTTCACGATCGTCAAAATAAACAAGCTTCCAGTTTTGTCCCCTATCGGTAGTTTTATAAAATCGAGCAGGAGAAGCAATTCCCATGACAATGGCGGTATTTTTATCGAAGCCCTCAACATCCCGAAAGTCGGTTTTGCCCATATTCGGGACAGAGACATTTTCCCAATTCGCTCCCCCATCTACAGTGCGTAAAACAGTACCGCCTGTTCCGCTCACCCAAACCACACTATTATTTACTACTGATAATCCTCGGAAAGATGCGTTTACACCACTATCTAAAGATGTTAATGAGAGAAATTGACTAACAACTAATGAGTGGCCCAGTAAATAGAGAAAAAAATGAACCATATATAATTAATTACCACTCAGAATTGTTGTGGCATTATTTATTGTAGCAGCTGCTCGATCTAGTGCCTTAGCAACTTCACTAATAAATAAATTGACTTCATCCCAATTCCTTTCTTCTAATCCTTCACGTATCCCAGGCAATGTTTTCACTCCATATCCTGTATAAAATCCTGGAGCATAAATCATATGTTTAAACCAATCTCTTCTGGGCAAACCATTTTCGCGTAGCATTGATTGCTCAACATTTTTTAAGA
>Ga0066852_10001380_pt1 | contig 10452 bp, 8 predicted proteins | sample ETNtaG_27_FD_67283 | JGI IMG/M metagenome (GOLD analysis project Ga0066852, IMG submission 67283) | Marine microbial and viral communities from oxygen minimum zone, Eastern Pacific Ocean - ETNP201406SV63 | ecosystem: Environmental > Aquatic > Marine > Oceanic | place: Pacific Ocean: Eastern...
TTTCTCCTGCTTCTAGTACAGCTGTGCCATTCACAACAGCATCGGCCAGCTGGTCACTATCAGGTGCGAATGCTGAAGATGATTGGGATACACCCGGCGCTGAACACCTTACTCCCGATTTAACAGCCATTGTTCAGGAGGTTGTTAATCGTGCTGATTGGAGTAGTAAAAATAATATGGGTTTTTCTATCACTGGAACCGGCACACGTATTGCAGAAAGTTTTGATAGTGACCCATCAAGGGCCCCGCGTCTTGTTATTAAGTATGATGATTCGCAATCAATTCCTTTTAAGTCGGTACGCGAAGTATTAAAAGAAAAAGTAAAAGAGTTGCCCGCAAGGGGCGGTACGCCCATTGCAGGCGCAATGCTAGAAACTGCAAAATACTTTCGTGGTGAGACAATGGTGCATGGTAAAAGTCGCGGGTCCTATGGCCAAATTAGCCATCCCGGCTCCTATTGTATCGGACCTGGTAATTGTCCAGGTGCAACACCTACAACGAGTGGAGGTAGTTATTATGGTGGTGGCGGTGGTAGTACTGATGAGTTTTTGGTTTTAAACCCGACAGGGTGCACTAAAAATAATCTGGGTAGTTCCAGATGCCGTCACCGAAGAATTAATGGCAACCCAACCTATCTCTCACCGATTAAAACTGATCTTGAGTGTGCAGCTAATCATCAGGTTCTCCTAACCGATGGCCAGGCAGGGGGTAATGATAGTAATAGAATTAAACAACTAATGAACACCAGAACATGCCATGCAAATAACAGTAAATTTAAATTACCAGGGCATGCCAATCATTCATACAGCAGTCGCAGCTACTACGGAAACCGCCAAACAGCTGAGAGCTGTGTCCCTGATCTCGTTGAGTTCATGGCGACTGAGGATCAAAACAAAAGTATTCCCGGTAAACAAAATGTCGTAACCCATACTGTTGCCTTTGCGTTGAAATCAGCAGGCCCCGTACAATTTCTAAAAGATGTCGCAAATCTTGGTGGGGGCGGTTTTTATTCTGCCGATACCGCCGGTGATTTACAGGAGGTTTTTAAGGTAATTCTCTCCGATGTCAGGAGTGCACCAAGTTCATTTGCCGCACCGGCACTGGCAATAGATGCATTTAATAAATTAACAAGTCGTAGTGATGTCTACTACGGTATGTTTACCCCGGAACTTACACAAAGATGGAATGGTAATATTAAGAAATATAAACTTTGTCTTGAAGGTAGTTGTGGCCAACTAGGCGGCGTTTTAGATGCTAATAACAATTCTGTTGTTGATAGCTCTGATCCCAACAGACCAGTATTCAGAGAAGACAGCCAAAGCGTTTGGTCATCTATAAAAGATGGCCAGGCAGTGACAAAAGGGGGTGCAGGTGCTGAGATAATTGATTTTAAATCCGTCACTCTACTTACCGATAAAAATGATACTGCTTCGAATTTTGATGCTGTTAAAGGCACGCCATTGTTAACAACAAAAGGATTTTTTATAAAAGAAGATAATTGGGATGACGATGCAAGTAAAACAATACGTTCAGCAATTTGTAAATCACCATCGACTGATACCAATACTGCAGATGGTAAAGATTGTGAAAAGAGAATGCTTTGGATGCTCGGTAAAAAACACACAACCGATCCTGAAAATGATGTTAATCAGAATCAACGTTGGTCAGTGAGTGATGTTTTGCATAGCTCACCTGTTGTCATCACTTATGGTGGCACACCTGGTGGACAAGATTTTTTCGATAAGGTTGTTTATGGCACTAACGCGGGTTATTTGCATATGGTGAACGGCAAAACAGGCGTAGAGGAGTGGCGCTATATGCCAAGTGATTTTTGGCCGGCGCAACGTCAATTGTTTGATAATCGTCAGGATTCACATATGTACGGTATGGATTCAACCCCAACCGTATGGATGTGTGACTCTAACCAAGACGGAGTAATTAGCCCACAAACTGGCAAGCGATTAGGAAGCGGAGATGGAGCTTGCGGGTCCCAGAGTCTTACTGGGGTCAGTAATCCTGATTTTGTCCGAGTCATTGCATCAACACGTCGTGGCGGTGGCACAAATGGTTTTATCTACGCGCTTGAACTATCTCCTGAAACTCAAGTTTCGGACAACACTAAAATCAATCCCCAATTTATGTGGCGTATCGCAGGCGGCAATACAACGGGCGATTTTTCACGACTTGGCCAAACTTGGTCGCAACCAAAAATCACCACTATCATGGTTGATAATGGCAACTCAGGCCCTTATCCAAAGGATGTTCTAATCTTTGGCGGTGGTTATGATCCAAAATTGGATGATAGCACCAAGTTTTCAACAGGTGATAATGATGGTAATGATTATTTGGGTAATGCAATCTACATTGTTGACCCAATGGATGGTAAGAAGATTTTATCAATCAGCGGTGATGGTAGCGGTGCTGATATTGAAGTTACGGATATGCATTTTTCTATCCCATCTAGAATTGAATTCCTTGATTCCGATATTGATGGGCTAACAGACCGTCTCTACGTTGGTGACTTGGGTGGACAGGTGTGGCGTGTTGATCTCGCCGAGATGGTATCAATGAATGGTGGCTCTAGCTGCCCTTCGTGTAAGCCGACCATAGTCGGCAAATTGGCTGCAATTTCTGGTAATGATGCCTCTAATAGACGTCGTTTTTTTGAACCACCTTCGATTGTTCAGGTGAGTGACGAACTTTTTGCAGATGAACCAGAGTATGACTACGTGCTTATGGGTACCGGAAATCGCCCGAACCCATTAGAGACTAACGTAAAGGATAGATTCTATGCGTTTCGTGACCGGGTAATCAATGCTAATGGACTTGTTGCGACTAACGGACAAGTTTCAGGGCAGGGAGACAATTATCCTGACACTACGAGCTCAGCTTATTCTCATGCAGACAGCACTAGTTTAATTGATGTCACAGAAAAAGGTATGTCAGAGCAGGCTAAAGTCGATGAGAATAAGATAAAAGATTCCAATGGCTGGTTTATTGATTATGCTAAAGCAAACTCCGGCAGGGCTGGCGAGAAGACCCTTTCAGCTCCGTTAACCGCAGGCGGCGCGGTTAGTTTTACGACCTTTGATCCAATCACAGAAACAACAACCGGAAGCGGAACTGGCACGACCGCACAACAAGCAAATAAAAAGGACCCATGCTCTGCGTCACCCAACATCGGTACCGCGCGTGCTTATCATTTAACTATTTTAGGGGCTGATGTGCCTGAAGTCACTGAAGTTGGAGGCGGTCGAGGTGCGAATAGATATAGGAAGGTAATTGGCAGCGGCATACCTTCTGATGTCATCCCCGTGTTTACTGATCAAGGAGTGATTGGTATTGTTCAATCCGATGGTGTACCGACATCTCTTGGGCAACTATCAGGAACGACACCTGAGAGAGCCTACTGGAATGAGTCAGTTGATTTTTAGTTTCAACTTATAATAATAAAGGTAAATCTAAGGAATAATTTTATGATGATGTCATTTTTTAAAATTAATAAAAGTCGCGGTCAAGGTTTTACATTAATTGAGCTAATGATTGTGGTTGTAATTATTGGAATACTTGCGGCTATCGCCTTTCCTGCTTATAACGCCTATCTTCTTCGCGGTAAACGCGCCGAAGGCAGAGCTATACTGATGGATGCTGCCTCAAAGATGGAAAAACATTACGGCGATTGTTATCGGTTCGGTACCGCAATCGCTGCCGGAAGGAATTGTGCTGCCAATCAAGTGGATCTCTGTGGTGCTAACCTGACTGCGGGAGGCACAATGGCTGGCTGCCCTAGCACAACATTCAAATATGATTTAACACTCAATGGCGTAAGCACGACAACAGCATATGTGCTGGATGCCACCCCTGTCTGGCAACCAGGAGTTGATCCGTTGATACTAGACCCTGCCTGTGGTGTTTTCTCACTAAGGAGTTCGGGTGTGAAGTGTATACTCGCTACAACACCAGCAGCAGCAATTTGTTCTGATGCAGGTACAGCTGCCGCCGCTAATGCTGTTGATGACTGTTGGGGACGCTAAATAGATTAGCGACTCATTTTTTTCTATAGACATCCATAGTTTATAGTTCGATGTTTTCATTTATTAAGTTAATTAATAGCTGTTTATTGATTGGCTTTCTTATTCATGGAACCCATGCGCTTGCAAATAACGAGGCCGTTTTGGACTATGATAAGCTGCGAGAAAAGATTACCTATGGTAAAGCCACTTTCGCAGAGGTGAGAGAAGCACTCACCGAGCCTAATGTTGTTAATCTGACCAATACTCTCCATGCACTTTATTCGATGCGTTGGCATAGAGCAGTACTACATCTCTATCAGAATATTTGGGATAGAAAACGAGGACAGTACCCCGAATTAGCATGGGAATTACTTGAAAAGATTCCTCCCCGAATCGCACTTGCTAGCACAATTAACCGGGTCAGGATATTTAATACCGAAGAGTATAAAGCATTCATTCGTTCGCATCGCTATGCCGATCATGAATTCATCCGCGCACAGGTTGTCGTGTCACTGGGTTTAAATGGGGACCCGGATGATATTGAGTATTTGGTCAAGATGGTTCATTCGACTAATCACTATGTCGTTCAAACGGCGATGACGAGCTTAGCATTACTGGGTCATGTAAGGGCAAAAGAGGCGATGATTATACTTGAAAAGACCTATAGAGATGAATCGCGCGGAAAATTACTAAGAGAGTTATTAAAACAGGCCTATCATTGGGAGCCATAATTCATTAGTTACAAAGCGTTTTGATCAGCGCTTTAACTTCATTAATTTTTACTTGTTTTTCTTCTTCATCTAACCAAACATACTCGTCACCGTCTGTCAGGGCGACTCTTGGCATTTGAAGACCCGCCAGTATTTCTTTTGCTTCTTCGCATGCTTTTTTCTGTTTTGCTTGTTTACCTGCCTTTTTCTGTTTTGCTAATTTTTCTTTTTTTCTTTTTTTTCTATTTTCATCAAGTGATTTTGATTTTTTTTTGAAGGCCTCATTAGCACGTTCATTATTGCTGGTGCTGACGGCATCTTTGATTTTTATGGTTTCAACGGCCCTATTTGCAGTTGTATTTGGCGACTTTTCACCATAATGAACCTTGCCTTCATCATCAACCCACTTATATATTTCAGCAGGTGCTGCTAAAGTAAGTAGCATGCTAATCAAAAAAATACATAAATTTAAGATGATATGTTGTGTGTTTTTTATACTCAAAATAGATTTAACTCCATCATCTGCATGTTTTAGTATATGATTTTGGAGTCAGTTTTGTAACCAGAAAAACAAAACTCTTGGTTAATTTCAAGGTCAAAGTAGTAGTATTATGTTTATTATTAAACAGGTAGGTTAAAACATGTCAATATTAATAAAGCACATTATATTTATTGCGATCTGCGTATTATGCCATCCTGTATTTTCCGCGGTAGATATTGTGATTTGTGAGGATGCGGAAGGCAATCAAACGTTTCAGAAAGCATGTACTCCGGGCACAAGCCTTGTTGGTGAGAAAAAAATAAGCGTAGGGAAAAACTCATCAGGGACGGTCGATTTGAGTAAATTAAACGTTGTGCTGTATACAATACCCGACTGTGAAACTTGCGAAAATGTTGCGATATATCTTAAAAGCCGCGATATTCCTTTTAACGAAAAAGATGTTAGTAAGGATCCTAAAATGCAGCAGGAACTAACCAAACTTTCTGGCAAACTGAGTGTTCCTGTGACGGTTATCGGAGAGGAAGTTGTTTCCGGCTATAATCGCGAACAAATAGGTAATATTCTTGACAGAATTATTTCTCCAGAATAAATATCACCCAACATGAAGCTATTTAAAACTAAATTCCTGATGCTGATAATTATTTTATTATCTTTTAATGGTTTTCTTATTTCGGAAGAGGTACCCGAAAAAAATATTACACCATTAGATGGCGAATTATTATTGCCGGAAGGATATAACAATACAGCGGAAGAAAAAAAATGTATTACTGTATGTAGTCAATGGGGGGAAGATTGTATTCTCAATATCAACCCATCTGCTACAGGAGCGGGTACAAGTAGAAAATGCAGAAGAGTATGTAAATCATTTGCAGAGACGTGTTTTTAACAGTAGATTACATTGTTCAAATAATTATCAAAAGTTTAAACTCCTGAATAAAATCCCATGCGAAAGTGGCGGAATTGGTAGACGCGCTGGATTTAGGTTCCAGTGCCGTAAGGCGTGAGAGTTCGAGTCTCTCCTTTCGCACCATAATCTTTCAGGCGAGAAATATCTCCTGTTACAGGCTAATTGGCTGATATCTTGAGGGTTTGTAAAATTCGGATTTTTTTTATGTTAAATCTAGGTTACAATTACAAATAGCTGATTTTATTAGTTTAAATGAGGAAATCTAATAATAACATGCAAGTATCAGTTGAGAATATAGGGGCTCTTGAGCGCAAAGTTCATGTTGAGGTACCCGAGACCAGGGTTGTCTCAGAGGTAAGTAATCGCCTTCAAAATATGACAAAGACAACCAAGGTACAAGGTTTTCGTCCCGGAAAAGTACCATTAAAAATAATTGATAATCGTTATGGCGAACAAGTAAGAAAAGAAGTTGTTGGTGAATTAGTACGAACAACTCTTTTTGAGGCAATTAATCAAGAAAATTTAAAACCAGCAGGCCAACCCCAAATCGAAAAAGTTGATGATGCAGCCGGCAAAGCGCTTTCCTATACAGCGGTATTTGAGATTTATCCTGAAGTCACCCTTCAACCAACTGATAAATTAAAATTTAAAAAACCAGTTTGCAAAATTTCCAAGAGTGATGTGACTAGTATGATTGAAAAATTACGTAAACAACATCATGAGTTAAAGCCTGTTGATAGAGCCGCGAAGAAAGGCGATGCTATCAATATAAACTTCGAAGGTTTTATTGATGGTAAACCTTTTGATGGCGGAAAAGCTGAAAATTATAATCTTGAATTAGGTTTGAATAGCTTCATAGAAGGATTTGAAGATGGTTTGATTGGAAAGTCTCCTGAGGAAGAAGTGGTATTAAATCTCAAGTTTCCAAAAGATTATGGAAAAGAAGAATTAAAGGGTAAACAGGTTGAATTTAAAGTAAAGATTAATCATGTTAATGAAATAAATCTTCCGAATATTGATAAAAGTTTTATAGAAAAACTTGGAATTAAACAAGGAAGCGAAGATGCATTAGAGGGTGAAATTAAAAAGAATATGGAACGTGAGGCTGAGTTATCACTTCGACGCCAACTTAAAGATATGGTGCTTGATGTGCTTCACGATAAAAATAAAATTGAATTACCTCAATCATTGATTATGAGTGAACATGATCGACTCAAAAGCGAATTAGAGAAGAATTTAAAACAACAAGGTGTTGATGCAAAGAAAATTGCATCTGCGAGTGAATCAGTTCTTGTAGAACAAGCTAAAAAACGTGTTTCACTGCAAATAATCCTTGCTGAAATGATTAAGCAAAATAATTTAAAAGCTGATCCAAAAAAAGTTCGAGAAATGGTTGAGCATGCAGCTTCTGGTTATGAGGACCAAAAAGCGGTTATTGATTGGTATTACTCTGATCAGAAGAATTTAGCAGAAGTTGAGGTCTTGGTGTTAGAGGATAATGTGGTTGATTGGGTTTTGGAGCATGCAGATGTGACAGAAAAGGAATGCACCTTTGACGAAATTATGAATAAAAGGCAGACTTCACTATGAGAAAAAAATTATTAATATTCACGACACATAATTATGAATAAAAATGAAATACATGCATTAAATCTGGTGCCGATGGTTGTCGAGCAGACATCAAGGGGCGAGAGAGCCTATGATATTTATTCTCGCTTATTAAAAGAGCGCGTTATTTTTTTGGTGGGACCAGTGGAGGATAACGTTGCTAATTTAATTATTGCACAGCTATTGTATCTTGAATCTGAAAACCCCGACAAAGATATTAATCTTTATATAAATTCTCCTGGGGGTTCAGTTACATCAGGATTGGCGATTTACGATACAATGCAATTCATCAAACCAAGTGTTAGTACGATGTGCGTTGGTCAGGCTGCCAGTATGGGCGCACTATTACTTGCTGGCGGAGAGAAAGAAAAACGTTATTGTCTTCCTCACTCACGCGTTATGATTCACCAACCTATCGGCGGTTTTCAGGGCCAAGCATCAGATATTGATATTCATGCACGCGAAATATTGCAAGCACGTGAACGCTTAAATAAAATTCTTTCGGATCATACTGGCCAATTACTTGATACTATTAAGAATGACACAGAACGTGATAATTTTATGAGTGCAAATGAAGCAAAAGATTACGGATTAATTGATGAAGTTTTAGATGAGAGAGCAAATTTACCAAAAGGCTAATTAAAATATTCTGAATGACAAATAGTATTTCATAGTTTTATATTAGAAATTACAGTTTTCTGAGGATTACGTTTATATGACTGATAAAATAGAAACTAAGAATGGAGATGGAGAGCGTTTGCTCTATTGTTCTTTTTGTGGGAAAAGTCAGCATGAAGTAAGAAAATTGATTGCGGGTCCATCAGTTTTTATTTGTGATGAATGCGTTGCATTATGTAACGATATTATTGATGAAGAAGTTTTAGATAAATCATTAATTGGCGATATCAAATCGTTACCTACACCCAAAGAAATTAACATGATTTTGGATGAATATGTAATTGGGCAAGATAAAGCAAAGAAAATTCTTTCAGTTGCTGTTTATAATCACTATAAACGTTTGGAAAAGGGAATAAAAAATACTGATGTTGAGTTATCAAAGAGTAATGTTCTTTTAATCGGACCAACGGGTAGTGGTAAAACATTGTTGGCAGAAACAATGGCACGTTTACTGAATGTTCCTTTTACAATTACGGATGCAACAACATTAACCGAAGCGGGTTATGTTGGTGAAGATGTGGAAAATATTATTCAGAAATTACTTCAAAAATGTGATTACGATGTTGATAAAGCCCAAACAGGCATCGTTTATATTGACGAAATAGATAAGATTTCACGCAAATCTGATAATCCTTCAATTACACGAGATGTTTCGGGAGAGGGTGTACAACAAGCTCTTTTGAAATTGATTGAAGGCACAATTGCCTCTGTGCCACCTCAAGGGGGGCGCAAGCATCCGCAGCAGGAATTTCTACCTGTTGATACTTCAAATATTTTATTCATTTGTGGAGGAGCATTTGCCGGACTGGATAAAATTATTTTGGAGCGATCAGAAAAAGGCGGTATTGGTTTCTCGGCCGAAGTAAAAAGTCAAGCTGATAGAAAAAGTGTTAGTGAACTTTTACAGGGTGTTGAACCAGAAGATTTAATTAAGTATGGGTTAATTCCGGAATTTGTTGGCAGACTTCCAGTTGCTGCTACCTTAGATGAGCTTGATGAAAAACAGCTTGTCCAAATTCTGGTTGAACCAAAAAATGCGATTACTAAACAGTATATTCATCTATTCGAGATGGAAGATTGTGAATTGGAGTTTCGTGAAGATGCATTACGTGCTGTCGCAAAGAAATCAATGGATCGTAAAACCGGAGCGCGAGGCCTTCGATCAATTATGGAAAATATTTTACTAGATACGATGTATAATTTACCTTCAAGCGAGGATATTGTTAAAGTCGTTATTGATGAAAGCGTCATCAATAATGGAACTGATCCTTTATTGATCTATGAAGTACCAGATATAAAAAAGGTAGCAACAGAGTAGTTATTTTTTAATTTGTGGCAGATTAATTTTAGAATGTTTTTAATTAGTTTTATATTAGTAGGTTGAAAAAAATAATTTAGCCACAATATTAGGGGGTTATATGCAAACTCTTAGTAATATTGAAAATCTTATTATTTTATTAGAAATCATATAGTTATGTCTCTAGAAACTCAAACATTACCAGTATTACCACTTCGTGATGTTGTCGTATATCCACACATGGTAATTCCACTTTTTGTTGGGCGTGCAAAATCAATAAAAGCACTAGATATAGCAATGGAGGGCAATAAGCAGATATTACTTATTGCGCAAAAAAGTCCAACTGAGGACGATCCAGGTGAAGATGAGACTTATGATGTTGGAACCATGGCAAATATCCTCCAATTATTAAAATTACCAGATGGCACAATCAAGGTGCTTGTTGAAGGCACATCAAGAGCGACAATATACAACTACAGGGAAACTAAAGGTATGTTTGTTGCGGATGCTAAATTATTAGAGCCAAAAATAGTGAATGAACAAGAGATGGATGTACACGTTCGCTCAGCAGTAAACCAATTTGAACAGTATGTGAAGCTAAACAAAAAGGTCCCTCCAGAAATTATATCTTCATTAGTAAGTATAGATGACTCTAGTCGGTTGGCAGACACAATTGCCGCTCATATGGCAGTAAAAATTGAAGAAAAGCAACACGTTTTAGGCATAACAGATGTCAA
>Ga0066852_10001385_pt1 | contig 10426 bp, 9 predicted proteins | sample ETNtaG_27_FD_67283 | JGI IMG/M metagenome (GOLD analysis project Ga0066852, IMG submission 67283) | Marine microbial and viral communities from oxygen minimum zone, Eastern Pacific Ocean - ETNP201406SV63 | ecosystem: Environmental > Aquatic > Marine > Oceanic | place: Pacific Ocean: Eastern...
CGTGTACATCGCATCCAGAGAGGCGAAGCTTCCTCGCAGGATCGAGGACGTGGCGAAGGCCTTCGACATGGTTTCAAACGTTGAGATCAAGGAGCTCAAGAGGACCATCAGGCTGGTGGCAAGGAACCTCGGGACCCACCACATCACCGGACCGGAGGAGTACTTCGAGAAGTTCCACTCCGACCTCGGCCTCCCGCCCTACGTGCTGGGCGAAGCCAGGGACCTTTGGAACACTGTGAAGGACGACCTCTCCTGGCAGGGCAAGAAGCCGTCGGGCATCGCCGGAGTCGTCCTGTACCGAGCCTCGCAGGACAGCACCTCGCCGCGCACCCAGAGCGAGGTGTGCAAGGTCTCGGGAATCAGCGAGGTCACCCTGCGTGGGCTGCTGAAAATCCTCAAGCAAATGGCCGCAAGACAGGCTCAATAACGATACTCATCGTTCTTGAAAGGGCCCTCGATTGGCACGTTGATGTATTCCGCCTGGTCGCTGTTCAGCATAGTAAGCTTGGAGCCAATCTTCGAGAGGTGGAGCCTCGCGACCTCCTCGTCGAGATGCTTGGGGAGGGTGTAGACTATGTTCTCGTAGGTGTCCCTGTTCATCCAGAGATCGATCTGAGCTAGGGTCTGGTTGGCGAAGCTGTTGGACATAACGAAGCTCGGGTGCCCGGTGGCGCAGCCTAGGTTGACAAGCCGACCCGAAGCGAGCAAGTAGATACTGTTTCCAGAGGGGAATGTGTAGCGGTCGACCTGGGGCTTGATGTTTGAGTGCTCAGCGACGCCAGTCTCAAGCCTGTCAACCTGGATCTCATTGTCGAAGTGGCCGATGTTGCAGACGATAGCCTGATCCTTCATTGCTTCCATGTGCTCGAGCGTGATTACGTCCCTATTTCCTGTGGCAGTGACATAGATATCGGCCATGCCCAAGGTATCCTCGACAGTCAAGACGCTGAAGCCCTCCATAGAGGCCTGTAGGGCGCAAATGGGGTCAATCTCGGTGACTATGACCTTGGCACCCTGTGACTTCAAAGCCTGCGCCGAACCCTTCCCGACGTCCCCGTAGCCACAGACCACCGCGGTCTTGCCGGCAATCATGACGTCCGTGGCGCGCTTAATTCCATCAATCAGTGACTCGCGGCAGCCGTAGAGGTTGTCGAACTTCGACTTGGTGACCGAGTCATTGACGTTGATTGCTGGGAACAGGAGTGTGCCTGCATCTACCATCCGGTGTAGGCGATGCACGCCGGTGGTAGTCTCTTCCGAGACGCCGTGGCACTCGGCGACGACTTCCGTCCAGAATGATGGGGCCTCTGCGTGAACTCGCTTCAGGAGGTCCTTGATGCACTGCTCCTCATGACTCTCAGAAGTAGATTCGATCCAGTCGCTTCCGTGTTCGAGCTCGTATCCATTGTGAATCAGAAGCGTAGCATCCCCACCGTCGTCCACAACGAGTTGCGGGCCTTGGCCACCGGGGTGACTCAAGGCGCGGAAGGTGCATTCCCAATACTCCTCGAGGGACATGCCCTTCCAAGCGAAGACGGGGGTGCCGGTTGCTGCAATCGCGGCAGCGGCGTGGTCTTGGGTTGAGTATATGTTGCAACTTGCCCAGCGCACTGAGGCACCCAGCTCGGCCAGCGTCTCAATGAGGACGGCGGTCTGTATGGTCATGTGGAGGGAGCCGGTGATTCGCACGCCTTCTAGAGGCCGCTCAGCAGCGTACTTCTCACGAATCGTCATCAAGCCAGGCATCTCGTGCTCGGCGACCTCGATTTCCTTGCGACCGAACTCCGCGAGTGAGATGTCTGTGACCTCGTAGTCGTACGAATCAGCCTGAGATTCTCGGGCATGCTGCACGAAACGGCCTCCTGCAACCCTCCTTTCAACGTTTGTCATCAATTAACGTCTAATAATACGGGCCGGCCCATGGACTGATTCAGGGGGTGCAATATTGAGGTTGTTCAGCTCGGAATCAGTCACCGCAGGACATCCTGACAAAATGTGTGACTGCATCTCGGACGCTATACTCGATGCCTGCCTGTTGGTCGACCCAAACGCCAGAGTCGCCGCCGAGATCTTCGTAAAAGGTCTGGACCCAGCCGGTCGAGATCCCCCTCACAGCTTCATTGTCGTTGGCGGGGAGGTGACCCTAGCACCGGGTTTGTCCGTGGACTTCGAGCGCATCGCTCGCGAGACTGCCGCTGGAATCGGATACGATTCTCTCGATGTCGGCATGGACGCGACTAGCGAGGAAACATGCCAGGTCATTGTTCTCGTCACCCAACAGTCCGAGGAAATCAGCCAGGGCATCACCGAGGGAGAGGGGTTGCATTCCGAGCAAGGCGCGGGAGATCAGGGAATCATGTTCGGCTACGCGACCAACGAGTCGGAATCCTACCCGGCACTCAGAGGTACCTACATGCCACTGCCAATCCTCCTTGCGCAGAGGCTCACCTCCGCGCTTACCGATGCTATGCAGGACGGAACCCTGAACTGGGCAAGGCCTGATGGCAAGAGCCAGGTGACTGTCGCCTACAACGACAAGGGAAGGCCGAGCCATGTCGATACGGCTGTGATCGCAGTCCAACACGACGACCTCGCCAGCGAGCGGTTCGGTGGTGACGTGGAGAAAGAGCGCGCGCTCATCCAGAAAGAGGTCGGGGAGAAAGTCATTCGAAGGGTGATTCCCGAGGAATTGGTCTCAGAGGACATGAAGATGATCGTCAATGGGACGGGTCGCTTCGTCAAGGGCGGGCCACACGCGGATGCTGGCCTGACCGGACGCAAGATCATCGTCGATACCTATGGTGGGATGGGGGCGCATGGTGGTGGCGCCTTCAGCGGAAAAGACCCAAGCAAGGTCGATCGGTCCGCCTGCTATGCTGCTCGTTGGGCCGCCAAGCACGTCGTAGCTAGTGGCCTGGCCGGGAGGTGCGAGATCCAACTCGCCTACGCCATCGGAATTGCGGAGCCAGTGAGCATCAACCTAAGCGTCAACACCTTTGGAACATCTAGGCAATCAGACACTGAAATCGAGCGAAAAGTTAGGGGGGCTTTTGACTTCCGGCCGAGCGCAATCATTGAGACGTTGGGCCTGCGGAGACCGATCTACAGCATCACCGCGTCGGGGGGTCATTTCGGTAGAACAAATAGCGAAGGGGCATATTTTCCTTGGGAAACCCTGAATGGGGAGATTTTGGAGGGACTCATAAGGGACTAATTTATCCCTCAAATGGGTGGGCAAAGGGGAGTCGATTATGGTGGGGAGTGGTAAACGTAAACTCTTGGGGTCGAGCCCCACAAAACTTCAACGGATAGGGCTCAAAACGGGAGTCGTTTCCCCAGGATGGGTTCCTAGTAATCCACCTTCTAGTCCGACGGTGCTTCAACTGGGGGGGGAGACAAGGAAGGGGGGAGATAGTGCCGTTTCCATCGAACAAATAATCAACATGGAGGGTCTGGAGAAGCCGGAAATATTCACGATTGATACCAATAGTAAAGGTGCATTGAAGAGTGGTGTCGTTGATAATCCGTATTCAGACTTCCGAGGAGAAGAGGGGTGGTACGACATTGACTCCATCGAGGATGAACTGCCCGAGAGTTGGAACCTGCTGGTGATTAACAACACTTCAGACCCAAAGGGGCACTATGGAATCTTCAACCATCCAGATTTACTTAGCAGATCTGGTAAAATATTGGTGAAAAACGTGGAAAAAGCTTCCCAGCACGCAGTTGCTCTCAGAATTGCCGAAGTTGTGAGGGGAAACATCAGGATTGAGATTGTCAAAACGGGAAGGAAGGGGAGAGTCTCCCTAGCTTGGATCGAGCCCGCACTTTCGGTCAGGTCGCCTAAGCCGATGACATACCCCGACGTAACTGCAATTCTCCCTAGAGGAATGCGGATTCCAGAACCCATTGGTGTGGCGAACGACTACGAGCACATCCTTTCGAAAGTCAATTTGGCTATGGACGGATGGGTGCCAAGAATCCCAATCAGCATAGTCATCCCAGTCTATAACAGAAGTGAGATACTTGGAAAGACGCTCGCCATGATCTGCCACCAGACGTACCCACTAGATTTGATCGAGGTGGTCATCGCCGACGATGGAAGCAGAGAGGATACGCTTTCCATGGTCAATAGATTTAGGGAACATCTGAACATAACATACACCCATCAGGCTGACGAGGGCTTCAGAGCGGCCGCTGCAAGGAACATGGGCGTCCGTGCCTCGAACCATCAGCATATCATCCTCCTAGATGCTGACGTTGCTCCCGTTCCAACGCTAGTCGAGGTATACGCAAGGCACTTCGGGATTTCGTCCAGATCACTATTCTGCGGGCATCGCAGGTACGTGGATGCCAATGGGGTAAGCCTTCGATCGATAATCGATTCACCAGAGCCGATGCTCGCTCTTCCCGACATCATTAGTCAGAATGAGGTTTTCAAGAAGGACGGGCATGTTCTAGATTGGAGGATGGGGATGTACCGGCAGAGTGACAACCTACGTTTCGAGAAGTACCCCTTCAGGGCGGTTTGCAGTGGGAATCTCGGGTTTCACAAATCGGTCTTCGAAAGGGCCGGTGGCTTTGACGAGGAGTTCAGAGCATGGGGCAAGGAGGACACTGAATGGGGATTCAGGGTTTGGAACAGAGGAGAATATATCATCCCACTCTATGAGGCGTGTGGACTGCATCAGGAGCCAAAAGGGGGCAGGAACGAGACGGACAGGGAGGTCGGTCTCGAAGAGGTGATGCCCATCTTTATCGACAGAGTACCAGTAATGTATAGGAAGCCAGAGCACGGCACCGAGCATTCGGTCCCGCTTGTTTCGATTTACATCCCAGCATACAACTCAGAGGATAGCATTGTTGGGGCCGTCAACAGCGCTCTCATGCAATCAATAGAGGACCTAGAGGTCTGCATCGCTGTGGACGGGGCAGATGATGGAACCCTTAGGAAACTCGAGGAGTCCTTCCTTGATAACCCTCGAGTCAGGTGGATTCACCAGAGTAACCAAGGAATTGGGGGGGCTAGTAACTCAGCCGTCCAGATGTGCCGAGGAGTCTACATCGGGCAATTGGATGCTGACGACATCCTAATGCCCGATGCGGTGGAAATCCTCCTAGAAGAGATTCAGAAGGACACGAGGCTGGGGGTCGTTTATGGGTCGTTCCAGAAGGAGACTCCAGAGGGAGAATTCCTTGAAGATGGGTATGACTGGCCTGAATACTCAAGGGAGAAACTGATGTTTGGTTGCATAGTGCATCACTTCAGGTTTTTCAGGGCCCGAGACTGGTGGAGGACAGAGGGCTTCGCGACGGAAATCACCAACGCAGTGGACTACGACATGTTCCTGAAACTATCCAACGTGACCGAGATGCTGCATGTCCATGAGTGGACCTACGTTTACAGGATACACGATGCGAGCACCTCCATCAGGCAGATGGAAACCCAGATACGAAATCACTTTGTCGTTCTCGAAAGTCATCTGAAGAGGATTGGCTTGCACAGGTCTTGGAAACCAGAGGCACTAGACAAGGACAACCCTCGGAAAGTCAAGTACAAAAGGAATAAGGTGGAGTTGCCGAAGAGCACATCTCTGCCCTTCTCGAAGATGCAGGCTGCCTTGAGGGAGGCTGCCCCCCCTATGGTCAAGAGACTGGCCGAGATGGAGGAGACCAAGCGACCATGGACACTCCATAACTCCCCTAAGGAGAAGTTTCACGACAGGATCGTCGCAGTGGTCCATCGCAAGGGAATGGCAGTAAGTGAGGAGCAAATCAGGGAATTTACGCGCCAGTACGGTGAGAACCTGTGGAAGGTCATTGGAGCCATCGAAGGGGCCTCGGAAAGTAAGGCAGGTTGGTGAAATTGTCACAAACAAACATCGAGCTGAAAGCGGTTCTCGTTGCTGGGGGGGAGGGGTCCAGACTGTCTCCGTTCACCAAATACACCCATAAGGCCCTCTTACCCATCTTTGACAGGCCAGTCATAGATTTCGCCCTCGCCACAATCAGACAGGCAGGAATAAGGGACATCACGATTATCGCAAACAGACATCTGGGACAGATCGCAAAGCACATCGGAGAGGGGTTGGAGGATGAGCGAATCCACTACGTCATCGAGAATCGCCCAATGGGAGTTGCAAATGCACTTAACCTCGCCCGCCCGCACGTGGAGGGGCATAGGATGCTACTCTACTTCTCGGACAACATCACTACATGGGACTTCTCATCAAATGGGGATGAATTCAGGAAAGCGACAGATCCCCCAGGCGCGGTCCTTCTGGCACGGGAGGTCGAGAATCCCGGGGAATTTGGAGTATGTAATCTTGATGAGGATGGAAGGATTGTTGGCATAGTAGAAAAGCCAGCGGACCCCCCATCCAACCTAGCAATCGGCGGCATCTATCTCTTCGACGAGAGGTTCTGGACCTATCTCGATGAGGCAGTTGGGCTTTCCGAGGTGGGCTTCTCAATCTCGGACGTGACAAAGAGGTACGTCGAGGATGGGGATGCAGTAGTCCACAACCTCGGTGAGAGCACATGGATCGACTGCGGCACTCCGATGAGCCTTCTCAGAGCGGGCAACATGGCCTCAGAGGGTATAATCAACGCTGGCCCAGAATTCAAGGGTGGTTAGTCGTTTGAAAGTCGGTATTATCGGGGCGGGCATCGTCGGTGGGGCGATTGAGCACTGGTTCGGGGAGGCACATGACCTCTACGTCCACGACCCCGTCAGGGGAACTAGCCTCGAGGACGTGACGAGCAACGTGGACATGTCCTACATCGCCGTACCGACCCCTCAGGACGAGAAGACCGGTGCCTGCGACACAAGCATCGTAGAGAGTGTGCTCGACGCCCTCCCGGATGGCTTCGGCGCGGTCATCAAGAGCACCGTCGTTCCGGGAACTACGCAGCACTACCACGAGAGGTACAGCAACCTGAGGATTGCCTACTCACCGGAATTCCTCGTCGAGAGGAGGCATCTGGAGGACTTCGGACATCAGGATGTCCTTGTGTGTGGAACTCACCACGTCGACCTAGCGGAATCAGTGTTCGAGCAACATAGGCATGCCGGCGTTCTGAGGAATGATCAGTGCTTCCACGTAACCCCGACGCAGGCCGAGTTAGTGAAGTACAGCAAGAACACCTTCTACGCCCTCAAGGTCATCTTCGCTAATCAGATGTACGACATCTGCCGGGAGCTCGGGGAGGACTGGTACGCCATTAAGGAAATTATAACCTCCGAGCAGGCCCAGCCCATCGGCCCCAGCCATCTCGACCCCATTTTCGGTCTCAACAGGGGCTTCGGTGGGAAGTGCCTGCCAAAGGACACGATGGCACTCAAGGTTCTGGCAGAGGATCTAGGGGTCAGATATGCCTTGCTCGAGGCGCTCCAGATGGATAACAGCAACCTCAGGGATACCCTCACAGGGAAGCCATCCGACGTCTCGACCTTGGACGATTGAGTGCATTCTTCCGGGATTGATAAATATGTGTGCATTATCCGACACACATGGCGGAAAAGAAGACGGCATCTAAATCATCTAAGGCAGCGTACAAGGTAGTGATGTCCATCAAATCACCATCCCTGAACTATACGGCAAAGCGTCTTGGAGACTTGGTCAGCGAAGAAATGCAGAGTGGTTGGATTCCTCACGGAACCGCCATTGTAGCCATTGACGAGGACAAATACATGATGTGTCAAGCGATGACCAAGGGCTCTTAAACTTCATTCGGTTAACGCTCTGAGAATTCTTTAATCCTGTCGATTAAAGCCCAAATCTCATTCGAGTTTCGTATTCTTTCCGAGTCTTGTGGGGATATGGATTCCCTCCATCTTTCATCTATGGCAATTTTATTGTAGAAATGCTGATTTGGTTTCATTCTCTTGACTGAATGATTTCCTCCAATGTAATGTAGCTCCCTGTTCCAATAGTCTATTGCACTAGGGTCGTATTCCATTGCTAACCAAGATGAAATCCCACGAACCATCTCCCTCGTATTTATTGTGAAGTTTTCGAGAGAGACTACTGAAACATCAGATTTCTGTTTCTCCAGCCAATCTGCCATCTGGATAGTTATGTTGACCCACCAGTTGATTCCTATTTCGATATGTTCGGTTGAAATTATTGAGGGGGCATCGGACAAATCGTATTCGAATTTTCTCTTGCACCAACTGAAAATATTAGCTCTTGGATCCTTGTAAAGGAAAATGAGGTAATTGGGCACTCCAAATCGATCATAGTGCTTAGGGAGTTTGTCCGAAGAAACAATTAGTTCTGCACCGGTGCCAAGAGAAATTATTTCCCACCAGCTATCATTTTCTATATCGGCAGATTTCAGCTTGTCCAATAGTGTTCCATGGAAAACTGGACAGGGTGCCTTTCCACATTCCTTGCATCTTAAATTTCTGTCTAGTATCCAATGACTCTCCCCCACATTGACAGTTCCCGGAAGTCCGGAGAGAACGTTGCTTACGACAGTTGAACCGCAGTAATCAAGTCCAACTATTCCCAGTACTTTCAACCTAGCACTTCCTCAAATGGCCTACCAATTGCGTGATAGGCCCATCCTGATTCAATCATGACCTTGGGGTCGAGGCACCTCCTGCCATCGTAAATCCGCGGGGAAACCAGGTTCGCACTCAATCTACCCCAATCGGCGTCAATGACCGCGTCGTGGGCCGTTCCGATTACGATGCAGTCGATCCCCTCAAGGTCGTACGGGTCGGAGACTCGCCTCGCCGGCTCACGGATACGATTGTCCCCGATTAGAGGGTCCCACACATATATCTCCTTGGTGCCATTTTCAAACAGCGATTGAACGAGATGTTCGACGGGAGTCCCCCTAGTGTCCGAGACGTTGGGCTTGTAGGCGTATCCCATCACGAGGAGGCGGTCGGGATGGGTGCTGTTGCACAGCCGTAAGACCTCTAAGGCGTTGTGCTTGGGCATGGAAGAGTTCAACTCCCTAGCCGCCGGACTTAGCGCCGATACGACGCCATAGCGTCTAGCGATTTCCATGTAGTAATGAGGATCGACGGGAATGCAGTGGCCGCCCACCCCTATGCCCGGGGTGTGCCGGTGGAAGTTCCATTTTGTCTCAGCAGCCTTAAGCACCTCTTGGACATCGAGACCGAGCTTTGGTAACAGAATGGCGAGCTCATTAGTGAAGGCAATATCGATGTCGCGTTGGGCGTTCTCGACTAGTTTGGATGCCTCAGCAACCTCAATCGAGCTAACGGGGGTCACGGTACCATTCGTAATTCCTCGGTACAAATCGGCTAGAGTTTCAGTCAGCTCAGCGGAGCAGGAGCCGATGACCCTGCCAACGTCTCCGACGCCGTATCCGCCCTCTCCGGGACTGACTCGCTCGGGGCAGTATGCCATGTGGATTCCGTGTTCTGATGGGTCGCTGGACCCGGTGATGTTCTGCAGGCATCGCCTCGTCGTCCCCGGCTGGACGGTGCTCTCCATAACCACAACGAGTTCCTGGTCGTTGTGCTTCGCGGATACGATTGATGAAAGAGAGGAGTCGACTGCTGCGAGGTTGGGTTCCAGAGAGTCGCCGACGGGAGTAGGAACGCAGACAAGTACGACGTCACAACCAGAGATGGCCTCTTCGAAGTCTGATGTGGCCCTCCACCTTTCATCAAAGGGGACATCAAGGCCAATTTCGTCCGTGACGGGAGAGGTTCCCGACCGTAGTGCCTTGAGGACCTCTTCGGAGGAGTCGATGCCAAAAACCTCGTAGCCGGCGTTGTGGAAGGCGATGGCCGTTGGAAGTCCGACGTAGCCGAGACCGACAACGGCGATTCTGAGATTCCTATCATTGATTCTTTTTGACAGAGAAGCCGTGTATCCTGCCCAGTCCATGCCCCGCCCAAGAGATGGGGATGATGAAATGTGCGGATAGGATTATTGGGGTCGCCAGTGTACTATTAGTCAGTGCTTCGGAGAAATTAAATTGACTATTCGGGCTTGTACAGAGCTTGATGAAATGTGGTGATGCGCTCCCTTCCACGAGTTTCTGTGTGAACAGTGACCCCGCCAATAGGAATGAAGCCATCAGCCATCGCGTTATGCACCGCGACGGTAAGGCCATTCGTTCCCGTTCTGCTGATTATCATATACTCACCGGGCATGGATGAGCCAATGCGCGATTGCTAATCTTTCTTTCTCCACCAAAGTGATTATCCGATTAAGGGGGAGGGAGGGGTCATGGGGGACTCCATAGAGTATGGCAGTCCTACGGAGACGGCAGCACAAGAGGATCGTGCTCACAGGCGACTGAATGCCATTCGGTCGAGCCTTTCTTTCCGGCTTGGCAGGCTTCTTGTCAAATCCGTCATTCGACCATGGAACATCATCCTACTCCCTATTACCCTCCCAATCCTACTCGGGACCTTTGGACAAGAGCGTCTCGG
>Ga0066852_10001389_pt1 | contig 10410 bp, 7 predicted proteins | sample ETNtaG_27_FD_67283 | JGI IMG/M metagenome (GOLD analysis project Ga0066852, IMG submission 67283) | Marine microbial and viral communities from oxygen minimum zone, Eastern Pacific Ocean - ETNP201406SV63 | ecosystem: Environmental > Aquatic > Marine > Oceanic | place: Pacific Ocean: Eastern...
AGGTGGCACACAGCCAACTGCAACTCTTGCACCTGATTCAGGAGCTAGAGTTCCATTTACGAACTTTATCGTAACAGCAGGTTCAGACGGTGACGTTGTTATGGACAGTGTTTCTGTTGAAAGAACTGGTCTTGCTCCAGATGCAGTCTTCTCAGGAATAGTTCTTCTTGACTCTGATGGCATACAGATTGGAACATCAAAAACTTTGAATTCAAACCATCAAGCAACTGTTGGAGCAGCGACTACAATCCCAGCAGGAACATCAAAGACATTTACAATCGCTGGTAACATGGCATCGGACAACTCAACACGAGATGGTACAATCGCAACACTTTCAGTTGTTGCAGTTAACACATCAGCAACAGTATCAGGTTCACTTCCAATCGCAGGTACAGCGCAAACAATTAACGCTTCACTTTCTATCGGTTCAGTAACTATGGGAATTTCTTCATTTGATCCAAATTCTGCACAATCAAAAGAGATTGGCACAACAGGAGTACGAATTGCAGGTATTACTGTAACAGCAGGTTCAGCTGAAGAAATCCGAATTAACAGCATAAGGTGGAACCAAACAGGTTCAGCCGGAAGTGGCGACCTTTCTAATGTTGTAACTGTTATTGACAGTACAGAGTACGCAACAGTAGTTTCTGCAGACGGTAAATTCTACACTGCAAAACTTGGTGACGGAATAGTTGTCGGTAAAGGAAACCTTATTGACATTTACGTTCAAGCCGACATCACTGGCGGTTCAGCACGAACTGTAATCTTTGACATTGACAAGACAACAGACCTTAACATCACAGGTGAAGTATTCGGTTATGGTATTACACCACCTGCAGGTTCAGGTTCAGCAGGAACAACAAGTTCAGTATTTACAGCCGGAACACCATGGTTTGACAACGCAACACTTACAATCAGCGCTGGTTCTGTAACATCAATTCAAAAAGCATCATCAATAGCTGCACAAAACATTGCAGTTAATGTTTCAGACCAGCCACTTGGCGGATTTGAGACAGACATTAAAGGTGAAGCAATCAACGTTTCAGGAATGACACTTACAGTTGCTACATCATCAGGTTCCGGTGGAGGACTTTTGACTAATGTAACAATTGTTGACGAAAATGGTTCAGTTGTTGCAGGTCCAATAGACGCTACACGTTCAAGTGATTCAGTTCAGTCACTTGCATTTACTGATTCAATGACTATTCCTGTAGGAAAGATGGTCTATACTGTTAAAGGTAAACTATCTTCAAATGAAGCAAATGGTGGTACGTACATCGTATCAGTTACACCTTCAGGATGGACATCACCAATAGGAGACACAACAGGAGATGCAATCACTATTTCACAAGGTGTATTCACTCTTAACACAATGACAGTTCAAGCAGCAACTCTTGATATAAGTATTTCAGCAAGTCCTGTAGCCCAGAATATTACAGCTGGAGCGCAAGACTTCACTTATGCAAATCTTCAGCTTGATGCATCAAGTTCAGGTGAGGATGTAAGATTCTCATCTATTCCACTTGCAATGACATTTGCAACAATGGAAGTTACTCAGGTGACAACATGTCAGCTATTAGACGGAACAACTGCACTCAACACAGGTTCAAATGTAGTAACTCCATCAGGAGCTAGTGATGCAGACCAAACATTTACATTTGATCAGACACTTATAATTCCAAAGGGAACTATTAAGACACTTGCTGTTGTATGTGACCTTTCAAGTGGTGTATCAGACGACGACTCACTTTCATGGGGAATCAATGCTGCACCGTCAATTACTGTGACTGGTGTATCTTCATCAAGCTCAGTAACAGAAACAATTTCAGCTTCTGCAGGTCAGACAATGACAATTGCTTCAGTAGCAGTGGTAGCTTCAAAGGATTCCTCAAGTCCTTCGTACACAATCGCATCAGCAGGCTCAACAGGAGTAACAGCAGGTGTTATCAAGCTACGAGCTTCAAACGAAGCTGTAACACTTCAGAGAGTAGGACTATCACTTACAAACACAGCCTCATCATCATCTAGTGATCTTGTAAGCGTGTCTCTATGGGATGGAGCAACACAAGTTGGTTCAGCAATATTCACAGGTTCAAACAGAAACGCAACATCAACACTTGACATTCCTGTAACACTTCCAAAAGACTCAGACACGACACTTACAGTTAAAGTTGACCTTGCAAATATCGGTACTGCACAAACTGGTACACAAGGTCAGTTGATAGCAATTGATATCGACACAAACGGTACAAACACACAAGGAGTTGGAGATGAGTCAGGAACGACTGTAAACGCTACAGGTTCAACAACATTTGACGGTATAAGAATGTTCAAATCAAAACCAACATTCGCAAAACTTGCAATACCATCAACGGTTCTTATCACTCAGTCATCAACAGACATATACCGATTCAGTGTAACGGCTGATAGTAAAGGAGCTATTGGAATTTACAAGTTCACTGTGAGCGTTGCTACGTCTTCAACACCATCAGGTACGTCAACAACTACTGTGACAAACTTGAAAGTTAAAGCATATACAGATTCTGGATTCTCAACTACAGTTTCTGGCTTTAGCCCAGCAGGTCAATTGAATGACACAACTGCTGGATTGGTATCAAGTGGTAACAATGATGTTCTTATGACAGCGTCAACACAAGGTCAGGATTACCTACAGATCCCTGCGGGAGCAACGTATTACTTCCGAGTAGTTGGAGATGTAACCCTAACTGGCGGACCAACAAGTGGTTCAATCACAACGAACATTCAGGGTGACGCAGCTTATCCTTCACTACCTTCAGCGAACATGAGCTCGACAACAAAAATAGAAGCAGATACAAATGATGACTTCATTTGGTCAGCTAACGCTACAACGACATCAGATACAACGCATTCAGACTGGACAAACGGATACTTCGTATCCGGATTGCCTTCAGACAACATGGATCAATCTGTTATCGTTAAATAATCTAATTGCATAAGTATTAGATTAGTCTTAGAAAGTTTGTTGAGATAAACTTTCTAGTAACAAAAACCCCCGCTCTCGAGCGGGGGTTTTTGTGTTGCAAAATACAGCGTTTTCCATTAATATAGTGCTAATATGATAAATAAAAATAAATACATACAGATAGTTTCTATAGTGGTAATAATTATAGCTATAATTATAATAGTTTTTTACTCATCCAAAAAAGAAGAAGTTAAAACAGTAGAAGATGGGAATATAGGCATTACATTAACTGAAGATAGTGGTAATGCCGAAGTAAAGCAAATTCCTATAGTTGATATCAATAACGTTACGAAAGAACAAGAATTAAATTACCCAGATTTTAATCGCACAGTTGTATTTCCGGATTCTTTTTCAGAAGAAGCAAGGGTGATTATAAACAACAACATAACAACCCTAAGAGCTAATTTAGAAAAAGATAAAGATTCAGTTGGTGATTGGCTTGATTTGGCGATGCAATACAAGATCATTGAGGATTATAAATATACTCGTGATATTTGGGAATTTTTGAGTGCATCATTTACTGTAAGTAGTACTGTTCTTAACAATCTTGGTGATTTATATCATTACAATCTTAAAGATTTTCCTAAAGCAGAGGAGAATTTTAGAAAGACAATAGAAAACGACAAAAGTAATATACAGGCTTATCTTGGGTTACATGAGCTTTATAAATACTCATATAAGCAAGAGACAAGTATGGTAACTGGTATTCTTATTGAAGGGATAGAAGCAAATCCAAGTAATACTGACCTTTTGGTAACTTTGGCAGCTTATTACAAAGATATAGAAGATAATACGAATGCAAAGAAATACTACGAACAAGCTCGCGACGAAGCTCAAAAACTTGGCAATATTCAACTCGTAGAGCTTCTTGACGTGGAACTCTCAAAATTTTAATTACACTACAAAAACCAAACTAAACGCCTCAAATAGTACTATTTGAGGCGTTTGTGTTGATTTATATAGCGCTACTGCTACAATAGGGGTGCTTATGAATTTACTTAATAAAATGAGCAAAAAGGAAAAATTGCGATTTTTTGGTGGTTTAACAGCCATTGTAGCCGTAAGTATTGTGACATTATTGTTGTACAGTCCAGCAATCTACTTTATTCAGCATTTAGATAAAGGAGAAGCTTTTGCAAGCCCACAGAGTGCGACTGTTATCCAATCTCAAGCCGCTTCTGAGCCGGAAGTTGTAATTAAAGAGGAGGTGGCTACTGAGCCGGTAGTGACTCAAGAAGTTGCTGAAGACGAGCCCACCCCGGAAGTTGTTTCCGGCGCGAGCGGGGGAGGGGCGAGCAATGAAGTTGTGGAAGAAGTTGTGGAAGAAGTTGTTGAAGAAATTGTAGAGGAGGATACTGAAAATCTTGTTGTAGAGGATGGGACCAATCAATACTACTACGAAGACAACCTCATTGAAGTAAACACTCCGTTTTACGGTGGTGGAGGTGGTGGAGTAAAAACACAAACATCAACAGAAACACCATCACCAACACCTCCTGATTCTCCAATAATAACCTCTCCAACCACTACTTATTTTGCAACATCAACAATCACATTCTCTGGTATAGCATCATCAACCCTAATCATCTCAAATGATTACTCAAGCGCTACAACAACAGCTGACGGTGACGAGAATTGGTCACTCACACTTACTGACTTCTCAGAAGGTACAACTACAATACAGTTCACTGCAACAGACTCTGATGACCTTGATTCAGATACTACAGAGTATTCTGTAGTAGTAGACCTTACAGCTCCAACATTCAGCTCATTCAGCATCTTGCAGTGTGACTACTCACTAAGAAGCGACGGCAACTGTCTCTCTGGTAACGATACACTTAGCCTTACATGGAGCTCAACATCAACTGATATTTCATATTATTCAATCACTCAAGATAGTGCATCTATTGCAACAACCACAGATACCTCATCTTCACAGACCCTTACAAACGGTGATACTTACTCTATTGCTATAGTTGCATATGACGAAGCAGGAAACGTTGCCACATCTACGTCACAATCAGTTGAAATCTTCACAATGCCAGTTGTCATAAACGAAGTCGCATGGTCGGGAACTGCTTCCTCAACTGAAGACGAATGGATAGAGCTTTACAACAGAACAAGTTATGCAATTGATTTATCAAATATTGACCTTGTTGCAGATGATGAAGTTCCATACGCAAGTCTATCAGGTAGTATTGCTACAAGTAGTTATTATCTGATAGAAAGAGATGACGATAACACAACAAGTGTCTCTGCTGACCTTACAATTGCATTAGGTGAGCTTTCAGATACTGTAGAACAGTTAAGCCTGATACACTCATCAGGTGGACAAGCTTCAACAACTCTTGATAGTACTCCAACTACTTCCTCATGCTCTTCCGCATGGTGCGCTGGTACAGCTTCCTCCACCTACACATCAATGGAGAGGATTGCTGCCTCTACATCTGGTACAGATACAAGCAACTGGAAAGACAACAACACATACACAAAGAATGGAACTGATATAGGAGGAAATGCAATTAACGGTACTCCAAGTTCACAAAACAGTGTTAGTCTTGAATCAATTGGTTACTATTGTCCTGATGAAACATCCTCCTACTTAAGCGGTGGATACTACACACAAACAAGTGGTTCATGTACTTATCTGTCACCAACTCTCTCTGGTAATAGATATGGAGACCTATTTAAAGGTACAATTGCAAGTTCAACGATCGTAAACGGACATTCCCTTAGCTCAAATGCAACAAGTACTCAAGGCGGAGATACTCTCTCAAGCCCTGTACAGGGAGAGAGTTACTTCACTGCTATATACGTAAACCGCACAGGACTTGCGTACAATGACGTTACAGATTTCAGAAGTTACTTCCAAACAGGTGGTACTGCTCCACCGCATCTTGATTATGGAGTATTAGAATGGCTCTATGGGGTAGAGCCGTAGAAACTTCAGACGTCGGATGTCTGAATTTGGGGATTGACAAAAGGTGTGGATGTAATATACTTTGCGTAGCAAGTTCTATATAAATACAATTCAATTTTCAGAAAGGAATATTCTTATGGAAGATTCGATTACAGTCAAAGAGGGGGTTCCAGAAAATGCTTCTATGTTTATTATGAAAATCTCTACTAACTTTAAAGACTATGGTAGCGGTAGCAGTAGTGAACGAGAAAAAACGGTAAATAATAATTTTAGAGAAAGCAGAATCAATTTGTTTTTTGAAGAACAATTTACAAGAATAGTTGGAAACAATTGGATACCTTTTTTCAACATGTATGAATACATGACAGGTAGAAAAGGAATTATTTTTTGTGTTGCAATATATGAAGCAAAAGAGGAAGTAGAAAAAGTATCAAAGGAGATACAAAGATATAAAGAAATTACTGATTTGTCCTTTACTCCATACGATGGAGAGCTAATAAGGATGATAGCAGAACCTCCTAAAGAGACTTTGGCTATGGCAGATGATTGAAAAACTAAACTCATTACTCAAAGGCCGTTCGGAAAGGAGCGGCCTTTTTATACCACCCAAAACCACCAGCTTTAGCTGGTGGTTTTTATTTGACACAAAATATATATCTTGATACACTCATATTCATAAGGACTGGAGAAGGTGGGTGCCCATAAGGGGCTTAATTTCCTATTTAGGTCAGACACCTCTCCGCCAGCTGGCGGATTAGGGGTGATATCTCTAGGCCTGTTTAACAGGTATTTTTTTATCAAAAATTTACTATGGCATTAACAAAAGATAAGAAAGGAGAAATCCTTAAAAAGCTAAATGATATCTTTGGCAATTCCGAATCAGCAGTATTTGTGAGTTTCAAAGGATTGAAAGTCGCTGATACTGCTGAGATGAGGGATGCGCTTCGCGCAGAGGACGTAGGATATTTTGTTGCTAAAAAAACATTGATAAAGCGTGTACTTAGTGAAGCTGGACTAAAAGGAGAGATGCCCGAGCTTTTGGGTGAAACTGCAGTTGCATATGGTACAGATCTTACAGCACCAGCGAGGGGAGTTCAGGAGTTTGCAAATAAGTTTAAAGACAATATTGCAATCTCAGGAGGAGTCTTTGAAGGGCGGTATATGGATAAAGCGGAGATGACAGAGATCGCTTCTATTCCATCACTTCCTACGCTCTTAGGAAAATTTGTGAATATTATTAATTCACCGATCCAGAGATGCGCTATAGCGTTAAACGAGATTGCAAAGACAAAAGAAGCTTAGATCAGACCTGCCTGCCGGCAGGCAGGTAGCACAAAGCAAAGCTTAATTATTAAAATAATAAATTATTAATATGGCAGAATCCAGCCCAAGGCTGGTCGGCCTCGGGCCGAAAAAATAACTAAAAAATATTATGACAGATGAAAATAAAAAAGAGAAAGTAAAAGCTGAAGAAAAAGCTCCAGAAGCTCCTAAAGAGGAAACTAAACCTGTAAAAGTTCCAGCTAAATTCAAGAAAATTGTTGAGGAGATTGAAAAAATGTCAGTCATGGAACTCAATGAGCTCGTTAAAGTTTTTGAAGAGAAGTTTGGCGTTTCAGCTCAGGCTGTAGCTGCAGCACCAGCAGCAGGTGGGGCAGATGCCGGAGACGAAGCCCAAGATTCCTTTACAGTTGAACTTACAGCTGCAGGAGAACAGAAGATTGCTGTTATAAAAGCAGTCAAAGGGCTCCTCGGCCTTGGACTAAAAGAAGCAAAAGATATGGTTGACGGTGCTCCATCAGTAATGAAAGAAAGTGTTAAGAAAGAAGAAGCAGAGGAGATAAAAGCTAAAGTTGAAGAGGCAGGTGGTACAATTACTCTTAAGTAACTGTATGCCGGAAGCGCGCATGCCAAAGCACGAGGGAGCGCTGAGGCGTGGTCAAGCGCACTTAGTATTTTGCGAATATTTGGAGTAAAATACTTAGTGACGGGTGACAAGTTACGCTTAAATAAACTCCACTCCACAAGCTTCTTCTCAAAGGCACGCGTCGCACTCCCAGCGTGAGCGCGCGCTCAGTCTCGGCCTTGCTCTTTCATTTTCACAAAAATGAAAACCCTGCCCGCTCGGCCTACGAAGTCCTTTGAGAAAAACTTGCTACGTTCCGACGACGAACTGCGCAAGGCTTTTGAAAAGTATATACCTCGTTTTGACAGAAAAAAGAGTCCTAATTGGGACTCTTTTTTGGTGTTTGTCAATTTTGATATTTTGACGTGAGGGTGGTAAAATACCTCCATGAAAATCTTAGGAAAACTCTTCGGGAGTCCTGCCATGGTTAAGCTTCTTCGCCTCTTTCTCTTTAATCCTGAACAAGTTTTTACAAACAAGGAAGCTGCGACACGCGCAAAAATTACTCTTGATACAGTACGCCTTGAGCTTTCAATCATGAAGCAGATGAACTTTATAAAAAAGAAGACGGATTATAGAGCTGTTTTATCAAAAAGAGGGAAAAACAAAACAACAAAAAGAAAAAGAGTTTCAGGATGGATTTTAAATGAAAAGTTTCCGTATTTAGAGCAGCTTCAGGATTTTTTGATGAGTGCAACTCCAATTAAACACAAAGATATTCCAAAAAGACTTGGTGCCTCCGGAACCATTAAGTTAATAGTGGTTGCAGGTATGTTTATAAGAAACCAAGACAGCCGTTTGGACATATTGGTAGTTGGGAACAATATAAGAAAATCACAGCTTGAAACGGCCATAAAAGCTATTGAATCAGAGCTTGGAAAAGAGCTTCGTTACGCTGTTTTTGACACACAAGAGTTTAAATATAGGCTTGGCGTCTACGATAGATTGATTCGTGACGTGTTTGATTATCCTCATGAGATTATTTTAGATAAAATTGGCGTTGAATCAGAGTCAAAAAGCTAATATAGAACTAACTTTGTGGTTATCCACACTTAAAACAGGAAAATAGTAAATAATAGTGCAGATAAGATGATAGAATATAGGTACACATGGTTCTCATGTGCAATTAATATAAAGGTCGTTTGTCCTGCCTAAGCAGGGCGCAATATTTTTTAGTAGTGTTAAATGCCTAGGCAACCCCGCCTGTTAGCGGGGCTAAATTATAAAGCATGTTAATACAAACATGGAGCGAAGTCCTAACGCAGTCATTTAAAGATCTATGGCTTGGCGTTATTGACTTTGTACCGAATCTTATTATAGCGCTTGTAATATTCATTATTGGATGGATTATCGGCGCAGTACTCGGACGAGTGGTAGATCAGATCATAAGGTCTTTGAAAGTAGACAACGCGCTCCGCGGAGCAGGTCTTGATGATGCATTCGGACGAGCAGGTTTTGACCTTAACTCAGGCCGATTCTTGGGAGGCTTGGTTAAGTGGTTCATCATTATCGTATTTCTTGTAGCATCTCTTGATGTTTTGGGACTTACGCAGGTGAACACATTCTTGCAGGAAGTTGTTCTGCTTTACCTTCCACAGGTAATCGTGGCAGTGCTTATACTTCTTGTTGCGGCAGTCATTGCTGAAGTTATGCAGAGACTTGTCATCGGAGGAGCAAAAGCTGCAAATATGAAGTCAGCTAATTTCCTCGGAAGCGTTACGAAGTGGGCTATTTGGATTTTTGCAATCCTTGCAGCACTCTTCCAGCTTGGTGTTGCGGCAGCGTTTGTCCAGACACTCTTCACAGGTGTCGTTGTAGCGCTTGCGCTCGCAATAGGGCTTTCTTTTGGCCTTGGAGGGCAGGATGCAGCTGGACGATATATCGACAAGCTTCGAGGAGACATCTCTGAGAAGAACTAAACTCTACATATATACGTAAATAGTACTATTTAAACCACCCCGTCGCTCGCGAGCGACGGGGTGGTTTTGTGTTTATATCCACAATTTAAAAAAAAGAAAAGAGAAATTAATGTATAATATATATATGCAAAAAACGATTACCAAATTCTTAATACTAACAATCATCCTAACTGCAGCACTCTCAGTCAACTATCTCTTCGCTGCATGGGTAGGACCGACACAAGCTCCGCCGGATGGAAACACTTCTACACCAATTCATGTTGGTTCAACTAATCAGGTGAAAGAGGGTGGATTATCAGTAGAAGCACTTTCAGTATTCGGGAGTGGATATTTTCAGGGTAATGTGGGAGTTGGGGTTGTGACACCTACAGAGACACTTGATATTAGCGGGGGAGTAAAAGTTGGAAATACCACAAACACAAATGCAGGCACAATCCGCTGGACTGGTGCTGACTTTCAAGGATATATGGGAGGAGATTGGGTGTCACTAACAGGTGCAGGGCTAGCTTGTACGTCGTTTACATATTCTGCGTGGGGAGAGTGTCAATCAAATAATACACAAACAAGAACAGTTTTAACATCCTCTCCGTCAGGTTGTGTTGGAGGAAATCCTATAACAACACAATCGTGCACATATGTTCTACCTATGTCCACACAATGT
>Ga0066852_10001394_pt1 | contig 10399 bp, 9 predicted proteins | sample ETNtaG_27_FD_67283 | JGI IMG/M metagenome (GOLD analysis project Ga0066852, IMG submission 67283) | Marine microbial and viral communities from oxygen minimum zone, Eastern Pacific Ocean - ETNP201406SV63 | ecosystem: Environmental > Aquatic > Marine > Oceanic | place: Pacific Ocean: Eastern...
ATTTTGAGAAATTAAAAAGGCGATGAGTTAAATTAGAATAATTGTTATTTTTATATGTGTAATATAAAGAATAAAGATTTGTGTTATTAATTTTATAATAAGAAGTATTATTTAATTTAATTTGATTGTTTGAAATTATTTTAATTGAGTTCATAGTGAAATATTTAATTGTTATATAACTATTATCCAAATGAAATAGTATTTACATTGTGTTTTATAAAAAAAAAAGATGGCGGCAACAAAGCTTGACAAAATGTAAAGCAACAAAGCCGCAACAAAAAATGTAATTAAGCAAATGTATAAAGCAATCACGCAATATGTATTTTAGCAAATGTATTCAGATTTCACGCAAAATGTAATTAAGTGAATGCATGCAGAAATCACGCAATATGTCAAACAACGCAATATGTCAGGGTCAAGGGACAGGATAGGATCATGGATCAAGATCGGATCAGGGATCGGGAGGAGGGAGGGAATTAAGCAAATGTATCATACATTCACGCAATCACATATTAAGCAGAGATATAAGGCATTAACGCAATCACATATTAAGAAGAGATTTAATACATTCACGCAATCACAGACAAACTAAGCAGATACGGATGACATTAACGAATAAACAGGAGGGGAGGGGGATAGTAGTCAGGAGTTAGTCAGGATGATCCAGCCAGGGGGGACCGGAGGAAAAGCTGAAAATCCTATTGGAAATAACGAAAAAAAGGGGCCGTGGCCTTCTCAAATTCCGTTTTTGTATTGAGGATGAAAGGGGTGTAGTGAGGTACAACACTCTACTTCTATATTTATCATAACTTTTTTTAGTGACATTAGCCTTATATAGCCCTAGAGTAATAGGCAATTGTCACACCCTACCTTATATATTATACTAAGGTATAATATTAGGTAACCTATAAGGTATAGGATTAGGAGTAGTAGGCTAGTGTCACACTTGTAAATATTGAAAATAACATGTAATTAAATAATAGTACACTTAAACACAAAAATATGAGAATATCCAACTATCCCACAGATACAATTACTGGAACAGAAATGATCTTAGCCAGTAACTTTGATACATCAACACAAAAATATGCAACAGTTAACTTTACAGCAGATACATTAAAGACATATATACTAGGTACATCAGAAGATCTAGCAGATAGTGGTGCAGCAAGTTTAACAAAAACACTTAGTTATTTCACAACAGGTGGTGCGGAAACTGCAACATTAGCAGCTGGAACCGAAGGACAGATCAAAATGTTCTCATTTGTAACAACAGATGCTGGTAGTATGGTAATTACAGTAACAAATGCCGGTTGGAAAGCATCAGGAACTGGTACAATAACATTCGATGACATTGGAGATGGATGTATATTAATGTATGCAAATGCTAAATGGTGTGTTGTTGGAAATAATGGTGGCGCATTCGCATAAAATAAAATTAAAAATTAAAAACAAATGAAACTATTAACATATTTATTATATACATTACTCATTGCAACATTTTTTGGTTGTGGAAATCCACATAAAAAAAAGAAAATGAAGAAGCATAAAATGGAGTATAGAATGAAAAATGATACCATTAGTAATGATTCTGTTAGACAAGCAAGAATAAAAATGTGGAAAGAAAAAAAGAAACATAAAAGAGATTCAATAGGGTAGGTAAACTACCATAACCAAGATATTGCTGTGTATACAGCTATGTTTAACCTTAAAACCAAATACAATGACGTATTTTTATAAAACTTACTCATGGGGTTCACAAAGTGAAAACCAGGGAGTATCCGAAAAAACCATAGACGCTTGGAAGCATTTAGCTGAAAAGAAAAACTGGAGAATAGTTCAGTTACCAAATGGATATTTTCAAACCGAATACCGTAACATCGAAAAAGATGAATGGTATGATGTTACTAGACGTGAAACCATCGAATCAGCTGAGGCTGCAATAGATGGTAGTGTTGATCACTATACAAAAAGATTGGACTTTTTAAAAGGTCCTAAAGTGATCAAAACGTTTAAGTAATTTTTTTAATCAATTAAATTTAATATAATGGAATATAATCAACCTAGCTTAATTGTTAAAGATTTAAATTTTGGCAATAACGCTAAAACAAAGGTAATTTTAGGTGTGGATAAACTAGCTAAGGCAGTCAAATCCACCCTAGGTGCCTCTGGCAAGTGTGTAATATACGAAGACGCGAGAGGCAAGCCGGTGATTACAAAAGACGGTGTAACGGTAGCAGAATCCGTTGTCTTACTTGATCCGGTTCAAAATATGGGTGCTACTTTAATTAAAGAAGCAGCTAAAAACACAGTGAGAGAAGCAGGCGATGGTACAACCACCGCTGTGGTTCTTGCTGAATCGTTACTTAAAAACGTAAATAATAAAGAATATGATAAAGTCTCTATACGAGAAATTAAAGATGGTATTAATTCAGGTTTGGAAAAAATTAATACATATCTTTCTAAACATACCACGCAATTGTCTGGTAAAATGTTACGACATGTTAGCACGATTAGTTGCAATAATGATAAAGAGCTTGGAGAAATTATATCAAAAGCTTACGAAAAAGTAGGTAAGGATGGTGTTGTTCTTATGGAAGAATCTGCAACAGAGGAAACATATGCTGATATTGTTAATGGAGTAAAAATGGACTGCGGGTTAACATCACCGCATTTAATTACAGATAAAGATAAAAACACATCAGTACTTGAAATACCATATGTGCTCATTGTATCTTCACCTATACCAAATATAAGGAAAATACAAAAAATACTAGAGCATATTATAAAAACAAAAGCAAGTTTATTAATTATAGCATCAGTTGATCAACAAGTGAAATCTGCACTTTTAATGAATAAAGTTAAAGGTAATATTAAAATTAATATAATAGATTTACCTGGTTTCGGGCCAACAAAGCAGGATACAATAGAAGATTTGGGTATTTTAACAGGTGCTAAAATTATAAATGAAGAACTTGGAGATGATTTAGATCTTATAGAACCCGATGTACTTGGATTTGTTAATAAATCTGTAACAGATGACAAATGTACCATACTAACATTAGGTGGTGAAAGTGAAGATTTAAAACAAAGGATTAAAGAAGTTGAGAAAAAAATCAAAAATGAAAAAAATCCTTTTATAAAAAAGAAAATTCAAGATAGATTAGTGATGCTTTCGGGTTCTGTTGGTGTGGTAAACGTTGGTGCAGCATCAAAAGTTGAGTTAAAAGAGAAAAAATATAGAGTTGAAGATGCAATTTATGCAACAAAAGCCGCTTTACAAGAAGGAATTGTTCCAGGTGGTGGAATTGCGTTGTTAAATGCATCTCAAAACATAAAAACTAAAAATATTGGGGAGAAAATACTCGCAAAATCCATACAATCTCCATTCACCACTATTATGGACAACGCAGGTATTGAAAACTACGCAATACCCGACCTAAAAGGTGTTGGATTTAACGTAATCACCGGTAATAAAGTTGATATGATCAAAGCTGGCATCGTAGACCCCGTCCTAGTTACAAAAACCGCGTTAAAAAACGCTGTTAGTGTGGTAAATACGATTATTTCAGCAGATTGTGTAATAAGTAACGTAAGAATTGATCATGAGGGCAGTTAATTATTATATAATAGTAGAAAATATAAAAATACCAGATAGAAAAGTTGCAGGATTGTTCATTACAGACGATTTAGATACTGACAATAGGTATATAAAGGCTAAAGTAATAGCAATAGGTAATCTTGTCGAAGGTTTACAAGATAATGATACAGTATACTATGATAAACATGCTGGCCATGGTATTACATGGAAAGAAAAACTATATCATGTTATAAAATTAGGTGATGTAGTTTTGGTAGAATGAAATTAAGTGCACAAGATTTACGTGAAATTAAATTATTTAAATACTACAGACTTGTTAGAAAATGGGCGTGTAAAACAAATAATATACTAGATGCAGATTTAGAACTTTTAATCTATTTAGATTGTAAAGGAAAATTTACACGTAATGATTTTATTGATGGTGTTTATATATACTCATGGGATAAAGCAAGGTGGGAGAGATTAAGAAGAAATGGTTGGATAGACACGTGGAGATATAGAAACAGAACAACAATTAAATACAGTATATTTAAAACATCATTTAAGTGTAGTCAATTAATAAGTAGGATTTATAGAATTTTACTAGGTGAAGAAGACCTACCCACTTCAGAAAGAAGTGTGTTTTATAAAAATAAATCATATACAGATAAAGTATTTAACAAAGCGATAGATGATATGATAAAAGATAAAGATAGATAATTATGCCAAAAGGACCAGGTACATACGGTAAAAAAAGAGGGAGACCTAAGAAAAAAAAGAGTTCTAAGAAAAAGAAAAAGAAATGAGTGCAATATTAGCAAAACTATTCGGTAAAGCTAGTGGTGGTATAGTAAAATCATTATCTAATGTTGCTGATAAATTTATTACAACAGGCGATGAGAAAAGAGCGTTTCAAAAAGATATGGAACAAATTTTTCTTGATGCCGAAGCAACAATGCAACAAAATGTTACCGAGCGTTGGAAAGCAGATTTAGAACATGGAAATTTTCTTACAAGATCAGTACGTCCACTGGTTTTAATCTTTTTAATTATATCTACTGTTATTATGGTTTTTATTGATTCAGGATCAATAAATTTTAACGTTGAACAGAAATGGACTGACCTTTTACAACTCGTTCTTATGACTACGATCGGTGCTTATTTCGGTGGACGAAGTGTTGAAAAGTTCAATCAATTTAAAAAGAAAAAATAAAATGGCAAGAATTGGTAATTATAAACCAGATACGGACGTAACAAAAGATGATAAATTATTTGGTACTGACTCAAGTGGTGTAACGAAAAACTATCGTTTACGGGAGGTATCTACATTTTTTAAAAATACTAATGCTTCTGGAGCACCAGCACGATTTGGATACCAATATAAATCTAGTGGTAATGGAACGTTTACACCAACGTTTTCTAGTGGATCTACATTTGCTAATTTAACTTCAGTAAAAGTAAATAAATATACATATGGTGAAACAACTTCATCAGAAGATATACTCGCTATATTAGCAGGTAAAGATATTATTATAGTAGATGTAGAAGATCAAAATAACTTTGGAGTATATACAGCAGGAACACCTGCTCAGGATGGTTCCACTGATTTTTATGATATTTCTTTAAGTTCCGTTCAAAATAGTAACGGTTCATTTACAAACGAAAAATTTTATTCAATGATAGCGTATGGTGGGGGTGCTGATAAAGCCTATACACACACCCAAAACTCAGGTGCCACGATATGGGAAGTTGAACACGATTTAGGCAAACGTCCATCTGTTACAGTTGTGGACGTAAATAACATACAAGGGTATGGAATTGTAACACACACTAACGCAAACGAATTAACAATAACTTTTCCAGGAGACACAACAGGGAAAGCATATTGCAATTAAAATAAACAACTATGGCTGGAATACCTTTTTTACACAATATAGATCTTAATGAAAATCAATTATTAAACGCAAAATTACACACTTCGGGTACCGCACCTACTAACCCAGGAACTGGTACAATATGGTATGATAGTACAAACGATAAGGTAAAAGTATATACGACTACCCCTACTCCAGATGCTTGGATTACTGTTGGATTAAATACAGAAGAAGTTCAAGATATAGTTGGTGCTATGTTTACAAGTAATACTGAAACTGGAATAGCTGCTACATATGAAGATGGTGATGGAACTATAGATTTAGTTGTTGGTAACGCAACATCTATAACAGTAGCTGATACTACTGACACATCTTGTTTTGTAGGATTATGGGAATCAGCAACGGGTGATTTAGCACCTAGAACAGACGCGGGTATAACTTACAATGCTGGTACTGGAATCTTATCAGCAACTGGATTTTCAGGACCTTTAACAGGTAATGCTGACACGGCAACTGCTTTAGCAACAGCTAGAGCATTTACAACAACTGGAGATGTGGTTTTAGCTTCTGTAAACTTTGATGGTTCTGGAAACTTTACTACAACAGCAACTATTCAAGCAAACGCTGTTGAAGGATCAATGCTTAATAATAATATTATATCTGGTCAAACAGAATTAGCATCCGGTTTAGCGTCTACAGATGAATTAGCAGTTAGTGATGCCGGTACATTAAAACGTATGGATGTTAGTGTATTACAGTCATACTTACAATCTAATCTTACATTTACAACCAATACCAATACAGGTGCTGATATGACAGAGGGAACTCTAAGAACTAAATTAGCAGCTATAACAGAAAACGTAACAATTGGTGATGCTAATGACGTACAAGTTACTATAGCTGGTAATCTTGTTGTATCAGGTACTACCACAACTGTTAATTCAACTACAGTAACTCTTAATGATCATAATATAGTATTAGACACGGGAAATAACACATCAGCTGTTGTTGATGGTGCTGGTATTACATTAGAAGGTGGCTCTGGTAGCGATGTAACTTGGATGTGGAATGCTTCAGGTACAGCTATGGAATTAAAACTAGGTTCTAGTTTGACAGCTGCTAAATTTGGAAATATAACAGGTACATTAGTAACTGCTTCGCAAACTAATATAACTGCTGTTGGTACACTTTCAACGTTAACAGTTGATAATGTTATTATAAACGGAACCACAATAGGTCACACAGGCGATACTGATTTAATGACACTTGCTAGTGGTGTTTTAACTGTAGCAGGTGAAGTTGATGCGACTAGCTTAGATATATCGGGAGACGCTGATATTGATGGTACATTAGAAGCTGACGCAATAACAGTCGATGGTACAGCACTTAATACAGTTATTGACAATAGAATTAAGGTTATACAAAAAACAGCAACAATAGATGTTAGTTCATTACATAGTACAGCACTTAAATGTAATATTGCACATGGTATGATTTCAAATAACTTAATTGTTAAGTTATATGATGGTACTACATTTTTAGATGTGTTTGCTGATATTGACAGAACAGACAATAATACATTACAAATTACTTTTGCATCCGAACCTACCAACGATATTGTAGTTATTATACAAGAAATAATTGGAGACAATATAGCTGCAGGAGGTAATATTACTTATCCAAGTTCTTAACAGGTAAATAATAAATAAAATTAAAATATGGCACAGAATTTTTTAACCGGTATAAATATCGTAGGGGACGCTTTATCTATAAGCGGAACCTCTGCCATTTCTTCAGCAAGGCATTTCGCCGCAACAACAATCACATCAACAGGAACAGTTATCATAGGAGCTTATGGAGCAGGCGGTGCAGCTGGTGATGGTTGGAGAATTACTACCACAGATATATATGGTCAAACCGATGCAGTTGATAAAATATCTTTATCATCTGTTACAGGAAATGCAGGTTTTGCAGGTGTAGTTACCGTAAACACTGCATCAGTACAATCAGGATTTGAATTAACAGTAAGTGGTGATATATATGCTAGTGGTAATGTAGAACCTGCAGGATATTTATATTCTGGTACTATAGCTGCTGCCAGTTCTGATACAGATAAGTTTATAGTGTCCGACAGCGGTGTTTTAAAATATAGAACAGGTGTCCAATTGTTAAGTGATATTGATGCTTTACCTTTAGGTGGTGGTATAATAACGGGTCATGTATTATTCAATGATGGTATTGAATTACGATTAGGTGCTGATACTGATATGGGTTTATTTGCTTCATCAGGAACTAGCAATATAAGAGTTAATGAAGGTATTTTTGCTTTAAGAGCAAATGATCTTAGACTAATGAATCAAGCAAATGATGAAAGTTATATAAGAGCGGTTGATGATGGCGCGGTTACAATCTATTATAATAATCTACCAAAATTACGAACCGCAAGTATCGGTGTGGGACTTGATGTTATGTCTGGTCACGAAGCTGAAGGTATTGTTAGAATAGGTAGGTATGATGCTAATATAAGTAGGTATCATGATATAAAATCTTATGTATCTTCAACTGCAGCCTCAAATTATTTAAATTTTAGTTTGCATAATGGTACAGAAAATAGTGTATCAGATGTAATGACGTTAAAAGGTGATTTATCCGCAACTTTTACAGGGCATGTTAATATCACTGGTTCTTCAAAAAATCTTGTTTTAGCTAATTCTAATAATATTCGTTTTAAAAATAATGCTGGCGCTGAAAGAAACATATTAACATTGGATAGTACTGATGATGTTCAGTTTGGTGGCTCTATAACTGATATTAGATTTTTAACCGACGACTCTAGCGAAAAAATGATTATCAAATCCGACGGAAGTGTTGGAATAGGAACGGATTCGCCCGATGCTCCACTTCATGTATCATCATCAAGCAGACCTGTAGTAAAGCTCACATCAACAGATGCTAGTGCAAATCCCGGTCCAGTAATATATTTAAATAGAGAAAGTGGTAGTCCTGCCGATTCGGATTATATTGGGGCTTTATATTTTGATGCCTTACCTGATGCTGGAGCGTTGACAACTTTCGCAAGAATAAAAGGAACAATAATAGATGCAAGTGATGGTGATGAAGAAGGTGCAATAGTTTTTGATACTACACTTGGTGGGGACACCAATGTTGAAGCTATGAGAATTGTTGGAGGAAAAGTTGGTATAGGTACTTCAACCCCAGGGACTTTACACTCCACGGATTATGGAAATATAAAATTACAAATATCAGGTGGGTCTAATAGTAGTCAATTAATACTAGACGGAACATTTGCTGGTATTATAATGTCTGATAATAACACAACCGCAGACGCAAGAGTTTTTCAGCAACAAGTTAGCGCTGGAGTATTTACAATAAAATCATTAAATGACAACGGGACAAGTGGATCTGCATTAGTTTCAGTATTACATGGTGGTGATGTTGGAATCGGTACGGATGATCCAGGGTATAGATTAGAAATTGCAGAAGATACAAACGGCGCAGTTGATTTATTAAGATTAAGAAACGCAGATTTAACTTATGCACAAACATACGATTTCCAATTAGATACAAGTAAAGATTTAGTAATTACAGGTTCAAGTGGTTCTGGTGGAGTTAAATTTGTTCCAGGATCAAGGGGTGTGACTGTTGCAGGTAAAATAAAGTCAACAGAAACTCCTGCGGATTTAGCTTCAGCCCCAACAATAGCTTTTGGAGATGGTAATACTGGGTTTTATGAAAGATCTGATAACGATCTAAGATTATCTATAGGAGGTGCCGGTACATGGGAGTTTTCAGCAAATTGTATGGGTAACGTTAACGAAGGTAAAGCTCATCTTAACAGTGAAACTGCAACAGCTACAAACCCTTCAGTAATTCCATGGAGAAATGATGCAGACACTGGAATAGGAAGAGGCAGTGCTAATGTTCTTTCTTTGATTGCAGGTGGTGTAGAAGCATTAAGTCTTAGCACTACTTCTGGAACTTTTGCAGGTAATGTTATAATTGGTGGTGATTTAACGGTTAATGGTACAACCGTAACATTGAATTCTACAACACTAGCTGTTGATGATAAAAATATTGAACTTGGATCTGTAGTGGATGTAGCTTCACAAACTGCCACTTTAGCAACTTCAACTGCTGTTGTGACCGTGGCATCAACAAGTGGATATGTTCCTGGTGCTGCATTAACAAAAACAGCTGGTACTGGTGTGTTTGGTTCTACTCCTGTTATTCTCACCGTTGATAGCGCTACACAATTTACTGCTAATGTTAATCATGCTACAGCTGGTGCTATAACATTTACCGTTGGAGGTGCAACTGATGCCACAGCAAATCTTGGTGGTATAACATTAAAAGGCACTACAGATAAAACGATATTATGGACAAATTCAACAGACACATGGGATTTCAATCAAAATATAAAAGTTACTTCGACTGGTGGTTCTACTTATCTTGCAAACTTTCTACCAAGTGCAGGTAGTGGTTACGCTAAATTGTATCAGGATAGTAATAATCACATGTCGTTATATATGGCTAATGCTAGTGGAACTGCAAATGTAGTACTTAATTCCTCTGGAGTTTCCTATGTAAAAGGTGGAAATTTTATCATAGGTGGTTCATCTGATAGTGGCGAGTTGCTTCAAGTGGAAGGAACTGGAACTTTTACAGGTGATATAACCGCCGTTGGTGAATCTAGAAAAATAAGAATAGTAAATGCTGGAGGTCAAGAAGCTGTACAATTATTATCAGATGGTAGTGGTGATGGACAATTAAGAATTAATGATAGTGGTGGAACTACAGTGGCACTTTTATATGGAGAAAGTGGTGCTCATAATTATATAAATCAACCATTATCAGTAAATACTACGACGGCTCAATCAGGATTTGAATTAACAGTAAGTGGTGATATATATGCTAGTGGTAATGT
>Ga0066852_10001395_pt1 | contig 10390 bp, 11 predicted proteins | sample ETNtaG_27_FD_67283 | JGI IMG/M metagenome (GOLD analysis project Ga0066852, IMG submission 67283) | Marine microbial and viral communities from oxygen minimum zone, Eastern Pacific Ocean - ETNP201406SV63 | ecosystem: Environmental > Aquatic > Marine > Oceanic | place: Pacific Ocean: Eastern...
ATGATAGGCTTATGTCGTTGTAAGGAGGCATAAAACAAGTACCTGAAATAACATCTTGACATATTTTCATTTTAAATTAAAATTTAGGGAAGTTTCAAAATTTAAAGTAATTACATACTACGTCATATAGTACCCATCATTTACATTACCCGAATATGAACAATACTCACCAACCACTTTTTGGAATACCGTTAACCAAGCTCGAAGATTTCCTACAGGATTCGATATACTTCAGAGATACCAGAGCTCGTACGCGTTTTCCAAGCTTAAGACATGGAGAGGATAGTAACGGGAATGAAAGACTATATGTTTTTGATAGATTTTTAATGCATCATGATTATGTAATACAAAAAGCATCAGGAAGAAGATTTGTTGAAATAACAAAGGATAACAATGAAATTCATAGAAGTGGCAACGTCATCCCCGGTGCAATGACTGTTTCAAAAATAATTCTTCCTCTTGAGATACTGATGCCGGAACTGGAAATACACAATGTCAGCATTAAATTCACCAATTCATCAATTTACGATGAAAAAACAAAGGATGTTTTTTCTTTTCAATTTGTAAGCCATGAACAGATACAAATTAACGTAAATACATATCAGGCACAGGAAACAGTTGCTAAAACCGTTATTACGGGTAGGATCAACCCCTTCAGAGAAAAAACGACTAAGGTCAAAGAAGAAGATGTTAATGAAACAAAGCTGAATACTGTTCGAGAATATCTAGGCACTTTGGCAGTTGAAGGCGAAGCATATATACAGAAAGACGTTTACAGAGACTATACATACCCACTTTCCTACATTGCCACGTTACCGTCTGCTGCGATTGTCACACAAATGGAAGGAGATGGAGGGATGATAAATATGTTAAAAATGGATTTTGGCAATGTCGATATGATACCCATAACTGATGAAAAAGGACCCGTAGTAAAACTGGAAAGGGCAAGACAGAGAACCTCTTTTAATAAAATAATAACAGAAATTGTAGACGGGGTTGTCACATATTATCGGGGACTTGCTATAGTCAACCCGGTTGCCAGTTTCAGAAACCCCGCAAAATAACAACCTTATGGATTCATCATTCCGCATCGTAAGAAACATCTACTTCCATATCATCTTTCTTTTCGTCCTGTTTCTAACGTTCCCGGGCTGTACTAATCATTCCCCAATATCAAATACAAATATATACGAAATAAAAATAAATGACAAAACGTCTCATGCGGAAGTTGCTTTTACTCGAAAAGGTCGTACAATAGGCTTGATGTTTCGGGAGGCATTAGACAAAGACCACGGAATGTTGTTTATTTATCCACAAGAGCAAAGTTTATCATTCTGGATGAAAAATACAAAGATCCCACTTTCGATTGCCTTTATAAATTCTGAAGAAGTAATTACACAGATAGATTCTATGGCCCCCTACAGCTTAATGAGCCATACGTCAAAAGAGAAAGTGAAATATGCTCTTGAAATGGAGCAAGGCTGGTTTGGGAAAAATGGAATTAAGGTCGGAAGTAAGGTTGTCCTTTCCCCTGAAATTAGAAACTTAAAAACGGAGTAAATATGAAGGCCAGGCAGCTTCATATCACAGCTTTAAATTTACAAATTTAACTTTAATACTTAATGGCGGTTTTTCTTATACGCGGAAACTATGAAAGCAATAATTTTTGATCTTGATGATACACTATACGATTGCACAGGCTCGCTACTTGAAGCGTCCAGAAAACGTGCCGCAAAGGCAATGGTTGATGCAGGATTGCCGTGCACAGAAGAAGAAGCATATTTAATGCAAAAAGAAATTTCAGAGACGCATGGCCCTTATTTTCCTGTCTTCAATGAAATAGCAAGTAAGTATAATAAAGACCACGACTTCATCAGTGCGGCCCTGAAGACATATAATAGTAATGAAGTAACGGACATAAAACTCTTTCCGGATGTAGTGCCAACGTTAGAAAGATTAGCACAGGAAAAATATAAGCTGTTTCTGCTAACAACAGGACTCCACGAAAGGCAACATAAAAAGATAGAGTTGTTGGGACTGAAACCTTACTTTGACGAAATAATAATTAATGATCAGGAGGTTGGGTTATTAATGGAAGACTGCTTTGAGGCAATCGTGAGAAAGTATTCATTAAACCCTCAAAATGTCATTGTCGTTGGAGACCGGGTAAGGGAAGAGTTGAGAATTGCAAAAACCAAAGGCATGGTAACAGTCCAGATGTTACATGGAAGATTTAAGGAAGAAACCGCTTATGATAGTTCAAACAAACCCGATTACAGGATAAAACGATTTTTCCAGCTACCGACTTTACTCAAATTGAAAGATATAGGAAAGACGCATGACGCGCTGAAGATGTTAGCCTTTGGTGGCGGCACGGGTCTCCCAATTGCGCTTGAAGGTATGAAAACATATAGCGAAGATTTAACGGCAATTGTAACCGTAACAGACTCCGGCAGAAGCTCAGGTGTCATAAGAGAAGAATACGGTATATTGCCCCCCGGCGATGTAAGAAACTGCCTGGTGGCACTTTCAGAAACAGAGGAGCAGGAAAAAGATTTATATCAGCTTTTTCAATACCGATTTAATAAAGGATCACTTAACGGAATGAGCCTTGGCAATCTATTGATGGCCGCATTGACGGATATAACCGGAAGCTTTGATCTTGCCATTAAAAAAGCAAGCAAGATACTGGCGATCAAGGGAAAGGTTCTGCCTTCCACGCTTACCAGTACTCACATTTGTGCTGAATTAAAGGATGGTTCAATCGTAGAAGAAGAGCTGAATGTACGAGGCCTTAAAAAGGCACCGATAGAAAGGCTCTTTCTGAAAACAAACGATACTAAATGTCCACCAGACGCTATTAGTGAAATTGAAAAAGCAGATATAATCGTAATTGGACCGGGAAGCCTTTACACAAGTATCATATGCAACCTTCTTGTCGGTGGTGTTAAAGAGGCATTACAGAACACAAAAGCAGTAAAAATATATCTCTGTAATATCGTCACACAGCCAGGACAAACAGATAATTACACTGCATCGGACCACATCAAGGCAGTTACAAGATATCTTGGTGAAGGAGTTTTAGATTATGTGCTTGTTAATAACAATTTCCCACGTAAAGAGATAATTGAAAAATATAGAAAAGAGGGAGCTGACATTGTCTCCCTTGATGAAGATCTGGAAAACAATAATGTTGCGGTAGAGGTTACCGATTTAATTGAAAATCTAGATCAAAAAAGAATCTTGTGGGAGAAGCAGGATTTGATAAGGCATGATCCTGAAAAACTGGCAGATTCTATCTGCAGGATTTTTGCTAAGTTATCACTCTCTGGCACTGAACGTAATTAAAACACACACATGTCCAAACTCATATCTCTGATATCGACCCGGGTTGAAGCAATCATATTTGACCTGGACGATACCCTATACGATTGCAGTGGAACGCTTGTTTTAAAAAGGAAAAAACTTGCCGCAAAAATCATATCAAAAGCGATCAAATGCTCCGAGGCAGAGGCGTTAAAATTACAATTAGAACTTGAAGGCCGCCTTGGTCCAAGGGCAGATATTGCATGTGAAATCGCCAGTTTATACAACCTTCCGGAAGAGTTCTGCAAAGAAGTCACCAATACCGTTAATACCCTGGAAGTAGAAGGTGCCATTTTATTTCCAGACACAATGGATTCTATCAACGAACTAAAAAAAAATGGCTATAAGCTATTTTTAGTTACCTTCGGCAATAGAGAGATACAGAAAAAAAAGATAAAAGTCCTTGGCCTTGAAAGAGCATTTGACGAAATAATCATAACAGAAAATCCACGAGGAAAGAAAAAATGCTTTAAAGAAATTTTAACTAAGTATGATTTAGAACCAGAACAGGTTCTTTGTGTTGGAGATAAGATTAAAGACGAAATAGAAGTAGGGAAGAGGCTTGGTATGTCTACCGCATTAATGAAACATGGCAGGCACTACCATTTCTATAAATCTGAAATCAATGACGGAGAACCCTATCTGCATATTACTAAAATTTCAGATCTTTTGGAAAATGACAAGGATTAGGGAATTTCGGGTATAGAAACCCAGCACGTCATTTCATCTTCAGCAAATAAATAATAGTCGCTGTCCCTATTATTAGGAAAGTGATTCAGGTAATAATTTTCAGAAGATGCTTGAATTTTATTAACAATTTTACTATATTCCAAAAAGCAATTTCTTATCATCATCTCACCTATCATTTGAAGCTAGGGCTGAGGTCGAAACCCGATTATAGTCGGTATTAAATGGAGAAGGATTTATGGAGAATTTTAACCCACAGGCTGTCGAACTAAACGAAAACATACAACGTGACAATGCCAATGTCCTGAGCATGTTGTCCGTACGCGGTAAGGGAATATTTTTTCCAAAAAAGGGAATCCTGGGCCAGTCTGCGGATGCTAAGGGGAAGGAAATTAATGCCACGATTGGAATTGCACTTGAAGAGGACGGCTCACCCCTGCGCCTGGGATGCATCGACGACCTGATCGATGTAGAACCGGCTGCGGCCTTTCCATATGCGCCGAGTTTCGGACGACCTGACCTGCGATCTAACTGGAAAGCGATGATCTACAAAAAGAATCCCTCCCTGCAGGGAACCGAGATCAGCAGTCCGGTCGTGACCTGTGCGCTGACCCATGGTCTCAGCATGTCAGCCTATTTATTTGGGGATAAAGGCGACCAATTGATTACTCCGGATCTTTATTGGGGGAACTACCGGCTTATATTTACAAACACTTACGGCGTTGGGATCGAGACCTATGAAACGTTTGAGGGAGACGGATTTAACGTTGCCGGTCTCCGGGAAGTATTGCTCAGCTCAACCGCGAAGAAATGCCTCGTGACCCTGAACTTTCCGAATAATCCCACCGGTTACACACCAACCGTTTCGGAAGTTACGAGGATACGAGACGTGTTGGTCGAGGCTGCAGACAGCGGACGGGATATTGTCGTGTTGATCGACGATGCCTATTTCGGATTGGTATACGAGGAAGGTATCACCAGGGAATCGATCTTCGCTGCATTAGCCAACGCTCACGAGCGCCTGCTGGCGGTAAAAATTGACGGTGCGACGAAGGAGGATTATGTTTGGGGGTTTCGTGTTGGCTATCTCACGTATGGGATAAAAGACGGAAGCAAATCGGTCTACGAGGCGCTTGAGGCGAAAACGGCGGGTGCTATACGCGGCACAATCTCGAATAGTTCAAATCTATCACAGTCGCTGCTGAATGCCGCCTATAAGGATGAGAATTATAACCAGCAGAAACAGGAGAAATACCTGACATTGCAACGCCGGTACACCAAAGTGAAGGAGATTTTGTCAACACATCCTGAGTATGAGGAGTATTTCACCGCCTTACCCTTCAATTCTGGTTACTTTATGTGTTTGAAGCCGGTCGCTGTGGATCCCGAGAAAGTCCGTCAGATTTTGCTGAGTGACTATTCCACGGGCATCATCGTCGCCAGCGGCGTCATGCGTCTGGCGTATTCGTCCACTCCGTTTGACTTGCTGGAGAAGTTGTTCGACAACATCTTTCAGGCATGCCAGAAAGCGAAAGCCTGAGTGTACGACAGTTGCACCGGTTATTGTAACCGGAAGTATGTCGTATACGGCAATCGTATATTTTCAATAGATCGAATTCAAGAGATTGGGGATTGAGGGATACGGGTTATGAGCCCGACGAGCTACAAAGTTGCTTACTTAACTCAGGCCGTCTTATCGTTATCAACTATCTCGCCAGGTAATGTACCCAGCCCCGGCCAGATCTTTCTTCCCGGATAAATCGTTGTATTTATACCGGTATGAACTTCGTCCGCAACTATAGCCCCAAGCTTCCTTCTGCCTGTATCAACCGGTTTGCCCTTCACTGCAGATCTTACATTCTTGTTATCATGTTTTAAGTTCGCCGTTATTGTCCCAGCACCTAAATTACTATTATTACCTATAACACTATCTCCTATATAAGAGAGGTGAGGCACTTTAGCATTATCCATAATTATACTGTTCTTTATCTCTACTGCCTGCCCGATATGGCATCCGTTTCCGATAGAGGTATTTCCTCTTAAATAACTGTTAGGTCCTATGCGGCAGTTCTCACCAATAACCACATTCCCTTTTATATATGTCCCGGACAGGATTTCCGTTCCTTTGCCTACTTTCAATTTTCCCTTTATGGTGACATTTTTTTCTACTTTTCCCTTCATGTCACTCTTTATTTCAGAAACCAGGGTGTTATTTGCTTCAATCAAATCCCAAGGATATCCCACAGAGAGCCAATGTCCTTTTATTTTTTCGCATATAATTTTCTCTTTTTTAACAAGCATATTTATATAATCAACTATTTCATATTCACCTCTTTGGCTTTTTTTAAGCTTAAAATCAAACACTGATTTATCAAAAACATACAGTCCCGTATTCGCAATATCGGAAACAAACTTTTTGGGCTTTTCAACAACCTTCTTAACCTCTTTGCCCTTCACAACAAAGACACCAAACCTGCCTGGGTTTTCAACCTCACACCCCAAAACGGCATATTTGTGTTTTAGACACGCCCTTATGTCTCTCTTAGAAAAAATATCATCTCCGCCTATTACAATAAATTTGTCCTTAATCAACGGTTCAACATATTTCAGCGCATGCCCTGTACCCAACTGTCTCTTTTGCTCAACATATCTTATTTTCAATTTCCCATACTTGTGACCAATTTCATTGTGTATCATCTCTTTCTTATATCCAACTATCACGATAACTTCGTTAACCAGCCCCTGCATGGCATCGAGATTGTGCTTTATTATCTCTTTATTCATTACCTTAAGAAGTGGCTTAGGCATTGTTAACGTTAAAGGCCACGTCCTTGTACTTTTTCCTGCAGCCATTATTACCGCTTGTATCATATCAGACACCTATCTCTTTCTTCATGTCTTTTGCAATATCATTTGCCATTTTTTGGATCTCTCTTTTGTTTTCGCCTTCAATCATAATTCTGCATAGATTCTGTGTTCCAGAATACCGGACAAGGACTCTTCCTTTTTTACCCAACTGCAATTCCGCAATTTTAATATCTTTATTTACTTTCAGCTTGTTAATACTCTTTTTCTCCTTCACTGCAACGTTAACAAGCACCTGTGGCAGTGATTTCATACACCCTGCCAGCTTACTAAGTTTTTCACCCCTCTCTTTCATCACTCTCAACAGTTGTAAAGCAGAAATTATTCCATCTCCTGTGGTTGTATAATCTGAGAATAATATGTGCCCCGACTGCTCACCTCCCAAAACATAACCTTTTTTCCTCATCTCATCAACAACATATCTATCGCCAACCTTCGTCTTAACAACTTTTATATTTTTCTTTTCCATCGCAATATCAAAGCCCTTATTAGCCATGATAGTTACAACAACATGATTTTTCTTTAACGTTCCGCTCTCTTTCATTTCAATTGCGCATATCGCAATAATATGGTCACCGTCAACGCTCCGCCCTTTTTCGTCACAAACAATTACTCTGTCAGCATCTCCATCCAGTGCAATTCCAATATCCGCCTTTTCCTTTTTCACAACCTCCATCATCTTTTCCGGATGCAAAGCACCGCAATCTAAATTTATGTTCAATCCATCCGGCTTGTCATTGAGCACAATAACTTCTGCTCCAAGCTCACTAAAAATATGAGGAGCTGTATTGTATGCCGCTCCATTTGCGCAATCCAGCACAATTTTTAACCCTTTAAGGCTCATGCTTTTTACAGAAGCTTTTACAAATTCTATATATCTTCCTTTCGCATCTTCAATCCTGTATGCTTTTCCAATCAAATCTCCCTTAACGTGTTCAGTCTTTACTTCTTCTGATAAAACATATTTTTCAATCTCATTCTCAACAATATCCGGTAGTTTATATCCATCTTCACTAAAAATCTTTATCCCATTGTCTTCGGCAGGATTATGTGAAGCGCTAAGTACAATTCCGGCATCCGCATTCAGCGATTTAGTTAGATGCGCAATAGCAGGCGTTGGCATAGGGCCGACGAGTAAAATATCGGCACCTACCGAGGCGATACCTGAAGATAACGCGTTTTCCAGCATATAGCCACTGAGCCTGGTATCTTTTCCTATGACAAATTTAGACTTTTCCTTTCCACATTTCTTTTTAAAAACATGGGCGACGGATTTGCCAACATTCAATACCACTTCAGGAGTCATCGGGTAAGTATTAGCAGCTCCTCTTATTCCGTCTGTTCCAAACAATTTTCCCATTTACATTCGCCTATATTAAAGCAATGATTATTGCCGGTTTTTTTAACTAATTAATCTTATATTTCTGTAATTTGACATGAACGTTAAATACCGATGGGCAGTATGCCCGTTTGATAAGTAATTATAGAGGCAGGGCACTAAGAAAGGAATAATAAAGAAGAAAAGACTAGAATTGAAAGGCACTCACTTCAAAAAGCAAGTGCCTTCCAATTTAGCTTGTAAAAATTGAAAACTAATCACAACTTTAGAAACGCTAACTATCGTGAGGTTGCTACGTAATATACGTTTAACTTACACAGAAGGCTGAAGACAAAATATATACTTACACCATTTCTTTGAATTTTTTACCTACCTTAAAGCCTACTGTCCTGCTGGCCTTGACCTTAATTGGTTCTCCTGTTTGAGGGTTTCTTGCCGTTCTGGCTTTTCTTTTCTTTACCGAAAAAGTACCAAACCCTATCAGCTGAACATTTTTATCTTTCTTTACACCTTTGGCAATACCACATAATACGGCGCTTACAGCTCTCTCGCCCCCGGCTTTTGACGTTCCTAACTCTTTTGCTACTGCCTCAACCAATTCTTGCTTATTCATAAAACCCCCTCTCTAAAAAGGAAAAATATCCAAAATATATAACGTTAACAACCTCTGCTACATTGCCATACCAATTATTATACCTTCAAATACAAGTTTGCCATTTACTATCCCCTGTACGTCAAAAATTGCTCTTCTGTTTCTTAATTCTGAATTCTTTGCAACAATGATCAATTTATCGCCCGGAAGCACTTTCCCTCGAAATTTAACCTTGTCTATACCACCAAAACCAAAAAACTTTTCTGTTTCAATTGAACTCTTAAAATAATAGGTGCACAATTGTGCGGCAGCTTCTACCATCAATACACCAGGCATAAGAGGATTGCCGGGAATGTGCCCACGTACCCAGAATTCGTCCTCTTTTACATCCTTATAACCAATAATTATTTTGTTCTCAGGTTCAAACTTGAGTACACCGCTTAACTGCTCTATCTCGTAACGATGTGGTACTATCTGCCTGATACGATCAATATCAGCAGCTATCTCATTTAAATCAATTGTATCTATGTCTACGAGGAATTTCTGCGGCATTGCAAAATACTATTATTAAGATATATTTTTGTCAATAAAAAATTATAAATTAAAAACCTGTTCGCGTTGATTGTTACTTATAATCTAAAAGATATGGTAGCGGCGCAGGGACTCGAACCCCGGACCTACGGATTATGATTCCGCCGCTCTAACCAGCTGAGCTACACCGCCACAAAGAAAGGCTCCTGCTATATGCATTTGCAACTGTACCTTAGCAGAACGAAACAGTATACATTATATATCCTATAGATCAAGCCGTTAATTTGTATACGTCAACATATGATAGAGGTAGAAACAAAGAAACACATGCGCGCTCTATAAAAACACTACTATCTGAAAAACATCCTCTATTTTTTTACCTTCCTTATTTCCTTTTTAATTTTATCAACCTTTGGGCCAAAGTTACTTCTGCCATATTGCTCCAACTGTTTGTCATACTTATAACTCCTTGCAGAAGCCAGTCCCAAGCCATCACCCTGTACTCCGTATTCATATACCATGATTACCTGTCCCTCGCAAATATTCATAAGTACTGATTTAGTTTACAATTATATTGGAGACTGTAAACTTGGTTCCATTATGAAAACTACAATTAAACTTATACGAAATATCCTTGAAAGGTTCAACTTAATAGCAAATCTTACCGCTAAAAATCTAGCCCTGCTTCAATGGACTGCTCAACAAATAATAGAAGCCTTTCCCTGGGACACAGCTCTTAAGTATTTAATACGAGATCGTGATTCAATATATGGAAAGTATTTCAAACAACGTGTGAAGAATATGGGGATAAAAGAGGTATTATCTGCACCAAGGTCCCTCTGGTAAAATCCATATGTAGAGAGGCTGATTGGTTCAATACGAAGAGAATGTCTGGATCATATAATAGTATCAAACGAAAGACATTTGCAGAAAATATTATCTTCTTATTTTGAATACTACAATCAAGATAGAACTCATTGTGGCTTAGATAAAGATGTTCCCACCGAGCG
>Ga0066852_10001414_pt1 | contig 10333 bp, 9 predicted proteins | sample ETNtaG_27_FD_67283 | JGI IMG/M metagenome (GOLD analysis project Ga0066852, IMG submission 67283) | Marine microbial and viral communities from oxygen minimum zone, Eastern Pacific Ocean - ETNP201406SV63 | ecosystem: Environmental > Aquatic > Marine > Oceanic | place: Pacific Ocean: Eastern...
AATTCAACGCTGGCCGCACGTTTTCCTCTTCAGTTGATTACGCCGCACCCGCGCTACAGTTTCCACACGCACACCGATGGCAAGGACAGTACGATCAACGATATTGAAGCCCACCGGTTGCTGATCGACGGACGGTATTACTGGCCGGCTCGTCTCAATCCCCAAGATGCTGCTGAGCGCGGTATTGAAAACCATGACCTGATCCGTCTTTTCAATGATCGAGGGGAGGTAATCTGTGGGGCTGTCGTGACCGAGCGGATCCTGGCCGGAGTGGTGCATTCCTACGAGTCCTCGGCCGTTTACGACCCGATTGGCGAACCAGGTCTCTCGCCGGAACGGGGGGGTTGCGTCAACCAACTCACTCCCGCCCGGCCGCAGACAGCTAAGACAACGGCCACGGCGCCCAATTCATGTCTCATTGAGGTTGAGCAGTGGCGGGCCACTGCGGCGCTTTGAGCGTCTGTGTTCAGACTTCATCCCTGGCAAGGATACCGAGCCCGCCCACCAAGCCGAGCCCTTGTTCCCTTAACCGTTTTATAGATGCCCGAAGTCCTTCACTATTGCTCGGCTGAATTCCAGCCTATCCAGCAACGGGATAGTGACTGCTACCCAACCTGAATGATCTCGTCCGGTCGGCTGGAGATCATCTGTGCCCCGGTCTCGGTCACGAGGACGGGGTCGCAGTAGCGCGTGGCGCCCATTCCCGGCACTATGGCCCAGGGTTCCACAGTGATTACCATGTTGGGCTGGAGCGGGGCATCGTTGTAAAGCCGCAGGTTGCCGCGGTCGATCCGCCCCTCCCATTCCGTCGCCAGGCCGCGAATGAGCCCGGCGCCGCAGTGAATGTTGTCGTAGCCTGCGGCGATCAGCACTTGGCGCGACGCCCGGTCCACGTCACCGAAGCTCGTACCCGGCCGCATGGCCTCGATGGCTGCGTCCTGTGCATCGCGCGTGGCCTCCTGGTAGCGGCGCTGTTCTTCGGTTGGAGAACCGGTGAAGAGTGGCCGCTCGACTGCCGTCAGGTAGTTCCACACATAGGCCTCCACCACTAGAGTGACCAGCACGTCGGGCTGGAGCACCTCTCCGCTCGCGCCGGTATGCGGCTGGAGCGAGCGCAAACCCTGCTGGCTGTAGCAATTGACCCTGCTCTCCACCTCTCCGTACTCGCGTGCCGCGTATTCCGACATCTCCATCATGGCGCGTCCCGCGAGCACAACCTCAGGGATGCCCACCTTGGCCTCCTCGATGAAGGTCGCGATGCCCTGCTCCGCGATCCGGGTGGCAGCCGTGACCAGTGCCAGTTCCTCTTCCGAACTGACCAGGATCAGTTTCTCGAGGGCACTCGAGAAATCCGAGACTTCGAGCTTCGGCATTACTGTCTTCAGCATCTCGAGCGTGGTTACTGTGGTGCCCGTGGCATCGAATGAGATGTGACCGATATGCTGGGCTTCGAGGAGCCCGGTGAGGAGCGAGATTGCACTCTCAGTGTTGGGGCCGTCCATGTCGTTGTAGGTGTGCATCTCGGTGATGGGTGAGTGTTGCCTGGCTCGCGACGCCTCACCTTCGGAGAGAATCATAGCGGCGGGTCCGTCCCGCGGCACGATGGTAATAGTGGGGCGGCCCCAGGGGATGATGGGTACGCCGCTCAGGTAATAGGACGGGAAGAAGGAGAAAGCAACGGCCGCCTCGCTATCGCCAAGAGTTGCACGGATGCCTGCCTGCCGGCGCTCGATCTCATCCTTGCTGAAGATCGTCATGTAGGGCCTCGTTTCCCGCTAGAAGGAGAGAAAGAATAGGTGTGTTGCTCCCCTGATTTATCCGGACCCCCAAGGCGAGCAGTCGCTGGCCGCGGGTCTTAAAAAGAGTAAAACGACTCAAATTTCATTTGCGACGGTATTGACCAGCGTACCGACGAGGTTCACCTCGACTTCGACCACGTCCCCTTCTTTGAGAAAGATCGGCGGCTGGCGCTTGAATCCGACCCCGCCCGGAGTGCCAGTGACGATCACATCGCCCGCACACCAGGGTAAAGCCCTGGAGACATAGGAGATCAAAGTCGGGATGTTGAAGGCCACGTCGTTGAACTGGCCGAATTGCATTTGCTCGCCGTTCAGTCGGCTGGTGACGGTCAGCGCATCGGGATCTGGTATGTCATCCGTAGTGACCAGCCAGGGGCCAAAACCACCGGTAGCGTTGAAATTTTTACCCATGCTGTACTGATGGACGTGGAATTGCCAGTCCCGAACGCTGCCTTCGTTGTAGCAGGCATAGCCCGCGACATGGTCCAGGGCATTTTCTGGTTCAATGTGGGCCCCGCCTTTGCCGAGTACCACTGCGATCTCACCCTCGAAGTCCAGCTGTTCTGACGACTTGGGTACCAGCAGTGGTTGCTGGTGCCCCACCTGGGTCTGGGCGTGGCGGTGGAAAAGTACCGGGTAGTCACCGATGGTGCGACCCGCCTCGCGCGCATGCGCCAGATAGTTGACTGCTACGCAGATCACCTTCGACGCGTTCGGTATCAGAGGCAGGAATGTGACCTCGTCGAGTGGGAAGTCTGCCGATCGACTGCCGGCGTAGTCGGCGGCCTCTGCCAGGCGACCTGTCTCGAGCAGGGTTTTGAGGTCCGAGACGCCCTCGATCGACGAGCTTAGATCGACGATGCCGTCATCGGTCACGGCACCGTAACCACTCGCATTGTTCCGGGTAAAGCTGGTTAACTTCATTGGTCCTCCTGGTCGAGATGGGTCATTGGTAATGCGGCTCAGGCCTCAGCCCCGTCTAGCGTTATGCGAAGGCTGTCAGGCAGCACAGTCTGTCAATGATATAGCCAATTCGGCAGTAGTAAAACGTAGGCCGGTGTCAGCAGCAGGATCAGCAGGCGGATAATGTCCACGCACCAGAACGGCGTGACACCTTTGAAGACGGTGGTGGTCTTGACATCCTGGAGCACACCGGCGAGAACGAACACATTCAGACCCACCGGCGGCGTGATGAGGCTGATCTCGGTCACGACTACGGCGATGATGCCGAACCAGACCAGGATCTCTTCGGGGCCGAGTCCTGCGTAGCCGAGGTTTTGGACTACCGGAAAGAAGATCGGAATGGTCAGCAGCAGCATGGACAGGCTTTCGAACACGCAGCCAAGTACGATATAGATCGCGAGAATGATCAGCAGGACCATCAGCGGCGACATCTCAACCCCGGTGACGAAGTCCAGAAGCGCTGTTGGCAATCCGGCCCGGTTGACGAAATTCGAGAAGATCAACGCCCCGAACAGCACGGTGAACAGCATGGCGGTGGTTCGGGCACTGTTGACCAGGACTTCGTAATAGTCGCGCCAGGACCGCACGCCGCGGGCCAGGGCCAGCAGGAAGGCGCCTCCGGCGCCGATGCCAGCCGCTTCGGTGGGGGTGAAGATGCCGCCGTAGATACCCCCGATCACCAGTACGAACAGTAGCAGTGTGCCCCAGACTCCGCGCAGGGCCCTTAAGCGTTCAGGCCAGGTCATTCGTTCGGCCCGGGGGCCGTCCTGGGGTCGGCGCCAGACCACGTACTGCACAGCGACGAGGTAAAGCAATATGCCGAGCAGGCCCGGTAGAAATCCCGCCGCGAAGAGCTCCCGGATGCTGGTCTCGGTCATCAGGCCGTAAATCACCAGAATCACACTCGGCGGGATCAGGATGCCCAGCGTGCCGCCGGCGGCGATAGACGCTGTGGCCAACGAATCGGCGTAGCCGTACTGGCGCATCGGCGGCATGGCCACCTTGGACATGGTGGCAGCGGTAGCGAGACTCGATCCACAAATAGCACTGAAGGATCCGCAAGCGACGATAGTCGCCATGGACAGCCCACCCCGACGATGGCCGAGGAAAGCATTGGAGGCAGCATAGAGCTCTGCCGATAATCCTGCCCGGGACACCAGGTTGCCCATCAGGATGAAAAGCGGCACGACCGACAGGCTGTAGTTCAATGCTGTTTCCGAGACAAGGGTGCCGATCATTGCCAGTGAGGGCTTCCAGCCGGTCAGCAGGCCAAAGCCGACAAAACCGACAATGCCCATCGCAAATGCAATCGGTAGCCGCAGGAACACCAGGATCAAGAGAACGGCAAAGCCGATAAGTGCAACCGTCACGGTAGGATCTGTCGGAAGAGTAGTTTGGCGAGTGCCAGGTTATATCGCTGTCGTGGGGTGGTCGGGAGACATCGGCCCTTTAGCACGGGCATAACGAATGGCGTTAAAGCCAAAAGCAATGGCTGCGATTGCGTTCATGATTGCGATGAAATAGGTGATTGGAGCGTAGGGAATGGCCAGGAATTCTGTGGCATCGCCATACTTGACCATGAAGTCCGCGCTGATCCAGACCCGCCAGGAGACAGCGGCCAGCATGATCGCCATCAACAGGCTCAGTATGGCCTGTCGCGCATTGATCCAGCTGGTCGGCACCCAAAGGTCCATGAGGTCAACGCTGACATGTTCTTCCCGGTAACAGACTGTGGGCAAGATAGCGAAGACAATCAGGCCCATCATAAGTTGGGTCAGTTCCGTCGCCCCATCCAGGGGTGTGTTGAAGAAGTAGCGCCCCACAACGTCGATACAGGTCATTGCCATGAGGGCAAAGAGCACGATACAGGACACCCAGTCCCCGACTCCCGCCAGAGCTGACAGGCGGAAGCCGGGATGAGTGTTGTGCTCGTTTTCAGTCAGCGCACGATTTTCTCGCTGACCCATTGGTCTTTACGGGCTGGAACGGGCAATGTCGCGCAACTCACCGAGGGCAGCCTTGCCGTCTATACCGAGACCGTTCATCTGTTCGATCCAAGCGGCCTCGACCGGTGCCATCAGATCAAGGTACTCGGCATGGGTTGCCTGACTTGCCGTGGTGACCGTACTGCCCGATGCCAGAGCGTCGGCATGGCCAGCTTTGTCCGCGTTATCCCAGGCCTGGCCCGCCAGTCTGGTGAGCTTTTCGCCGGAGACGCTCAAAATAGCGTTACGATCTTTTTCCGATAAGCTGTTGAGAAAATCGGTATTGAGCAAGTACGCGAAACTGCCGTAGTACAACCCCCCAGGCATAATGGTCACATAGGGAACGACTTCCTTGAGACGAAAGCTCTTCTGGGTTTCTATCGGCATGAAGATGCCGTCAGCCACCCCAGAGGAGAGCGCTTCGTAGACCTTTGGTGCCGGCAGTTTTACGGCCGTCACACCTAGTGCCTTACCGACCTTGGAGCCGACCCCCCCGGGCACCCGGATCTTCAGACCGTTCAACTCGCTGAGGCTGTTGAGCGGGGTCTTGGTCTGGATGACTGCAGGTCCGTGTGAGCTCAGGCCAACCAGTGTGACCCCTTCATGTTCATTGGCCTTGGCCAGGTATTTCTGGTGAACTCGCCAATAGGCAACGGAAGCGGCCTCGGCACTGGTGCCCAGATTCGGCATCTCAACCGCCTGGGTGGCCGCGTAGCGCGTGTTGTAGCCGTGGAAAATCCAGGCAGCGTCGGCAACACCGTCACGAACGAGTTCAAATTGCTTGAGCGGCGAGGCGAGTTTGTACTCGATCTTGGTTGTGACACGACCCTCGGTTGCTTCTTCGATCCACTTGCCCCAAGTTGGCCAGACCTGCGAGTTGGTCAGGTGGGTCGGTGGTGCCCAACTACTGATGTTGAGTACTTTTTGGGCAGAAGCCGGGGTCACCAGGAGCAGCATGACGGTAGTGAGCCCCAATAATTTGAGTTGTTTGTTCATCTATATTCCTCCTTGCGGTTTGTATAAGGTAAACAAAATGACAGCTGTCGCAGTTGTTCACAGGGAATACCTGCAGGCACAACTATCAGTTCGGTATAGTTTGTTGAAACTTCGCTCTTGTCAAGGCGGGCCCGATATATCGCCCGGCTGAACTATTTGATGGTCAGGTTGAAGGAACATCTTAACATGATGAGAATCTACAGCCAGGACCGCGTATCAGGATGCGGCGTCAGCCAGGTTGTTCACTGGCGCGCTACAAACCGTTTACAGGAGGCGTTTAATGAAGAACCGGATCCCCCCCATCTGGATCGAAGGTACCGCGAGCCGTCAGGCGCACTGCGATCTACCCGAAGGCACCTACGAACGCGAGATCGGGCGCGAGGGATTCTTTGGCCCGGCCACACAGATGCATCACGCCCATCCACCAACAGGCTGGACGGCGTTCGACGGGCCGTTGCGCCCGCGTGCTTTTGACCTGACTCAGTTGAGTACCCCACAGGGGAATCCGTGGGACGCACCGATGGTGCTTTCCAATGCGGCGGCACAGATCCGCATGTGGGTTACCCGGGGCGGCATGAACTGCCTCGCCTGTAACGCGGATGGGGACCAGGTGCTGTTCGTCCACCAAGGGTCCGGTCATCTGTATTGCGACTATGGTCATCTGGCCTTTGCTGAAGGGGATTACCTGCTGATTCCACGATCGACCCAGTGGCGCCTGGACTGCGACGACACTGCGACCCTGCTGATGATCGAGGCGACCGGTGATGCGTTTGGTTTGCCAGATAAAGGCCCGGTCGGCCAGCACGCGATTTATGACCCGGCAATCCTCGATCATCCTGGGATCGACGAGTTATTCCAGGCCCAGTATTCTGAACGCGAGACCGCGGTTGTGGTCAAACGGCACAATACGCTGACCACGATCACCTATCCGTTCAACCCGTTGGACGCGGTGGGTTGGCACGGTGACCTCAGTGTGCAGCGACTGAACTGGCGGGATATCCGGCCGCTGATGAGTGCACGTTACCACCTGGCGCCGTCGGCGCACACCACATGGCTGGCTGAGCGGCTTGTTATCTGCACTTTCTGCCCGCGGCCCATCGAGAGCGACCCGGGGGCGCTGAAACTGCCGTTCTATCACGCCAACACCGATTACGACGAGTTCATCTTCTATCACCAGGGTCAGTTCTTCAGCCGTGACAACATCAAGCCCGGCATGTCGACCTTTCATCCATCCGGTTTCTCACACGGGCCCCATCCTGAGGCCTATCGGATCGCAATGGCACATGCGCGTAAAGAAACTGATGAGGTCGCGGTGATGATCGATACTCGCGATCCGCTGAATCTGCACGAACTGAGTGACGGCGTTGAATGGGGGGGTTACGCCGACAGCTGGAAGGCATAATGACAGTCTGCGACCTGGTCGGAGAGTAACGCTGGTGACGGTTGGAATCGCTTGATCCGGTGGTGGTCAGGTCGATATTGCCTGGGCCTCGCCCGGGCCTTTCGGAAACCGGTCCTGTCCTTAATCTGACTCTTCAGCCCAATGTGACGGGCAGCCGCCGGAACCCGCGAAAACGGATTCGCGGGTCACGTTCAGGAACTGCGGCCAGGTCAATACCCGGGAAACGTGCCACAAGCCGGCCAAAGGCGATGCGTCCCTCGAGTCTCGCCACGTTCATACCCGAGCATGCATGCTGTCCCTGGCCGAAGGCGACGTGGTTGTTCGGTGTACGTCCGATGTCCAGTTCGTCGGGCCGGTCGAACTGGGCCGGATCACGATTGGCCGCACCGACACCCAGAGTCAGAAAGGTGCCGGCCGGGATCTCGGTGCCGTTGATGACCATCGGTCCAGTGGTCAGTCGGTTGTTCAGCTGCAGTGGGCTCTCGAACCGCAGTAACTCTTCGACTGCTGAATCGATGAGTCCGGGGTCAGCTGCCAGCCGGTCAAGCTGGTCGCGGTGTGTGATGAGGGCGTGCAGGCCGTTGCCGATCAGGTTGGTCGTGGTTTCGTGACCGGCATTAAGCAGAAAGATGCAGTTGTGCAGCAGTTCCGGTTCGGTCAGTTTCGCGCCGTTTTTTTCGCCCTGGATGAGCCGGGTCAGGACGTCGGATGAGGGGTCCCCCGGTGATTGACGACGCATTGCTATCAGGCTCTTCAGGTACTCGATGAACTCGACCACGGCCTGGTTGCCCAATTCCAGTACAGTCTTTCCGGGTGCCGGTTCCAGCGCCGACAGGATTGCCAGTGACCAACCGCGCAGTGGGCTACGCTCTGAATGCGGGACATTGAGCAGGTTGCCGATGACCTCGATTGGAATACGCGCGGCAAAATCGCCGATGATATCCACCTGAACAAGGTCTGACATACGGTCGAGGAGATCGTCAATCAGGCTGACCAGGCCATCCTCCATTCGACGGATGGCCCGCTGGTTGACCGCACCCATGATGAGACGGCGTACCCGGGTGTGCAGCGGCGGGTCGTTGAACACCAGGCTGGTCGTGTGGTGTTCGAGCAGCGGGCTGTCACCGAACTTGGGGGTGAATTCGGCGTTCTTGTCCGAACTGGTGTTCGGGTCTCTGTAGGCTGTAACCACATCGTCGTAACTGGACAGGAAGAACGAGTTGGCAGCCAGCCGATGGATCGGGTCGTGACGGCGTAGCAGCGCGTACCAGGGGTAGGGGTTGTCGACAAAGCCAGGTGGCGGTTCGGTTAGCTGAAAATCACCCAGCTTGTCTGTGGACAGTGCTTTAGGGTTTGAGAGCTCTTGAGACATTGACGTCAGGCCTGTCGACTGGGCCCGATGAGTTTAGCACCCATCAAAGAGAAGTCTTTTCCGGGCAGTAACGTGTAAGCAGATCCCGGTTGTTTGACTGACCGTCTGCTGATTGCCGGTCAGGGCAACTCGCTGTATGTGAATTCCCGGGGTTTTCCCCTTGGTCGAAAACACGGTTAAATTACCCTGGACGAGAATATGGGGAGATGACAATGGCCAAGGTAGACACCAATCCGGCAGGCGAATGTCCGGACCACACGACCCTGATCGAACTCATGCGCCGGCGCCGCAGTGTGCGCCAGTTCCAGGCCGGCCAGCATGTTTCCCGCAAGACGTTGCTGGGTATTGCTGAGGCGGCCCGCTGGGCGCCGACCGGCGCCAATGCTCAGTGCTGGGATCTCGTTATCGTGGACGAACCGGATGTGCGGGATGCGGTGATCGAGATCTTTGTCGAGCAGTCCAAGCGACTGTTCGTCAATGCCAAGGGGTTCCCTGCTGTGAGCAAATCTTATCTCTCAAACACGGTTGCGATTTTCATGGTGCTCGGAGACCCGCGCTGGAAGGTGGCTTTTCCGCAACAGGACGATGATGCTGATGGGGTCGATGAATACACCTCGAACAACGAGAACATCTATTTCTGTTCGCTGGGAGCGGTGATCCAGAATATACAGCTTGCAGTGACGGACGCTGGTCTGACGTCAGCCTGGCTGTCCGGCGGCGGTGAAGCTTCGACCAACCGTGCGCTTTCAGAGTTGCTGGGCTATCCGGAGGGCCTTTCGGCCTGTGGCACGATTCCTGTCGGGTATCCCAAGAAAGACGTCAGGCTGCGTTATCGGCGGCCGCTGGAGCAGTTGGTGCACTTTAATGGTTACACAGCAACTCAGTTCCGCCCGCAGGGCATGCTGGATTACTACCTTGAACGGTTACGGCCGTTCCTGATGTATCGTAACGCCGAGCGGGTCGAGGAATGGGATGACGCAGAAGATAAGTGCGGCGAATGGCTGGCAGCCTTTACTGGGGCGGAGCCCAACCCATCTGGGCGATTCGATTGAACTGGGCGAGTATCCCGCTCTGTGCGATCGGACACCAGGGAGGCCGAGGACGGCTACACTTGGCAGTACAGGCGTATCGTGCCACTGCCTGTCATCTGGTAACCTGCTTGCAGCAGGCCATCGGCAACAATCAGAACGGGATCTAAACGGTTATCAGTTATGCGCCAGGAGCAGCCCAACTACATCTTTTTCATCAGCGATCAGCACCGTGCGGATCACCTCGGCTGTTACGGTAATTCTCAGGTCAAAACGCCGAACATCGACCGCTTGGCACAGTCGGGTACCCGGTTCGAGAACTTCTACGTCGCCAACCCGTTCTGTATGCCTAACCGGGCCTCTCTGATGACCGGCCGTATGCCCTCACTGCACCGCGCGCGGACCAACGGCAATCCGCTGCCGCTGGAATCTCGAACCTTCGTTAAATCGTTGCGCGAGGCTGGCTACCGCACAGCGCTGATTGGAAAATCGCACCTGCAGAACATGACCGGTCAGCCGCGGGCGTTTACTCCCCAGGAGGCGCTGGGTAAAGATGGCCAGGTCTTTGAGGCTTTCGAGCACGATCTTTATTCAGCGGATTACGAGAACGAGAATTCCCGTTTGTGGCGCGAGGATGCATTGCACACAGTCCGCACGCCATTCTATGGGTTTGACCATGTCGATCTTTGTACAGAGCACGGCGACCGAGTGGGCGGCAGCTACGCGCGCTGGCTGGCGGGCAAACACCCCGACCCTGACACGCTACGCGGGCCGGCCAACGCCATACC
>Ga0066852_10001417_pt1 | contig 10328 bp, 11 predicted proteins | sample ETNtaG_27_FD_67283 | JGI IMG/M metagenome (GOLD analysis project Ga0066852, IMG submission 67283) | Marine microbial and viral communities from oxygen minimum zone, Eastern Pacific Ocean - ETNP201406SV63 | ecosystem: Environmental > Aquatic > Marine > Oceanic | place: Pacific Ocean: Eastern...
GGCTCCTCCTCGTGCCCGAGAAAATCGGGCAGACGCTGGAAAAGTGGCTCTGCGAGGAGCGCGGGAGCAAGGTCGAGGCGAGAGTTCCCAAGCGCGGTCAGTTTCTCAAGTTACGCGGTCTGGCTGACAAAAACGCCGAGTCCCTCCTAAAGCGAAGCAGGCATTCTGGCAATCTGGAGAAGAAGGCCGCAGATGACGGAGCCCGGCTGCTCGGGTTAGAGGAGTTAGAAAATATCGTCTGTGTGGATATGTCGAACACGCAGGGGAAGCATCGCGTGGGGGCCTTCGTTTCCCTTCGTAATGGAAGACCTTCGAAAAAAGAGCTGCGCACGTACCGCGTGAGGAAGGCCGAGGCCGAGGCCCCCGATGACCTGAGCCAGATGGAGGAGGTAGTGGAGCGTTGGCTGAGGCACCAAGAGGACGGGTGGCCGTCGCTCCTGTTGCTCGACGGCGGGGAGCTCCACCTTTCGAGAATCCGGGATTTGCTAGAGTCTCATGGGGTGTGGGGAAGATTCGCGGTCGCTGCCCTGGCGAAGAGGGAAGAGACCCTCTACGTGACTGGCAGGGAGCCGATCCGGCTGGATCGGGAAGGCCGAGTGTTCGTTGCAGCTAGAGATTTGGCGCATCGGACATCGAACGCATTTCATAGGCGGTCTCGAAGCGCGAGCTCCCTCAGAGACCCCCTCGAGGACATCGAGGGAATGGGCCCCAAGAAGCTCCAATCTCTACTTCGTCACTTCGGAGGCCATCAGCAAGTCAAGAAGGCGAGCGTGGAGGCTCTGGCACAGGCCCCTATGATAGGCAGGGAAATGGCCAAGAGGATTCGAGAGCATCTCAGGTGAGGGACCTTGCGCGACCCCCACCGCAGGCTGAGTCGCTCGGTACAGGAGTTCCTGACCTCAGTTGGGGTTCCCGAAAGGGGTCATTTGGACGATCTGCCGAAACGTTGGGAGAAATTTTCGGACGTAGCGCTTCTGCAACGGTCTGCCTTCACCCACACGCGCTGGGACGGGCTCGGCCAAGCGGGGCTCTGGGAGGCAGTGGCAGAGGGGCTTTCCGTCTCCAGATTGGGCCGCAAGGGTGAGGTGTCCGGTGATTTCCGCAAGTCGAATGTAGAATTGCTTTTGGGGGAGGATGACGTTGTTGAGAGAATCGAGAACGGCTGTCGATTCGAGTATCCGTTCTGCTCGATAATGTGGAGCCAAGGAAATTTCTCGGAAAGGGTGCGGGTCACGAAGCTGGTCGAGAGAGGGGACGTGGTGGCTGATTTGTTCAGCGGCCAGGGATATTTCACAATTCCAATACTTGTGCACACGGAAGCCGCTCACGTACACGCCTTCGAATGGAACCCCCAAGGGATTCTCGCACTGGACAGGAACCTGGAGATCAATTCGGTCAGTGAGCGCTGCACGATCCACGTGGGAGACTCTCGCGAGGCCGGGGCAGATAGTATCCCGGGAGGGGCCGATAGGGTACTGCTGGGCCTCCTTCCGGATTCACAAGGAGGCTATGCCGCAGCTCTCAGGGTGTTGAAGCGCGAAGGGGGGACCCTCCACGTACACGGCCTCGGTGGAAACCAGGAATCGTGGGCCAATCAGGTGGAGGATGCACTGAGGGCCATTGAGCCCGGCGTTCTCCTCGAGCGACTTGCCATCACCAAGGGCGTCAGCAAAGCTCCCAGATGGGAACACTTGGTGCTCGACGTACGGGTGTCACGGGCCTAGCGTTCAAGTCTGGGCGCCCGCACCACCTAGCCATGGTCGTCGACTGGCTGCTGGAGGCCGCTTCGAACTACAACCGGGAGTCATTCGAGCTGCGCGACGCGTATGCAGCGTACATCTGCATGAAAGTTTCCGCATTGGAGTTCATGATCTCCACCTCGGTGGACGCGATTCCGGACGAGTGCCTCTTCGGGTTCGACCCCAACTATGACGAGCCGAACCCCGAGGCCATCGAGAATGCCTTCGGAGAGGGCTCAAACGACCTCTTCTCCGGTCAGGGCTACGTCCTCTCGATGCCCGTTCTGGCGAACCGGGGAACCGAGTTAATGGTGATGGAATTCGACGAGGACTGGGGGGTTTTTCCCGAAACTAGGGGAGCCAGGGGGAGTCGATACGAGAGTTTCTGCCATAGCCATCCCCAAGCGCCTAGCTTACCATCGGAAGGGGACATCGATGCAAGCCAGAACGTTGAGATGATCCTCGGATTTCGCTTCTCGCCCGAGAATCCCCAGTTGCCCTTCTTCGATGAATTTGAGCACTCCGGGATACGGAGGTACCTGACCCCGCCGACCGACCAGAGCGGGGGGCTTCCTGTGGTGATACGAACGCACTCGTGGGAGGTGAATCACTTCGAACTGGTGGCGTACCACAGGACAGGAGTGGGAGTCAATATCCTGCTGGTCGAGGATGGGGTTCCCGTGGGCCTCGATTTGGCTTCCTAACCCAAATCAATGCGCATGAAGTGATCGATGTAGAACCGCAGTTCCTCAAGGCTTCCCTTGGCGTCGGCGAGAGCTGTGTGGTCGCTATTCTTGCGGAACCTTGGGCCGTTTGGGGCGATTCGCCTGAACACCTCCTTGAACGAGCTGACGTCGATTATCCTGAAGGTGCAGAACTCGGCGACCCTAGGCCAGGACGCCCTCACAAAATTCATGTCGTTCCACACGGAATTGCCTGCGAAAATAGCTCCCTCCTCCATGTGCTCCCTGAGCAGCTCCATCACCCGATCCTCTGCCTCCTCGGTCGAGACGCCCTCCTCCAGGCATCTCCTGACGAGGTTGCTGCCCTTTGGCCCATGCGTGTCTTTGTTCCACTGGTCCATTTTTTCGAAAGCCGTCGGATCGTCCGGCATGACGGCCAAGCAGAGCTCTGCTCCCTCCACCGGCGAAAGGTCACTCTCGACGACGAAGCATGCGACCTCGATAATACTGTCATTATTGTAGTCAAGGCCTGTCATTTCTAAATCGACGAAGCAGACTCTAGAGCGCTTCACGGGACAACCATGGGGAAGACGTCCTTATTCATATTGGAGCAGGGAAGACAGTCATAGAGTCGGGGACGCGCGAAGAGCCATGGGCGAGAAGGTTGGATTTCTCCAACTTCTGCGCTCTAACGCTTCCTTCCGAACGCTGTGGCTCAGCTCCCTGTTGAGCTGGGCGGGGGACTGGGCGACCGTACTGGCCTGCGTGGTTGCTACCGGTCAGGCAACGGGTAACTCGCCACTCGCCATAGCTGCAGTCTTCGCAGTCAGATCATTCAGCCTGGCCATCTTCAGTAGCTTTGGGGGGTACCTAGGTGACAGATTCTCGAGGCGTCTGATGATGATAATGGCAAATTCGATTTCCTTGCTCGCACTTGTCATCGCCATTGTGTTCAACCTACTGGAAAGTCAGACTGGAGTTTACCTCCTGCTGATGATCCTCGTCATGGCTCGCGCGGTGTTCGATGCCAGTGATTTCGCTTACATAGGGACCATTTGCACCGAGGACCAACTCATCACCGCCCAAGCTCTTTCGGCGCTAGGATGGAGTCTCATGCTTGGGTTGGGTTGTGGGGCTTCCGGCATTGTGATTGCTAATTGGGGCACCCAGGTGGCCTTGACGCTAGATGCGATTTCATTCCTGATTGCCACGGTAATTATCGCAACGTTGCCGTTCGGGGGCCCTTATGGCGCAGAGGAAAGGGGGCGCCCCACGCTCAAGGCCGCCTTTGGCGAAATCATCGATGGCTGGAGATATATTCTCCAGACTGCTTTTCTTCGCAGACTGTGCTTCCAAAAAGCTGCGTGGAGTGTCGGCGGGGGCGGGCAAGTCGTCCTCTTGGTAATAATCGGAAATGAGGTCGGCTGGGCTGATCCTATCGTCGGAGTGGGCCTGCTGTTCCTAGTACGTGGATTTGGTTCTGGTTTTGGCCCGATAGCGGGCAAACCACTCTTGGACAATTTGGCTTTGAGGCCATACATCATGGGAGTCGCAGTGGTGACTTGCGGGGTGTTCTACATAGGGGTGGCGACCATCGAGTGGGGCGTCCTGACAATACTGTGCATATGGCTGGCACATTCCGCAAGCGCCATCAATTGGGTGTCGGTTTCCGCAGCCCTTCAAAGAAGAGGGGGCAACGAGTGGCTCGCACGAATCGCAGCGGCGGACCACTTCGCGATCTGCATGGCCATGGGAGTCTCGGCGACGGCCGCTGGGGCCATGCTGGAGTACGAACTGCTCTCTCTCAGAGAGACCATCGCTGCGACCGCAGTCGTACAGATCGCGGCGGGTTGCTACTTCCTGCTGTTCATCTCGCCGAAGGAACGGGAATACCTAAGCCACTCCTAATTCATTCCACCAGACCAATATTCCCATCGACAGGGAAGGCGCTACTGCCCAGAGCACTGTTATTGCTGCCTCCTGTAACCTAGTTTGAGTGGGCATAAACCACTTCTCGAGTTGGGAATTTACCATTTCGCTGAATGAGTCCGATGCATATTCGACCGTGTTCTCCACGATTTTCTTCGGTATATCTACTACCTGTCGAAGACCGTCCGTGATCGTCTTCCCAACTCCACCCACCCATGGGAACAGGTTTTCCTGAGCGTATTGAGGGGAACTGGCCTTTACTGCCTTCTTGGCGCTTCTGAGGGACTTCCTAATCGACACCACTTGCTCAAGGATGTAGATGTATCTCTCGGGCTTCTCCCACCTGTCGAAAACCTGCACGAACTCCTTAGCTTCCCTTGGAATCAAGTTAGTGTATGAGTCGATGCCCCTTTGAGCACTGTTCAACATCTCTTCGAATCCGTCCAATGCCTCGTTGAGGTATTTGTTAGTTCTGAGGGAGTCCCTTGCCTCAAATACAAACCAAGCTAGAAGGATGGCAATGCCACTCACTTTGACAATTTGATGAGAGTCTAGATCGGCGAAGGTCAAATCTCCTAGACCAAAAATGAACAAGATCGGAATAGAAATCAGTGTTGGTAGTAATATCAGAGCGATTTGTACGATGATGAATCTATCAAGTCCTGGGATCTCTAGTTTCCCAACCAGCTTGAGTGCCTTGATAATCTGTCCTTCGGGCATGATTTTTCTAAAGCGAAGGTACGGGCCGATGCAAGAAAATAATCTAATCATGTTAGGGATGAAAATCGCGATGAACACGTAATCTCTGAGAGATTCGGGTGGGATAGAAGGCAGTGCGTTGAGCACTAGGGTGATGTCCATCTGGAACACCATCTGAGCCAAGGAGTTCAACCTATTGATGGGAGCGCCGGAACCACTTGTTCTTCCTCTTCCTCTGCTTCTCGTACAGGTACCTCGACTTCGAGGCCGTGGTCTGGGAATGGCACCCCTTGCAGACTTCCACGACGTTTCCGGGGTTGGTGATTAGGGCTCGTTGCCCGGTCTTCCTGGCATGGTGCTGGCTGATTATGTGGTGCCACTCGGTGTATCCTCGCTTGCCGCATATCCTGCAGACCCCGGTCTTGCTGTGCAGGCCCGACCTCTGCCTGCTGGGCCGCCTCGAGAAGAGGGTGCTTTTCGGGGCTTGATTGGACTTGGCCCTAACTTCTTTGAGCTCTCGGGGAGGGGCGTACAACTCGGCGATCTGTTCTGTGATGTGAGCGATACCAGTGGCTATCGTCGCTGTTGCCATGACGAAGGTCGAAGCCAGTGCGATTCGCTCTATGAAGCTCATGCGATCACTGCAGTTCTGCGTTGTGCTCGTTTATCCGCTCGCTCACCCTGAACTCGATCTGGTCCATCCACTCGCACGCGATGCGCCCGTACTTCCTTCCGAGCCCGTAGCCCATCCCAGCAGTGCCGGCCAGCGTCATCACGGTTGACGCCCTCACCGCTACGGCGAACATGGTTCCGATGACTGGAATCATCGCTTCTTCCCCCTCGTTGCCTTGGTTCGGTCTTCCACTACGACCACCTCTCTGCGGTCGATCAGTCCTCTGTCTTGCTCGTCGGCGAACCGGTAGTAGTAGTGGCGGAAGCTGCTCACCGCCACGCCTGCCATCATGCCCGTCGTGAACATTGCTGCAATTCTCATTAACATCTTTTCACTCCTTTTCCTCTTCGGCCTTCTCTTCGCCCGTCTGCCCCTTGGCGATGCGCACTGCGCTGCCGCCGATGGTGCCGACCACGTTGCCGGCGGTCTCGACGGTCACCTTGGTGACTTCGCCGGTAGCGTCGACGATCGCGCTGATGGCGCGACCCCCTCCGACGGCTAGGTGGACTACGGTTTCCTCGCCCGCGTTCACGAGCTCCTTGACCGCCGAGGAGAACTCGTCGATCAGGGAGTTGAGTCCCTTGGTCACCTTCTCCACGGGCTTCGGTCCGGCCATGTACATCGCAAGAAGGGTGGGGGTATAAGGTGCGGAGGGAACTCTTAGGGGGTTAATAAACCACCTAAATGATGTCATCTGATGGCAGGTAGAAGAACGACTCCGGGTACTCTCCCATCCTCTGGCCCAGCTGAATCAGCCTGCCGATGTCAGAGCGCCACATCCTGCCCGATTCAGTGATCTCCCAGTGGACCACGGCATGGCCCCCCCTGCCGACTCTACCGGAGTCTATGATATCGACCAATTCGGCTTCCTGCAAGGCTCTTAGGTGCTCCTTTAGTTCCTTCCTGTCGATTCCTGTGGCCCTCTCTATGCGCACTAGGCGCTTGGCGTCACCCTCCTTCGTGCGCATCCTCGAGAGATAGAGCAGGATGCGGTAGAGAGTGACCGGGTAGTCCCTCTGCTTGCGCATGCTATCGGGGTTTGCAAGAGGGGGTGACGGAAAAAATATTCGATTTAGGAAGATTATTATTCCTCTAACTAACAGAATCAGAGGATACTGGTGTTATGTTGGCGGTGGCAGTGGTCGGGGAGGTGGTCACCAAATGCCCCGATGAGCTGTCTCGACTCGGTTCAATCGCCGCGCCTTAGGTTGCTCATATACTATGGAGAACACATAGGATATCGATGCCAGAGACGTGCGATTGGTGCGGCGGAGAAGCGCCCGTTGGCTGGGACCGCTGCGCCGCTTGTAAGGCGCTTGAGGCGCCCTTCTTCAACACTGACTCGTCGCAAAGGCCCACCGCGGAGCAGCGTGCCGATGCCAGCTCCCTCGTCGACGCCTCGAGAGGCCTCTCCGTCGATCAGATGATGGTGCGACTCGCCGCCGCGTTTCCGGATTACCGCCTGCCCACGGGGTTCAGGTCGGCTAGAGGCGCCACTGGGATGCGTGCCGAGCACGTCGCAGCGTCCTGGCGGATTGCCCGCGACGTCATGAGGCTGCGAGGGCAGATGCCACAGGGCGTGTTCCTCCTGCCAGATGGATTCCTCCACGTTGACCCGAATGGGGAGATCTCGATCGATGGCATCAGCACTCCGGGGCCCCTGCCAATGCGCGACATCTGCGAATGGCTTTCCTCGCCCGAGAGGGTGGGGGCGATTCGCTCGTGGCCGTTCTTCCTACTCGCTCTCAGCTGCTGCTGCCGCAAGCTCAGGAGGCTCGATGACGAGATGTGGGCATGGTGGATTAAGAATCAAGGATGGCTGGCGATCGACGTTCCAGAGCCCTCGCTGACCATGGAGTTCAGAGGACCCGGCCTCCATCCGTTCCTGCAGCTGATCGGGTTGCGTTCCGATAGGGAGCCAGACGGCGAGAACTCGCTAGGAAGCATCGCCAGAGCATCGCAGGGCGACATCGAGGAAGTCGGGGGAGATCTCTCATCGGCGTGGTTGCGAATACTGGAGGACAGGGACGAGGAAGAGTACGCTCGTATGTTCTCGACCGGGATCGCCCCCCGGCTGGTGGTGGACGAGAACGAGCGACTGAGGCTGATCGTCCTACACTCGGGAACCCCTACTACCGTCCCCGTGATAATCGACGCCAAGGTGTGGCGCACGCTGGTCTTCTCGCTGTTGTGCCCCGAGGGCCATGTCGGCGCGAACCTAGCCAAACACGTCTTTTGGATATGGGAGTCCCAAGGGGCCGATTGGCGCCCCACTCTGCCCCAGACGCGCTCAGCTCGATTCCTCAGGGAGACGATCGACTCGCTGGGTCGTCATTCATCCATCTACCCCGTCGTGATTCGCCGTGAGATTTACGGGATTCGGGTGACGGGCGTCTCTGGAATCGTCTACGTCATCTACCCCTCGGACGACAACCCAGACAAGTTCGTCGTCTACGCTCTGCCCAGCACCGACTCACTTCACGCGGCGAGTCGCTACGGGATACAGATTTGCATAGACCCCATGCAGGAGGCCGTCGAGCAGAGGCTTCCTTCTGGCGATATCGCCGCGAGCTACGTTTTGGCCCTGCGCCACGACATGTCTTCTAAGCACCAGATCATTACTCTGGGGGCGTTCCTTGACGTCTGCAAGCTCACGACCGAGACCTACGGATTCAATGGTGACAAGGAGGCCTGGTGGGTCGCGGTGGTGGAAAACTACGGCCTGTGGGGCGAGGGCGAGTTCCACCCCGGCTTCGAGGGCGAACCAATCGAGCTTGAACCCGAGCCGGAGCCCGATTACGAGCCAGACTACGAGTCCGACTTCGATTCCCTACCCTTCGAAGGCCTCGAGGGGGCAATAGAGCACTTCAACGCCAGCCTCTCCGGTAGCGGAGGCGATTCCTCGTGACCGGTGAGCGAAGCTCCCAGTGCCGATGCTGCAGCGAGCAGTCGAGCGGCGAGAAGTTTTGCGAGTACTGCCAGACCCTGCTTCCACACATCACCGGTCAGCGGGCGGGGCTGATCCAGGACGAGTCCTTTATTCGCAGATTCAGGGAGCAACTTGGCCACCCAGGCATCCTTCCAGCGCAGATCTGGACAAGGGTGAGGAGGATCGCTGGAGACGAGTGGCAGTGGGCCTTAGGTGGCCGATCGCCTCAGGACTGGAGTTACATCGCAGACCCGCCCATGGAGTGGCGGCTCTCTGACGAGGACTTCGGGGTGATAGACTCGGGTAGGAGGAACCAGGCCGACGACAATCACCTCCGTCGTCTCCAGCGCGGGGGCTGCCTTCCCGATGGCAGCCACCTTGGCTGGGCCGGCGGCACCTTCTTCCTGGACGGGCGCCCATGCAAGGTGCCTTATCGGGGACTCATGAAGGTGCTCGATCGCAACCGCCACAAAGCCAGCACTATCAGATGGAAGGTGCTGCTCCGCTCGATCGACCTGTGCCTGACTAGGCTCAGCTGGGACCGGCCTTCAGGAGCAGATTCCGAGCCCACAGTTCACCCGGCGGCCCTGCTGTTGGGCAGGAGCGACATCGGCGACGTCCAGATGGCATTCCAACCCCTCGTCGAAATGATAGAACGGAATATGATGGGAGGGAACTCGATAGGCGTGAAGCCCCGGATGTTCGAGAGGACCGAGTGGCTGCGTCGCTGGAAGGAGGATCGACACAGGCCTGTCGGCTTAAGCGAGGACGACCTGAAGGTGCCGATCACGCTCGTGAACCGCAAGGGGCGATTCCAACTGAGGGTGCGCAGGAACAGGGGCTGGAAAAAAATCGAGGTGAGCAGCGACCCGACCGTGTGGGCACGGGTCGTCACTTGGGTGCTCAGCCCTCCCAATCACGATGACCACAGGAGGCTATGCACCCTCCAGCAACACATCTTCGCAGACACCTCGATGCCGTTGATAGGAGACAAAGACAAGAACGGGATCCTGTTCCTGCGCGGCCTCGTCGAGGCCAATGACAGAGCCGCCATCGATGTCGGAATGAAGGCCATCGTCGTAGAGGGAAGCAGCCGGCTCAGGTACGCCGTGACTCCCGGAAGGGGAGGCCATTCGACTCGCTTCATCGTGAATCCGCTATTGGACGGCGCGTCCACAGGGGAGCCTGCCGCCAGGAACCGGTACGCGCGATGGCGGCAGATGCAGGCCCGACGCGAAAGGGCCATCTGCATCGTCGAGACGCCTGAGCTTCGTCGCTTGGTCCTCGGCGACGCGCTTGGCAGCGTCGTCCTGGCCCTCCTGGACGACCTCAACAGCCAGCGGCGCATTGACACTCTCAGGCAGCACATCGCTATACACAAGCCCCGAGACGCCATCGACCCGGAGACAGCCGAGCACAACAGGGCCCAGGAGCTACGCTACCGCCTAGCTCACAATAGGGTTCACGAGACCTTGACGAGGTGCAGCGAGTCATTCCCAAGGATATGGAGCGTGCTGCTGCGCCTGCCCCTGGGGGAGCGGATGACCTTCACCGCAATGAACCGCAACGGCCCACCAAACATCACTTTCGACGACTGCGACACCACCTTCCGGACCCACGACATGCTGGACAGGCAGGTCATCTACCGCATGCTAGAGGCTAGCGGCTGGAGGAGG
>Ga0066852_10001418_pt1 | contig 10325 bp, 8 predicted proteins | sample ETNtaG_27_FD_67283 | JGI IMG/M metagenome (GOLD analysis project Ga0066852, IMG submission 67283) | Marine microbial and viral communities from oxygen minimum zone, Eastern Pacific Ocean - ETNP201406SV63 | ecosystem: Environmental > Aquatic > Marine > Oceanic | place: Pacific Ocean: Eastern...
CCGGACATTCGCGGCGAGCTCGTCGCGCGCGAGTCGAGCCTCGAGGGCGTGTTCGTGAGCGAGCATCTGCCACGAATCTCCGGCATCATGGACCAGTGCGCACTCGTGCGCTCGATCACCAGCACGGAGGGCAACCACGGGCGCGGCTCTCACTACATGCTCACCGGCCGCCGGCCGTCTCCGTTGCTCGAGTATCCATCGATCGGCTCGGTGTTGACGCCGGAACAACTCGGCAACGGCAACCCGATCCCCTCCTACGTCGCGATCCCCGACGCGCACCCGTACGCGAAGCAGGGGTTTCTGCCGCTGACACGCGGGCCGTTTGAGGTCGGTGGCGACCCGTCGAAAGGCGACTTCCGCGTGCGCAACATGGCCGCCTCGCCGCAGGCGCAGCGGGCGCTTTCGCTGCTGCAAACTGTTGACGCACTCGACGGCAAGCCGCGCTCCGAATCGGAGCAGGCGCGCGACCGGTTCCTGTCGCAGGCACGCTTCATGTCGCTCTCGCCCGAGGCGCGCGAATTGTTCGACCTCTCCAGCGAAAAACCGGAAACGCGCAAGCGTTACGGCCGCAAGCTGCTGGGCCAGTCCGCCCTGCTGGCGCGGCGGTTGGTCGAGGGCGGCGTGCGAACGGTGCTCGTCCGCTACAAAGGTTGGGATCATCACCAAGGCATCGCGCGAGCGCTGACCTACGGCTTCCCTCCCAAGCTGGAAGCGCTCGACCAGGCCGTCTCCGCGCTGCACGAGGACTTGACCCAGCGCGGACTCGACGATCGCGTCACCGTCCTGTTGGCCAGCGAATTCGGTCGCACGCCCCGCATCAACCCGCGCGGCGGGCGCGACCACTGGGGTCGCGCCAGTTCTGCGCTGCTGTTCGGCGGCGGGCTCAAGCGCGGCGTGGTTGTCGGCAAAACCGATGCCAACGGCGAGGCCCTGGTCGAGCGGCCGGTCACCCCGGCGGATCTTTTCAGCACGGTGCTCGCCGCGCTGGGAGCGGATCTCGAGCATGTGCTGCACACGCCGGACGGACGGCCATCGCGAATTGTCGTCGAGTCGGCCAAGCCGGTTCACGAAATCCTGCAAGGCTGACGATGTCTCCCCTTCGTGTCGCCGCTCTCACTCTGCTGCTTGCGCCGCTTGGCCAAGCGGAGGAAACGCCCGCGCACCTTGGCCCGGTCATCGGTGTCGCCGTGGTCGGCGGGCAGGTGTACTCCGTCTCCCAAGCCGGGATTTTTCGGGAGGGCACACGCTTGGCCAAGCCGCCGTTCCGCATGATGTCAATGGTGACGGGCGAACCGCTGCTGTTGCTCGGCGGCGGCCAACCGGCAGCCAGCGGTGACGTCGCGGTGTTCAACCCCGCCACGGGTGCCTTGGCCAGACTGCGCCTCGGCGATGACTTGGTTTACTCCGTCGCCGTGTCGCCGGACGGCAAAACCGCCGCCGCCGCGATGGCTGATGGCCGTGTGCTAACCTTTGATTTTCCCAGCCTCGAGCCGGGCAGCGTCAGCGAAGCCAACCGCCATGAGGCGATTGTTCGCGCCGTGGCGTTTTCGCGGGATGGCCAATGGCTCGCCTCCGCCGGTCTAGACAGCCTCGTGCTGCTGACGCCGCGCAAGCTCAATGCCAAGCCGATCGTGCTGGCCGACCACTCCGCCGGCGTCGAATCGCTCGCCTTTGCGCCGGACTCTGCCCGGCTCGCCTCCGGTTCGCGAGACGGCCGCGTGCGGTTGCACTCCACCGAAGGCCGCCTGCTGCGGACGTTTCAGGGAGTCGGGGAGCCACCGGACGCCACCGGCTTTGGCCAAGCGCCGAGAGTGCTCTGCCTCGATTGGAACAGAGCAGGCCTCATCGGCGGGACGTCGACCGGCTACATTTTCGGGCTTCCCACCGGCCAAGGTGACTGGCAGCCGCTACACCGAGAAAAGGCCAGCCCCGTGTACTCGCTTGGTCAAGCGCCCGCTCAAATCGTCGGCGGAAAAACCGGCCAACTGCTCAAACTGGCTGAGCCGGCGAAATAGCGCTCCTCCACCTCACTGTTTCTCAATCCGGTAAAGATACGTCTTGGTGCGGAGAATCCACGTGTCACCATGCACGGCGGGGGAGGCCATGAATCCGCCGTCGAGTTGGCTCTCGGCGAGAATCTTAAACTCGCGCGCGGCCGCGATCGCCGTGGTCTTGCCCTCCTCACTGAAGAAGAAAATCCGTTTGCCATCCGTCACCGGCGATGCCGAGTAGTTCCCGCCGACGCGCTCGCTCCACACAACATTCCCGGACTTGGCCTCGACACATGTCGCTATGCCACCGTCGTCGATCATGAAAATCAACTCGCCAATCAGCAGCACGGACGGCTTGTTGGGGGCGCTGCGCTTGAGGCGCCACCGGATGTGTGTGTCGGCCGCCTCTCCCTTCGCGGCGGGATCAACCGCAAGCAGCTGACCCTTCGCAAAACCGGTCGGATAAAAAAGCATGCCGTGCCCATACACCGGCCGAGTGCTCGCTGAGTGCTGAGCCCGTTCGGTCACGCGCCAAAGCTCCCTGCCGGCCAGCGGATCGTACGCGTAACAGGCCATCGCGCCGATGCTGATCAATTGCGTCACGCCGCCGTGCTGAATGACGAGCGGCGTCGAGTAACCCTTTCGCAAATCACCGTCGCGGAACGGTTCGCCATTCGTATTGAGATCCTGAAAGTCAACGCTGCGCTTGGTGCGCCAGACGGTTTTGCCGGTGTGCTTGTCCAGCGCGGCAACGAACTGGTGGTCGGCCCCGTCGAACGTGAGTATGAGCAGGTTTTTGTACAGGATCGGCGACGAGCCGGCCCCGCGAAAATGGTCGCACACAAAATCGTCACGCGCCCAAAGCACTTTGTTGGTTTTGGTATCGAGGCAGGCTGTGCCGGGCGAGCCCCACGTCAGATACACGCGCCTCGCCTCAACGACCGGCGTCGGTGAACCGTAGCTGTTAAACTTGTGCGCAAACTGCGGATCAACAATGTGAAAAAGCTGTTTTTCAAAAATGATTTTCCCGTTGTTTGCATCAACGCAAAGACCGGTGAGTTTGTTGCCTTTTTCGTCGGCGGTCGTGAGCCAAATCTTGTCGACCCAAACCACCGGTGACGACCAGGCGCGGCCGGGCAATGCCACTTTCCAGTCGACGTTTTTTGTCTCGCTCCACTCGGCCGGCAGCGCTTGGCCGCCCGGAATGTGCCCCGTGCCAAGCGGCCCGCGAAACTGCGGCCAATCGGCGAGGGCAACCGTCGTCGCGGCAACAAACAGCGCGGCCAAAACCAAGCACTTGGTCAAGGCGTTTTCAGTTTTTAAGAATGTCATGTGAAAAACGGCGCAAAGTCACGCATGCCATTCGCCTTCCCGCAAGTAAAACCGGCTGTTACCCATTCCGCAGCAACTGCCAGATTTGCACGAAGGCGGGGGCGAAATCCTCGGGGGTCGCCGCGATCCAGTCAGTGATTTTTTCCGTCGCGAACCAGTCGCCGTCGGAGAGTTCGTCCGGGTCGAGTCGGAACGGGCCTTCGTTTTCGCAGCAGTACAACCAGACGAACTCCTGGCCGGTCTCCTCGCAGGCGTCGATCTTGAACAGCCGCTCCGGCGTGGCAGCCAGCTTGAGGCCAATTTCCTCGCGCGATTCACGCTGGGCGCAGGCGTCGTACGTCTCGCCGGCGTCGACGTGGCCGGAGACCGACGAGTCCCACGTGCCGGGGAAGCAGTCTTTTTTTATCGAACGCTTTTGAAGGAACAACTCACCCTTGGCGTTGAAGACGAGCAGGTGAATGGCGCGGTGCCGCAGGCCAAGCCGGTGTACTTCGCTGCGCGTTTTTTGCCCGATGACTTGGTCGTTCGCATCGACGACGTCGAAGATTTCTTCACTCATCAATCTCTGCGCAGCTCAGGCGTTGGGTGAGTTCGGCGAATTGCTCGAGGGTGACGCGCTCGGCGCGGATTTTTTTGTCGAGGCCAAGCGCGTCGAACGCCTCCACCACAGCGGCTTCGGGCCAGTCTCGCTTGAGTAGCTTCATCATCTTTTTGCGGCGCTCAGCGAAGACGCGCTTAACGATTTTTTTGAAAACCGGGCATAGCTCCGGGAGTAGCAGCGGGGTCTCACGGTGGAGCAGTTCGATGCAGCCGGAGTCGACGTTGGGCTCGGGATAAAACGAGCCTCGCGGGATCACGAACGATTCGCCGGTCGCGTAGTGCAGGCCGATCAGCAACGTGAGCACGCCGTACTCTTTCGTGGCCGATTGAGCGAGAAGGCGTTGCACTACCTCAAGTTGCAGCGTCACGATCATGCCACGCGGCCGTCCCGCCGAGGCGGCGAGATCGATGAGCAGCGGCGATGCGATCGAGTACGGCAGGTTAGCGACGAGCTTATGTTTCAACCAATCGAACTTCGACTTACGGACGACCTTCATCGCGTCGGCGTGTTGCAGCTTAAAGTTTCCGCGTTCGCCGAACCGCTCATCGAGCAACTTAACCAGTCGCCGATCCGTCTCGATGGCGGTGACGTGGCCAGCGGTTTGCAGCAGCAACCCGGTCAGCGATCCAAGCCCGGGGCCAATCTCGATCACATGGTCGGCAGCGGTGAGCTTGGCCAAGGCGACGATTTTGCGGAGTTGATTTTGGTCGTGCATGAAGGTTTGCCCAAGCGACTTGGTCAACATGATGTCCTCCTCCCGGAGGAGGTTGCGAATCTCGGAGAGGTTCATGCGTAGGCCTCCTCGAGCGCTTGGCCAAGCGAACGGATTAACTTCGTGATGTGCGACTTACCAACGGTGAGCGGCGGCGTGAACGACAGGATGTTCGCCGGGTCGCCTTCCGGCAGCAGGATGAAACCGTCGTCCAGCAGTCGCCTGGTCGCGGCCAAGGCGATGTCGGCGGCGGGCGCGCCGTCGTCGTGGAACAGCTCGAGCGCAACCATCAGGCCAAGGCCGCGTGCTTGGCAGCGCGCTTGGCCAAGCCGCTTGGCCAAGCGCCGGAGTTCATCAAGGAACAGTCTGCCCATCTCGGCGCTGCGTTTGGGCAGATTGCGCGAGTCGAGTTCGCGCAGGGATGCCAGCGCCATCGCGCAGCCGACCGGGTGGCCGAGGAACGTGCTGGTGTGGATCGCCTCGCCGGCGGACTGCGGCCAGGCTCGATCCATCACCGACGCGCTACCCACGCAGGCCGACAACGGGAAGCCGCCAGTTAGCGCCTTGCCGAGGCAGAGGATGTCCGGCGTAACGCTGAAATGTTCGCTGGCGAACCAGCGACCGGTGCGGCCAAAACCGGTGTACACCTCGTCGCAAATTAGCAGCGCTCCGTGCTTGTTGCAGACATTGCGGAGCAGCTTGAGGAAGCCGGGCGGCGGGATGTTCGTGCCGCCGCGGCCCTGGATGGGCTCGACCAAAATCGCGCCGACCTTGTGTTTGCGTAACACGGCGGCCAAGCGCGGCTCGAGCTTGGCCAAGTCGGCCTGGGCGCGGGGGAACGGGAGGAAGCTGGCGAACCCGCCGATTTGGCGGCGGAACGGCGAGCGGAAATCGCTGCGCCACGTGGCGTTGAGCGCGCCGTAGCCGAGGCCGTGATAGGCGTCCTCGAATGCAATGATGCGCGTTCGGCCGGTGGCGAGGTGGGCGGTCTTGAGCGCGGCCTCGACCGCCTCGAAGCCGGAGTTGCAAAAGATCGTTTTGCCGGTGCGCTTGGCCAGGCGCTGGAAGGTGATCCTGCTGAGCTCGCGGGCCAGTTCCGCCTTGAGCGCGTGAGGGTGAATGTCGCCCATTGCGTGCAGCAGCCTGGCCATTTGGCGCTGGCCGGCGGCGACAATGCGGGGGTTGGCGTGCCCGGCCGCCGCCACGGCGAACGCCGCCGTGAAGTCGAGATACTCGCGCCCTGCGTCATCCCAGACACGCATGCCTTTGGCCCGCTCCCAGACGATCGGCCAACTGCCGTCCGGCTCGATGAACGTGACGTTGCGCGACTCGTAACGGCGCAGTTGCCCGATGGTTTTGTTGGCCTTTTTTTTCACGACTCAAACACCCTTTTCGTCGGGCGGCCAGATGAACTTGTGCATCTGCAACTGGAAACGCACGCGCAACTTGTCGCGGGTGATTCGCTCGACGAGTTCGCGGCGTGTGATCGGCGTGTGACCGGGCGGCACCGGCTTGAGCAACTCGTCCTGCTGTTGCGCTTCGAGCGGTTCGACCCACGAGAAAAGAACCGGACAGGTTTCAGCGAGTTGGTGTTCGGCAAGTTGCAACTTGGCCCAGTCGTAATCTTGCTCGGTGCCGATGACGAACTTCACCTCGTCGGTCGGTTTGAGGTGCGCGATGTTTTCTGCAAGCATCCGGGCCGACTCGCCACTGCTAGGGCATTTCCAATCCATGATGTGCCGTACGCGCGGATCGCTCGTGTTGATATCGTGCGCACCGCTGGTCTCGACCAGCACAGTGAGGCCCATGTCGCAGAGGCGGTTCATCAGCGGGTGGATATTTTTTTGCAGCAACGGCTCGCCGCCGGTGAGCTCAACGAGCGGCAGTTTGTTGCCGGGCTCGCCGGTGAAATCGCATAGCGCCTCGAGCGCCGAGACAACTTCGTCGACGGTCATCGATTTGCCGCCGGCGAAGGCATAGGCGGTGTCACAGTAGGAGCAGCGGAGGTCGCAGCCGGTGAGCCGGACGAAGGCGCACGGCTGCCCGGCGAAGGTGCTTTCGCCCTGGATGCTCAGGTAGATTTCATGAACCAGCAGCGAGTTGACCATTGTTACGACTCGGCGAGGTTCGTCCAGAGGTTGGCACTCATCCAGATGCCGCGTGTGAACACCTCGAGATCCATTTTTTCGTTGGGCGAATGGAGGTTGTCGTCCGGCAGCGCGAGGCCAAGCAGGTAGGTGTCGACCTTCAGGATGCGGGCGAAATGCTCGACAATCGGGATCGAACCGCCCTCGCGCAGCAGCACCGGCTCGTGGCCGAACGCGGTCTTGAGCGACTCGAGCGCGGCCTTGGCCAAGGGGCCGGTCGGCGAGACGATGTAGGGATCGGCCGCGTGGCCCAACTCGACCTCGAGGCGCATCGTCGGCGGGCAGAGCGCCTTGAGTTGCCTGGCAACCAGGTGGAGGATTTTTTGGGGATCCTGGTTCGGCACAAGGCGCATGGTGATCTTTGCGCTGGCGAAACTGGGCACAATCGTTTTGCTGCCCTCGCCCTGGTAGCCGCTGGTGAGGCCGTTGATCTCGAACGTCGGCCGCGCGGCGCGCTGCTCGTTGGGCGTGAAACCTTTTTCGCCGAAGAGAGCCTTCACTCCTAGTAGTTTTTTGTACTTGACCTCACTGTATGGGACTCGGGCAAGTTGCTTGCGCTCGTAGGCAGTGAGCTTGACGACACCGTCATAAAAACCTGGCACGTTGATGCTACCGTTTTTGTTGATCATCCTGCCGAGCAGCTTGCTCAGCGCCATCGCGGGATTCTCGACCGAGCCACCGTAGATGCCGGAGTGCAAATCGCGGTCGGGACCGGTGAGCTTGACCTCGAGTGCGGCGACTCCGCGCAACGCGTACGTCAGCGCCGGGTGCTTGAGGTCTGGCATACCGGTGTCGGAAACCACGACGCCGTCGCACTTGAGTTCGCGCTTGTTCTGCCTGAGAAACCCGACGAGCGCCTCGCCGCCGACCTCTTCCTCGCCCTCGACAACAAACGTCAGGTCGCACGGCAGCTCGGTGCCGGTCTTGAGATACGCCTCGACCGCCTTGAGGTGGGCGAAGTGCTGGCCCTTGTTGTCGCTGGCACCGCGCGCGAAGAGGTTGCGGCCGCGAAGGGTCGGCTCGAACGGCGGACTCTTCCACAGTTCCAACGGCTCGGGCGGCTGCACGTCGTAGTGGCCGTACACGAGAAAGTGCGGCTTGGTGCTGTTGCGCTTTCGCGGGGTGGCGATGGTGACGATCGGGTGGCCGGCGGTAAGGTGCACGCGCGACTTGAGGCCAAGAGACTTGGCGTGGCTGGCAAGCCAGCGGGCGCAGGCCGTCATGTCTTTTTTGTGCGTGCTCTGCGCCGAAACGCTGGGGAAGCGGAGGTATTCGATTAGCTCGTCGACGAACCGTTGCCGGTTCGCGTCGATGTATTTCTTCAGTTGTTTCACGGATGGGTGCAGCCGCTTGGCCAAGCGCCGGACGGGTTGGTTCCCCCGGCCACCAGATTATGCTGCGCGGGTGGGCATCGCAACCCCGGCCCAAGGTGGACTTTTTGGCTGACAAGGGGCGTAACTTTTTGCAGAATCGCCGTGTAGCATAATTTCCGGGGAGTGTTTCCCTGTCATCATTCCTGTTGTCATGAAAAAAATCATTGTTCCCGTTCTGGCCGGCCTCGCGCTCGTTTCATCTTCAAAAGCTGCCGAGGCCACTTCGCTGGAGGCCTTGCTGCCGGCTGAAACCGTGCTGGTGATGGCCGCGTCGGACTACGCCAGCGCGAAGAAGCATTTCAAGGCCAGCGCCTCGGGGCAGTTTTGGGACAGTGCCGAGTTTAGGCCGTTCCGAAAAAAACTGGCTGACGGCTTCGAGGCGAACGTGCTGGCCAAGATCGAGGAGGAATTGGCGGTCGACTTCGAGGCGTTCGAGGAGATGGCCAGCGGCCCGGTCGCCCTGGCCGTGGTGCCCGGGCAGGCCGCCGGCGAGGAACCGGCACTGCTGCTGCTGCTCGATGCCGGGCGGAAAAGTTTCACCCTGCGCAGGACCTTGTCGCGAATGGAGCGTGACTGGAAGAAGGCGGATCGCAACGTCAGCGAGACGGAAATTGGCGAGGTCGATTTCACCACAGTGAGCGACCCGGAAGGCCAGGGGCAGGTGCATATCGGCCGCGTTGATGCGCAGCTGATTGTCGGCACGGCAGCGGGACAGATCGAGGGCATCCTGGCGCGGCTAGGCGGCGGGGGCGGCGGGTCACTGGCCGGCAACCCGGCGTTCGTAGCGGATCATGGTGCGCTGCTGAAGGGAGCCGATTTTTACCTGTGGGCCAACCTTGGCCAGGTGATTCCGCAGTTGCTCGACAATGCACCGGACGGGGCGGAACTGGGCATCGACTTTGGTGAGGTGTTCGGTTCGCTGGGCCTCAACGGCCTGGACACGTTCGCCATTACTTACAGCGAACGGCCTGACGGGGCGCACTCGGATGTCTTTGTTGGCCTGCCCGAGGCCAAGCGTAAAGGGCTGTTCGGCCTGCTGAATACAAAGCGCGCGGACGCCTCGCCGCCGCCGTTCGTCCCGGCCAACGTGGGCGCATTTACACGCTGGCGGGTCGACATGGGCGCCGCGTGGAAAAACCTCGAGAAGCTGCTGCTCGAGTTGTCGCCGGATGTGGCCAATATGGTCGAGTTCACCGTCGGCCTGCTTGGCAAGGACAAGGACTCGAATTTTGATTTCAAGAAAAGTTTCCTCAACAATTTTGGGGACGACTTGATCCTCTACCAGATGCCGCCGAAGGGAAAATCACTCAACGACCTAGGCTCCGGCTCGATCGTGGCGCTCTTCAAGTCGCCCAATCCGGCGGAATTGATCAAGGGCATTGGCGCCGTTCCCGGCATCCTGCCGCCGCCGCTCAACGAGGCCGTGCTCGAGCCGCGCAAGCTGGGCAATCACACCGCCCACAGCTTCGGCGTGATGCAACTGCCCGATCCGAGCACCGGCGAACTGGTGGCGAGCGAGGTGTTGTTCGCCGTCAAGGACGGCTATCTGGCGGTGTCCACCGACGCCGACCTGATGCAGGGCCTGCTGGACGGCAAGACGCAGCCGCCCCTGGCCAGGCGCAACCGGCTGGCCGCAGCCGCAGCCGTGGTGGGCGGCACGGACTCCGGCTTTTTCGCCTACCAGAACGACCGCGTCATGATGCTCAGCATGATGGACACCCTCCGCGCCAACGCGGACCAGTTCGAGATGATCTTCAGCATGATCCCGATGGAGGAGCTGGACGAAGTCAGCCTGGACGACTGGCTCGATTTCTCGCTGCTGCCCGCTGGCGAGAAAATCGCAAAGTATTTTGACGTCACCGTTTACGGTGCCGGGACCGATGCGCGCGGCGTCACTCTGAAGATGTTTTCGCCTCGCCCGCAGAACCTGAAGCGCTGACCTCCGCCGCCTCCAGTTTTTTCAGCGCGACCTCGAGCGCCTCTCGGCCGGAGTTGAGCTTTCGGTCGGCAAGCTTTCGCAGCTTGCGGGCATAGGCGTTTCCCGGCCGGGCCGCCTCGCCCATCAGGAAGATGCCGGCCGCACGGGATGCCGTCGTGCCCCGCAGCACCGCCGTCGAGAGCGTCGGATAATCCGCGCCTGGCTCGCCCCACACGTTTTTCAACGCGTCA
>Ga0066852_10001419_pt1 | contig 10323 bp, 6 predicted proteins | sample ETNtaG_27_FD_67283 | JGI IMG/M metagenome (GOLD analysis project Ga0066852, IMG submission 67283) | Marine microbial and viral communities from oxygen minimum zone, Eastern Pacific Ocean - ETNP201406SV63 | ecosystem: Environmental > Aquatic > Marine > Oceanic | place: Pacific Ocean: Eastern...
GGGGGGCAAATCATATCTTGTATTTGTCTCTGGATTTTAAAAATAAAATACCGTACCGAATGATAAATTCGGCATCAATGAGTTTGAAAATTTTTAAATTTTTTTCGCTCCGGTGTGGTATTGGTAATTTAGGCTGGCAAAATAAATGGATATAGGGTCTGACGATCGGCAATTCCAGACACAATGGTACAGAGTTAGCAGTCGTCTCAAAGCAGAAATCGGGGAAACAGCTTTTGAAAATTGGGTAAAGCCAATTAAAGCCTGTGATGTGAAAAATTCTGAAGTACGTCTGGCTGTTCCCAGTCGTTTTATGCGTGATTGGGTTGTTGCAAATTATCTCGATCGATTGAAAGAATTGTGGGCAGGTGAAAACGTTGGAGTGCGCTCCGTCGATATTCTCATCCAACCGACGATGAAAACCAAATCAAATGAAGAAGCCGGTGGTCAAGTGACTAGTTTGGAAGGTGATGCTCTCGCTGCCACTACCGGCAATGGTGATGTAAAAGCCGGTAGGAATGGTGCCGATCAAACCGGTTGGGAATCTGGCAGCCAGATCGCCGCCCCGCTTGATAATCGTTTCCGTTTTGATCAATTTGTCGTTGGCAAGCCTAACGAATTTGCCTATGCCGCTGCCCGCCGTGTTGCCGAAGCTCAATCCGTCCCGTTTAATCCACTGTTTCTTTATGGTGGCGTTGGCCTGGGTAAAACCCATCTGATGAATGCCATCGCCTGGGAAATTCTTGAGCGTGATCCATCGCGCACGGTGATGTATCTCTCGGCCGAAAAATTTATGTACCGGTTCGTGCGTGCGCTCAGGGAACAAAACACTGTTGATTTCAAAGAACAATTCCGTTCGGTTAATGTCTTAATGATCGACGATGTTCAATTCATTGGTGGCCGGGATGCGACCCAAGAAGAATTTTTTCATACCTTCAATGCGTTGGTTGATCAGGGACGGCAAATTATATTATCGGCGGATAAGTCGCCATCCGATCTTGAAGGTGTCGAAGAACGCCTTAAATCGCGGCTCAATTGCGGTTTGGTGGCTGATATTCATGCGACTACCTACGAATTGCGTCTGGCGATCCTCGAAATCAAGGCCGAAAAGATGGAATTGGAGGCACCCCGCCAAGTATTGGAGTTCCTGGCCCACAAAATTACCTCCAATGTACGCGAGCTTGAAGGCGCGCTCAACCGCGTTGCCGCCCATACCCAACTCGTTGGTCGCGAAATGACCCTGGAGACTACTCAAGAAGTCCTGCATGACCTGCTGAGGGCCAATGATCGCCGGGTGACAATCGAAGAAATTCAAAAACGCGTCGCTGAGCACTTTAATATTCGGATCTCAGACATGCATTCAGCCCGGCGCGCCCGCTCGGTTGCCAGGCCCCGTCAGGTGGCGATGTATCTGGCCAAGCAATTAACCTCACGCTCGCTGCCCGAGATTGGTCGTAAATTCGGTGGCCGGGATCATACGACAGTGATGCATGCGGTTAAAAAAGTCGATGAATTACGCGATCACGACACGACTTTTGCCGAAGATGTAGAGCTCTTACGGCGGATGCTGGAAGGCTAATAGGGTCTATACCGGCTTAAAAACTGCGCTAATAATGGCCTTAAATACGGCGATTGACGAATCAATCTACCAATTTCACCAAGAAAATTCAAAAAAACAGGAAGAACGGTGATAACCGTTAAGAATCAATGCCTTGAAATCATATAAAATCCACCATAAAAGCGCGAAAAAGCTTACTCGAAGACCCTCATCTGCTATAATAGACACAACATTTCTGAAGGAGTATTGCGGGAAATATTCTGGGTTATAACCTAAGTGAATTGGTGAGGTAATTTGTGGCCTCTTTTTTTACTCTATGGCTAACCAAAATTTTTTCTATCCTGATGAGAAGGTATGAGGCTCGTTCAGCTAAATCATCAGCACAATGGGCGAATTTTAGATAGATAGGTCAACAAAACGATATGAAAATTACCATCGAGCGCGGGTTGCTATTAAAAGTTCTTACCCACATTCAAGGCGTCGTTGAGCGCCGCAACACCATTCCCATTTTGTCCAATGTTAAATTTGATGCGCCAGACGGCCAATTAAGCCTGAACGCTACCGATATGGATATCGATATCGTCGAAACCATCCCGGCAGATGTCACCAGTGCCGGTTCAGCGACAGCACCTGCTCACACGCTTTATGATATTGTCCGCAAATTACCGGAAGGAGCACAGGTTGAACTGATTTGCACCGGTGATGATAGTCAACTAACGCTCTCTGCAGGGCGCTCGAGATTTAAGCTGACCTGCCTGCCAACCGAAGATTTTCCGGTGTTATCCGGCGGTGATCTGCCAAATAGCTTTACGCTGTCTGCCGCAGATTTACGCGGGCTGATCGATCGCACCCGGTTTGCAATTTCAACCGAAGAAACCCGTTATTATCTTAATGGCATCTATCTTCATGCCGCTGATAACGATGGCGTTCAAGTGTTGCGGGCGGTTGCAACTGATGGCCATCGCTTAGCAAGTGTCGAGATTCCGTTACCGGATGGGGCCGCTGGTATGCCGGGCGTTATTGTGCCGCGTAAAGCGATCAATGAAATTCGCAAACTTATTGATGAAAGCGAGGATGAGATTGCCATTTCGCTGTCAGATACCAAGATCAAATTTGCCTTCGAAGGCACGGTGCTCACATCGAAACTGATCGACGGTACTTTCCCTGATTACGTTAGGGTTATCCCGGAAAACAACGAAAAAGTACTTGAAGTGGAAACAGATGTTTTTGCCCATGCGGTTGATCGAGTTTCCGCTATTTCGACGGAAAAATCACGCGCCATAAAACTGACGATCACCAAAGGTAATTTAACGCTTTCCGCCAATAACCCGGATAATGACACAGCCACCGAGGAAGTGCCGGTGGATTACGATGAATCCGAGATCGATATCGGCTTTAATTCCCGCTATCTGCTCGACATTGTGCAGCAAATTGAAGGGGATCGGGCACGGTTTACGCTCGCCGACGCCGCCTCACCGACATTGGTACAGGATCCGGATGACCAGGGGGCCATCTATGTGCTGATGCCGATGAGAGTTTAATGAATATATTCAACTGGAAGCCTTTAGCATTACCGCAAATGGCCAGACCCGTTGGTAAACAGGCGTGAATGAAATTTCATCAAGGGGTGCAGGTGTATTATTCCGCGACGACCTCGCCACCAGTGAGGCGCCTGTTGTGACCGCCATACCTCATCAGCTGGCGGTAAAACGTCTCACTTTAACCGATTTTCGCTGCTACAACCAACAACGGCTGGAAGTCGATGCGCGCCCAATTTTACTTACCGGCCCAAACGGTGCCGGCAAGACCAACTTATTGGAAGCACTGTCTTTTTTAGTGCCGGGCCGGGGCTTGCGACGCGCTAGGTTAAACGAGATAAACCGCCGGGCGGGGGATGGTACAATTGCCGCCCAGCAATGGGCGGTTGCCGCTAAGCTGTTCATTGGTGACAACGAGATTAATATCGGCACCGGCTGTGAGATTGGCGAAGCCTCTGAAAATGGCTCAAATGGCCGCGATAAGCGCGTCACTAAGATTGATGGCACCGTAGTCAAAAATCAGGCCGAACTTGGCCATTATACCAGCGCACAATGGCTGACACCACAAATGGATCGCCTGTTCCTCGAAGGGGCATCGGGCCGCCGCTTCTTTGTCGACCAATTGATATATGGCCTGGATCCTGAGCATGCCGGGCCAGTTGCAGCTTATAACCACAGTCTTCGTAACCGTAATAAATTGCTGCGCGAAGGCAATTTTGATCCCGAGTGGTTTGATTCAATTGAGGAATCATTGGCTCGGCAAGGTGTCGCTATTGCGGTTCGCCGGCTTGAGGTGGTGGCGCGGCTGCAAGCGGTGTGCCGCGCCAGCAGTGGTGCTTTCCCAGGTGCTGAAATATCAATGGTCGGCCAGGTTGAAGGCTGGCTTGCCAATGAACCAGCCTTAGCCGCCGAAGATCATTTGCGTGAGGCGTTGCGTGCCTGCCGGCAGAGTGATGCCAGTGGCAGCGCAACATCGGTCGGGCCACATCGCAGTGATTTTGCGGTTTGCCACGGTGAAACCGGCATGACCGCTGACCTATGCTCCACGGGAGAGCAAAAGGCTTTATTGATCGGCATTGTCTTGGCCACCGCGCGGCTGCAAACCGAGGAACGGGGCTATACACCGTTGTTATTACTGGATGAAATTACGGCGCATTTGGATAAGGCCCGCCGGACTTCCCTATTTGACATTATCCTGGATTTGGGCGCTCAAGCCTGGATCACCGGCACTGAAGACGAAATATTTGCACCGCTTGGTAAGCAAGTACAGCATTTTGCTGTCAACCAGGGCAAAATTGTAAAACTTTAAATCAACACCAAACCCATCCACGTGACTGGACTATAAAGTATGAGCAAAAAATATAGCGGAAAAGACGTAAACCCAGAACCCGAAGTCATGGAAGGGGATGAGGCTTATGATGCCCAGTCGATTAAGGTTCTGAAAGGCCTCGATGCGGTACGCAAACGCCCGGGTATGTATATTGGTGATACCGATGACGGTTCCGGTCTCCACCATATGATCTATGAGGTTGTTGATAACGCCATCGATGAAGCTTTGGCCGGGTATTGCGATATTGTCGAAGTTATTCTGAACGGTGATGGCTCGGTGAGTGTGACCGATAATGGCCGCGGTATTCCGGTTGATATCCACGAGGAAGAGAGGATACCGGCGGCCGAGGTGATTATGACCCAGCTTCACGCTGGCGGTAAATTTGACCAGAATTCCTATAAGGTCTCGGGCGGTTTGCACGGCGTCGGCGTTTCGGTAGTGAATGCACTGTCGACCCGGCTCGAGTTGCGTATTTGGCGCGATGAAAAAGAGCACTTCCTGATCTTTAAAGATGGTGAAATCGATGAAAAAATGGAAGTGATTGGGGATGCGGACGGCAAAACTGGCACGGAAGTAACTTTTTTTGCTTCTGACAAGACCTTTAACAATATCGAATATGACTTCGCCACCATTGAACATCGCCTACGCGAACTGGCGTTTTTGAACTCTGGTGTACGGATTAAACTTACCGATGCCCGCCATGTCGAGCCGACCATTGTCGAACTATTTTACGAAGGCGGCTTAGAGGCATTTGTTACCTACCTGGATCGCTCAAAAACAACCTTATCCCCGACCATCTCAGTGATGGGCGAAAAAGATGGCATCACCATTGAAGCAGCCCTGCAATGGAACGACAGTTACCACGAAACGACCCTGTGCTTCACCAACAACATTCCGCAAAAGGACGGTGGTACACATATGGCCGGGTTCCGAGGGGCGCTGACCAGGACCATCAATACCTATGCCGAGCAGGAAGGTCTGGCCAAAAAAGCTAAAGTAACCATTTCCGGCGACGATGCCCGCGAAGGCATCACTTGTGTGCTGTCGGTCAAAGTGCCTGACCCGAAGTTTTCATCACAAACCAAAGAAAAGCTGGTGTCCTCTGAGGTACGCCCGGTGGTTGAGAGCATTTTGGGCAAGAAGCTTAATCAATGGTTTGAAGAACATCCCACCGACGCCAAGCGGATTATCGGCAAAATTACCGAGGCTGCCGCTGCCCGCGAAGCAGCCCGCAAGGCCCGTGAGCTAACCCGCCGCAAAGGTGCGCTTGATATCTCATCCCTACCCGGAAAGCTTGCCGATTGCCAGTCAAAAGACCCGGCACTCAGCGAAATATTTATAGTCGAGGGTGATTCAGCCGGCGGTTCAGCCAAACAGGGCCGCGATCGGGCCCACCAGGCAATTCTGCCCCTGCGCGGTAAAATTCTTAACGTTGAACGTGCGCGTTTTGATAAAATGCTGGCTTCAGTCGAAATCGGCACCCTTATCACGGCTCTTGGAACCGGTATTGGGCCGGAGGATTTTGATGCCGAAAAAGCTCGCTATCACAAAATTATTATCATGACCGATGCCGATGTCGATGGCAGCCATATCCGCACGCTTTTGCTAACCTTCTTCTACCGGCAAATGTCGGAACTGATTGAAAAAGGCTTTCTATATATTGCTCAACCTCCCCTTTATCGGGCAAAACACGGCAAATCAGAGGTTTATCTCAAAGACGACCAAGCGCTTGAGGATTATCTGATTGAAGCCGGGATTGAAGAATGTGTATTAAATCTTGCTGACGACAGTCAGATTGCCGGTCAGGACCTCAAAGCATTGATCGGCTTTTGCCGGGTTGTAAAAGGTCAGATTGCCGGACTAACCACCCGGGTGCCAACCAAGATTGTCGAACAGGCGGCCATTGCCGGGGCGCTCAATCCGGAAATTTTGTCCAACTCCGAACAAGCTGATCAGGCGGCGAATTATATTGCGACCCGTTTGGATGCGCTCGAAACGGTGGCAGAAAAAGGCTGGCAAGGGGAAACCATAGCCGATGGCGGGTTGTCTTTTGTTCGTGTGCTTCGCGGTGTACCGGACGGCCCTCACGTCATTGATGGCGCGGTAATCCGCAGTGTTGAGGCCCGCGCGCTTGATGCCAATAGTGCAAAATTGCAGCAATTCTTTCAGCACCACGGCAAATTAGTCTTAAGTGACAAGGAATTTGATATCACCGGCCCGATTACTTTGTTTGAAGCCGTTATGGAGCTTGGCCGTAAAGGTGTTTCAATGCAGCGTTATAAGGGGCTTGGCGAAATGAATCCGGAACAGCTCTGGGAAACCACGTTGGATCCCAATGTCAGGACACTTTTACAGGTAAAAGCAAGCCACGCCGATGATGCGGAAGATGTCTTTTCAACATTGATGGGCGATGTGGTTGAACCTCGACGGGACTTTATTCAGGCGAATGCGCTAAAAGTTGCCAATTTGGACGTCTAAAGCTCTTTTTCTCGGAATGTTGTGTTAAAATTGAGTGTTTAAGCACCGATTTTAATGGGTGACGCTGTCCTGAGATCTATCGACAATAATTGGGAGGATTAAATGGCGGGTAGAGCCATTCAAGATGTATTATCAGACCACAGTGATTGGCTGCAAAATTCAGGTCATGGCCAACGGGCGATATTGATAAACACGGATTTAAGTAATATCAATCTTCAGGGTGCTGATTTGCGCGAGGTTAATCTCGCAGGTTCAAATCTAGCCGGGGTTGATTTCAGTGGCACCAATTTGTCTCATCGCAATATGTTCAATGTTGATCTGCAAAGCGCCCTGCTAAAAGGTGCGGATTTGACCGAAGTTGACCGCGGATATTACTCATGTGGAAATCTGGGGAAAAAATTTGAAGGGCAGCAAAGTAGCGCCGGAAATATTACATGAGATACTGGGTTGCACCCAACCCTAATCGATCACAGCCATACGGTGTCACAATAAAGCCTAATTTTTTAGTTTTTATAATACCTTAATCGTTTTCTAACACGATTTTGATATATCATTCCAATGGCAAATCGTAACGGTCAAAAACCATGATTTCCAAAACGGGTGGTAAATAGAGCAATAATAAAGGCTACGAATTTTTGCGTTTTATTTTCAAATGGAGCTCTACCCTGGCGATTTGGGGCGTCGTTATCCTTGGCGGGATGACGGCGTTTTATGCCTATGATTTGCCATCCACCGATAAAGCTTTGGAAGTTACCAGGCGACCGGCCGTGACATTACTGGCCCACGATGGTTCAAAAATGGCGAGCATCGGAGATTTGCAGGGCCGTGCAGTAAACGTCAAAGACCTCCCCACCTATCTGCCGCACGCAGTGATCTCCACTGAAGACCGGCGTTTTTACAATCATTCTGGCATCGATTTAATCGGCGTGGTGCGAGCGATGGTGATCAATCTCAAGGCCGGGCGGGTTGTCCAGGGCGGCAGCACGATATCTCAGCAGGCGGCAAAAAATCTGTTTCTTACGCCGGACCGGACGTTTAAGCGCAAGTATCAGGAATTGTTGCTGGCGTTCTGGCTTGAGCAGAAATTCACCAAGGACCAGATTCTGACAATTTATCTTAATCGGGTTTATCTGGGCTCAGGTACCTATGGTGTCGATGCGGCGGCACGAAAATATTTTAGTGTTCCAGCAACCAAGCTAACAGTTTTTCAAGCCGCGATTATCGCCGGACTGCTGAAAGCACCGTCACGCCTCAATCCCCGTACCGATATTAAAGCGGCCATCTCACGCGGAAAAGTGGTGCTTGCCAATATGGTAGCAGCTGGCTATTTGACCAAGGCAGCGGCCAGGCGGGCCGCCAAGTCAAATCTACGGTCAACGCACAATCACCCGGCTCAGAAAATTGGCCGCTATTTTGTCGATTGGATATCCGAACAGGTACGGGGTTTTATCGGCCCGCAGTCAGGTGATGTTACCGTACAGACGACCTTTGATGCTCGTTTACAGGCGCGAGTGGAACACCAAATCGAGAGATATCTTTCTCAAAACAGCAAACGCTATGGCGTTTCTCAAGGGGCTGCGATTGTAATGTCGCCGGAAGGTGCTGTTCGCGCTATGGTGGGTGGCCGTAATTATCAAAAAAGCCAATTTAACCGAGCAACCCAGGCGCGCCGGCAGCCGGGCTCTGTCTTTAAGCCAATTGTCTATTTGACTGGCCTAGAAAACGGCTTGCTGCCGGAGAGCCAGTTTAAAGATTCAGCCCTCTCTATCAACGGTTGGAAACCCCGAAACTATGACGGCAAATATCATGGCGAAATGTCGCTCAAAGAGGCGCTTAGCCGCTCGATCAATACGATTGCGGTCAAAGTATCGGAGCACGTTGGTCGCGGCAATGTGGTAAAAACTGCCAAACGCCTGGGTATCACTGCACCACTGACCACCTCCCCCAGTTTGGCGCTTGGCACATCGGGTGTTAGTTTGATCGAAATGACGGGAGCCTTTGCGGTGTTGGCGAATGGCGGGCACGGTATCTGGCCCTTTGGTGTCGAGCAGATAAAAAACTTTTCTGGCCGAGTGCTGTATCGGCGCCAAGGCGGTGGCACGGGACGCATCATTGAGCGCCGTTATGTCAAAGCGATGGATGATATGCTGGGCGAGGTGATACTTACCGGTACCGGTAAAAAAGCGCAACTGCAGCGATGGGCGGCAGGCAAAACCGGTACCAGTCAAAGTTTCCGGGATGCTTGGTTTATTGGCTACACGCGTCAATATGTCACTGGAGTCTGGCTCGGTAATGATAATGATGCCCCGATGAAAAAAATTACTGGTGGCGGGCTACCGGCAATTATTTGGCAGCAGATCATGAATGATGCTCATGCTGATAAATTTGTCGGAAAAAGGCCGCGTGTTGCTAGAGTAAAGCCCCAGACAAAAGAGAAATCCTTCTGGGATAAACTGATCCGCAGTATCTTATCGGCGGATTAGACATGGCGATCAAATAATAAGAGAGTTTGTTACCGCTGGAGCAATAAATCTTCCACTGATAGTTTTAATTATTTACTATTGCTCATAAATTTAAAGATCGGCACGGAAAGAAACCCGGCACGTCGACAATCAATTGTGCTTGGAAATAATTCTCGACTAATTTAATTATTTTTAACTGGCTGGATGGGTAACAGGCAGACCTAAATTAGTTGTCCGCAAATGGGGAGACTGTAATGGCTAACGTATTGTTTTCTCCTAAAACCCACGAGACGCAATGGCCGATTGTCTGGGTCGTTTTTGGCGCCGGCATAGTTGCCTCTTCCCATATCGGTAAACTGCCTCCCGCGCTGCCGCAAATTGGCGCCAATCTGGAAGTCGGCCTTGTCATGTCAGGCTGGATTGCATCGATGATTTCAACCATTGGATTTGCGCTTGGTCTGGTCGCCGGAGCGATTGCAGATAGGATCGGTCAACGCAGGGTCTTGATCTTTGGGCTGCTGATGCTGGCTCTCGGTAGCCTCCTCGGCACTTTTGCCCCATCAAGCAGTATCATGCTGATCGCTCGGTTTATAGAGGGGCTTGGTTTTACCGCAACCACCATTACCGGCGGCGCTATCATCGCGCGCACGACCGCCGATTGCGACCGCAAATGGGCGCTCGGCGTTTGGGCTGCCTATATGCCCATCGGCTTTGCCAGTATGATGATGTTTGCGGCGTTAATTCTTGATAATTTTGGCTGGCGGATACTGTGGGGCGTTAGCTTAGCCGTTACCTTAATTTGGATTGTCGTCGTCATACACACGACCGCCAAATGGCAGCAGAGTCAGACTAAGGCCATCAACCGGGATCCAATTCTCGGCAATGTGAAACGCAGCCTAGCCATGGGCGGCGGCGTTCTGGTGGCGGCGTGCTTCGCCCTCTATACTACTCAGCATATTT
>Ga0066852_10001423_pt1 | contig 10310 bp, 5 predicted proteins | sample ETNtaG_27_FD_67283 | JGI IMG/M metagenome (GOLD analysis project Ga0066852, IMG submission 67283) | Marine microbial and viral communities from oxygen minimum zone, Eastern Pacific Ocean - ETNP201406SV63 | ecosystem: Environmental > Aquatic > Marine > Oceanic | place: Pacific Ocean: Eastern...
CTATCAGGTATCTTGAGAGGTCATTTGCCCAACCATCAATGGTGTCAGCATCGGCACTCGGTAAATCTGGAACAGTTCTCAGCAATTGGCGAGATACTGTGCTTTGAGTAGAGCCCAGAATAGTAGCGATCTGGCTCTGGCTCCAACCCGCAATATTCAGTGTCTTGGCAATCTGCATATGTAATCGAAGCAGCCATTTGTCCCCATTATCTCCCAACATGAAACGCCGACTGCAAGGCGACTATTCAATGTTGCTCAAAATCCATTCAATATGCATGGATGTGAATATCTCAATAATCGAAGCCATTCTGAACATTTGTGTCTCGATCAAATCCATTGGCAAAGGAAGCATAGCCAAAGTGGTGATGAAATTCCATTTACTAGACTGTTCAAGCGTAACTCCTTGAGCCGTGACCCCCCGCAGAGCAGGCATGAACACAGCGGATGTGGAAGAGTTACTCGACGCGCTGGTAGTTCATGTCAGAAAGTGGTTGAAGCAGTCGGGCGATACTGACCTCGTGTCCACTTCACCCACTACTGCAGAGATTCGTATGCGCAGTAGATTGACTCCTCCAATGGAAGCAGAAGGTATTGAGGGGGTTCTCGAAGGAATGGATGATTTTCTTCGTTTCAGCATTCGTTCGGACAGCAAGAGATTCATGAATCCACTGTGGGGGGGATTCAATGCAAGTGCATTTGCAGGAGAAGTGCTCTCAGTTCTGGCACAGACTTCGATGTATACCTATGAGTTAGCACCATTCGCTACAATGGTTGAACAGGCTCTGGTCAAGAGGATGTGCGAGATGGTTGGCTTTCCAGATGGTGCCGGTGTATTGACGACTGGTGGTTCAAATGGCAATCTGGTAGGAATGTTATGCGCTAGACACTCATTCCAACCTCTCTCCATGCATCGGGGTTTCGATGGAAGGAATAGCGTCATACTGGTTTCTACAGAATCTCATTATTCAGTTTCTATGGCTGCAAATGTACTCGGAGTCGGATTGTCGAACATTGTCAAGGTTGCTTGTGACGATGAAGGAAGAATGCGTCCGGATGCGTTGGAAGAGGAAATCGGGATTGCAAAGAGAGCCGGTCAAGAAGCATTCTGCATCATCGCAACATCTGGGACAACGGTTAGGGGTGCCTTCGATCCATTGTCAGAGATATCTGAGATTGCCCATCGTAACGGAATCTGGCTTCACGTCGATGCTGCTTGGGGTGGTGCTTCGTTGTTCAGTGCTGAATATGCATCTTTGATGGATGGAGTGAGTCAAGCAGATTCAGTATGTTGGGATGCGCACAAAATGATGGGTATGCCTCTGATATGTTCGGTATTCCTCATCAAGGACCCACAGATTCTAAGGTCAGTCTGCTCGTATACAGAGGGAGCACATTACCTGTTTAACAGTGATTCGAAAGAGGTAGACCTAGGACGGATGTCATTGCAATGCGGCAGGAGGAATGATGCACTCAAATTGTGGCTGGCATGGCGAGAGATAGGTGATGTTGGCTGGGCGCGTCGTGTAGAGAATTTCGTCGCCTTGGCAGCGGAATTGGAAGCGATGATCAATGAACACCCAGAAATGGAGATGATGAGTACAAGGTTGTGGGCCAATGTCTGCTTCCGTATGAATCCCGAATCCGTGCCGTCTGAGGAACTGGATGATTTCAATACAAGGCTCAGGAAGATGATGCTGCGTAGAGGGCGATACATGGTCAGTAGTTCAGTCCTCGATGGGAATGTTGTTCTCAGGCCAGTAATTGCAAATGATGGTGTTGACCGTGAGTCTCTTGAGGGCCTGTTGGCTGAATGTGAACAGTGCACTTTTGAATTGCTTGAAGGCGAAACCCTCATTGATTGATTGCATTATGTAGTTGCATGAAGCCAGACCGTGATGAGATTATTCGCCGGGCAGGACTTGTACTCAGTAATGCGAATGAGGCAGGATTTAGTAGAAAGAAGGGCCCTGCCAAGAAAGGTCCCAAGGGTAAACCAGTGTTGAATTGGCATTATCTTGACATTGAAGGTAATAGAATCAAGGATAAGGATGAGATTGCTAGAATGAATGCACTTGCCATCCCTCCAGCGTGGAGTAATGTATGGATCTGCTCTGATCAGCGAGGTAACCTCCAAGCAGTTGGGCAAGATGCAAAAGGGCGCAAACAGTATCGATACCATTCGGATTGGACCAAGACAGTAGGGGAAATCAAATTTGACTCGATACTTGGTTTCGCCAAGTCCCTCCCGGCTATTCGTGCTGCAGTGAAGAGAGATTTGGAGTTGGATGGGATGCCCAAAGCCAAGGTTGTTGCTTTGGTCATCTGGTTGATGAACATGTATAGCATCAGAGTAGGTAGTGATGAATATGCCCAAAAGAATCAGACCTACGGGTTGTCAACCCTGACAGAGGGCCATTTCACTACAATCACAGGTAGTGACGCAGAAGGTGACCTCGATATTAAATTGAGATTCACGGGTAAATCGGGTAAGCCATGGAAGCGTACGGTCGAGGATGATGACATCTGTCGCATGATAATCGCCTCTGGCGAGGTAGGAGGTAAACACAAGGATCAGGATTTATTCATGTTTGAGAATGAGAACGGTGAAGCGAAGGACCTGAAGGCTGAACACATCAATGAATATCTCAATGAAGCCAGTGGTGGTTCTTACACAGCCAAGGATTTCCGCACTTGGCGTGCCTCATGGAATGCCGCTGCAGGATTTGCTGAATTCGACACCCCTGAAACCACCAAGGATCGCAAGAAATTAGAGCAGGTTGTGGTCTCAGCAGTTTCAGACCATCTAGGAAACACCCCTGCAGTGTGTCGCTCTTCATACATACATCCTGCAGTCATCCAAGATTGGATGGATGGAGTATTCGAGGAGAGGTGGATGAAATCAGCCATCAACGCAAAGAAGATTCGAGGCCTAACCAAGTCGGAGTACATCACTTTGGCATATCTGGAGACTCGTAAGTGAATCATTCTTCATCCAAGAACCCATAACTCCAGTCTTGAGGTGGAATGAACGTTTCTTTGATCGAGCGCGGAGAGACCCATCGCAACAAGTTCAGAGGACTGCCTGCTTTGTCATTAGTCCCACTCCATCTCGCTCCTCCAAAGGGTTGTTGGCCGACCACTGCACCTGTCGGCTTGTCATTGATGTAGAAATTTCCTGCACTGTATCGCAGTGCATCCATGGCCAAGTCAATTGCATCTCTATCGTCAGCGAAAATTGAACCGGTCAGAGCGTATGGACTGGTGCGGTCACAAATATCCATGATTCCTTCAAAATCATCGTCATCATAGACCATAATGGTCAGAATCGGTCCGAAAATCTCTTCCTTGATGGAGCGATATTGTGAATCAGTGGTGAGGATGATGGTCGGTTCCACGAACCAACCCTTGCCGTCATCATATCCGCCACCTACGATGATGTTACAACTCTCATCATTTCTTGCATGCTCGATATAGTCAACACATTTGTCGAACGACGATTGATGTATGACTGCCGTCATCAGGTTTCTGAAGTCCCGAGGGTCTCCTATCTTGATCGCTTCGACCTCCTTCACCAAGTCGGCAGAGATGTCATTCCAAACGCTTGCAGCAATATAGGCTCGGCTTGCAGCACTACATTTCTGTCCTTGGTATTCGAAGGCACCGCGTAACAATGCTACCAACAGCCCTTTGCGGTCGGCGCTGGAATGTGCGACGATGAAATCCTTTCCACCGGTCTCGCCGACGATACGAGGGTAGGAACGTAGTCTAGGAAGTGCTTCGGAAATCTGTTTCCACAGACCTTGGAAGATGGTGGTGGAGCCTGTGAAATGAAGACCCGCAAAATCGGGGTTGGACAAGGCGGTGTCTACTATCATCTGAGGTTTTCCTGGGATGAAATTGATGACCCCTGCTGGCAGGCCTGAATCAATGAGCAATTGCATGATCTTCCAGTTGGAGAGGTATGATGCCTTGGAAGGTTTCCAGACCACGGTATTTCCCATCAAGGCTGGTGCACTGGATAGGTTACCTGCGATGCTGGTGAAGTTGAAGGGAGTGACAGCAAGAACGAATCCTTCCAATGGGCGCACTTCGCTGCTGTTCCATACTCCTGGTCCACTGATTGGAGGTTGTAGGTCTTCGTAGATATCTCGAGCGTAATCGACATTGAAGCGGAAGAAATCAATCAATTCACAGGCGCTGTCAATCTCTGCCTGATAGCAGGTCTTTGATTGGTTCAGCATGGTGGCTGCATTGATCTCATCGCGTCGAGGTCCCGCCAACAGTTCCGCTGCTCTCAGGAAGACTGCTGCTCTCTGTTCCCAATCCATTCTCCCCCATGTTCCTTGAGCCTCGACCGCAGCTTCGCAAGCGCGAGCGACTTCTTCAGGTCCAGCCAGATGAACCTTGGCGATGACATGACCATGGTCATGTGGCATCACTTGGTCAACTGTATTTCCGGTATAGACCTCTTCACCAGCGATGTAACAGGGAATCTCTACGACCATTGCAGATTGACGTGCAAGTTCGTCTTTGAGTGATGCTCTTTCAGCCGAGCCTGGAAGAAATCCGAGCACCGCTTCGTTATGCGGAGACGGTGGCTGTGATACGCGATTGGTGGTCGTCATGACGATGGCCCATGGATGCCCGTTTTTCATGATTGCGAATCACACCTACAGTATACAGGAGGGTAGATAATGACAGTCTTCAAGGACTGTTCCATCACCGAGTATGTATGGAAGGTCCTCCATTGCGCACTGCATGTTTCGACGAGCATGTTGCTTGTGGCGGCAATATGGTTGATTTCCATGGCTTTGAATTACCTATCTGGTATTCCAGTATTAGCGAAGAACACCTTGCAACGCGTTCTACAGCGGGGCTGTTCGATGTCTCTCATATGGGATTCTTCAGATTTTCTGGTGAGGGGGTTTGTCTCTGGCTGGAGGGCATTTCCACTCAGCAGGTTTCCAATATTTCAGTGGGAAGATGTGCATATACCCATTTTCTCGATGAGGAAGGAAGTATCATCGATGACATGATTTTCTCTGTGACAGATGAACAGTCGGTGATCAACAGTGGATGTGGAGAGTCGCAGAACCCTTCAGAAATTGCCATTCTTGGAGTCCCAAATGCAAGTATGATTCAAACTATGTTCAATTGGTTCAACAAGCATCTTCCGGAGGATGGCTCGATTACGGTAGATGACCTTTCGGATACAACTTCAATCCTCGCACTGCAAGGCCCTGCTTCACCAGAGATATTGGCTGAGGTTCTTGGAAATGACAATGCCGTTGGACGTTTCAAAGGTCAGGCGATTGCAGTCAACGACAATGGAATCAGCGGCTGGATACAAGGAACAGGATACACTGGTGAGCGGGGTTTTGAGATTTTCATTGCCAATGAAATCGCCCCGTTGTTGTGGCGTCTTCTGCTCGAGAAAGGCAGTGTCCATGGTTTGGTTCCGGTCGGCCTAGGGGCTCGAGATACCTTGAGGTTGGAGAAGGGATATCTGCTATCAGGTCAGGATTTCCTGTGGCCTCCTCTTGGAGAAGCAGAAGGTGGATTGCCGAGCGATTTTCTTGATCGAGATTCATGGCAGACCAATCTTCCATTCGGTCTGGAACTAGAGCATCAGTTCGTTGGTCGTTCAAGGGTCATGGAGTCCAAACAGAATCCAGAATCAGAATTGTGGTGGGGCCTCAGATATCTCACAAAAGGACCATTGCCTCGTCCGGGAAAAGCAGTTGCCAGAATGGGTGAAGAGGTGCCTTCTCCAGATGAGGCCGATATCATCGGTTGGGTCACTTCTGGAGCGCCTAGCCCTAGTCTCGATAATTGCGGTATTGCAATGGCATATTTGACCGGAGTTGATGAAGGAGACAAGGTCGCTGTGGTGGCAAGTCAGCGCAAATGCATTCCTGCTATTGTCGTGAGGCCTCCGTTCTTTTGAAACGGTCTTTTCGCATGGTTTATTGTTCATCGGTTAAGGGTTTGATTGATGAAGGGCCGGTCCTACGGACCGCCATGGCGAACTCGCGTTCCATCGTCATTCTACTTTTTGTGTCCATGGTGTTAGTGCCATTTTCATCCAACCTGCCTGCCGTACCATTCATCGAAGGCGATGAAAGTGAAGAACAGATAGATATCGTGGCCAGAGAAATGTGGCACATGAAAGATAACGGGATAGTTCTCAATGAGGCGCAAGCAGCGGCATTTTCAGCAACTGGATTGGGCAGGGGCTCAAACACATCATGGTCTGCTGCTGGAGGTTCTGAAGACCGCGATTTCATCTACGAAATGGTTGAAGATACTGATGGTAGCATCATTGTTGCAGGGAGTATTTTCGTCGACTGTTGGCTAGGAAGTATCACTGTACAGACCAAAGGTCTTGGTGATATCATAGTTGCAAAACTGGATCGTAATGGGACATGGTTGTGGGCTAAATCCACAGGTACTGCCATTGCCTATGATGAGGCGAGAGGAGTTGATATCGATGATGATGGTGACATCTATATCACTGGATATCTCAATGGAACCGTGGATTTTGGCAACACCACGTTGATTTCGGACAAATTTGATGGATATATTGCAAAATTGAATGGAAGCAATGGAAATTGGATCTATGCCATCAAGTATGGCGGACTTGATGTTGACGTTGGCTGGGATCTGGTGGTTGATTCTGAAGAGAATGTCTATGTCACTGGTTATTATCAGAACCTAACGAATTTCGGTCCACATCAACTCAGCGGTGGAAACCCTTCTTCGGATTCAAAATTCTTTGTGGCCAAATACAATCAATCCGCGATGGTGCCCTGGGAATGGGCATTCTCAGCACACGGAGACTCGCTTTCAACTGGTTTTCAGTTGGTTCTTGACAATCAAGAGAATGTCTATGTGGTTGGCTACAATACTGGCACGGTTTCTTGGCACACTAATTTCACTTCCTCCACGATAGGAACTTGGAATGGAGTAGTGGTGAAATATTCCAAGGCAGGAGAATTCCAATGGGGCCGCGCAGTTGGTGCCGCTCAGGCTTGTTTTGGTGGCAGTTGTGGAGTTTACTTCAACAACGTGGTCATCGATAGTCAACAACGTGTCGTGGTAGGTGGCAATCAAATTGGTGATGTCAATTATGGAGGCCTCCATCAAGGAGTTGGAAACTGGGACATCGTGGTCTCTCGTTGGCGTTCCAATGGTGACCACGATTGGTATGCCACCACTGGAAGTGTGGAAGATGACAGGGTGCAGGCACTTGGTTTGAATCCTGACGACCGTCCTGTGGTTGGGGGATGGATAAGTGGAGCTGTTCAATTTGGTACCTACACCCTTGCCAACGTGAGTGGCGCCTCAGATTTCTTCGTCGCTCAACTATACACTGATGGAACCTGGGATTGGGCTTTCAAGATGGGAGGTACGGGTGATGACACTACCCACGCTCTGCTCGGACTCTCAGATGGCAGTTACATCGCTGGAGGTTACTTTTCAGGAATCATTGATTTTGGCGATATTCCTCATTCTGCAACCGATGAAGACATCTGGGTTTGGAAATTCCAATGGGACAGCGATGATGATGGTGTCCATGATTACACGGATAATTGTGACAATATCAACAACACGAATCAGTCGAACCATGATTCAGATGCGCTAGGAGATGCTTGTGAAACTGATGATGATAATGATGGCAAGCACGACGCTATCGATGATTGCCAATATGGAGTCCTTGGTTGGAACAGTTCTGATGTTCTGCTCGACCATGATGAAGATGGTTGTCGCGACAGCGACGAGGACTTGGATGATGATGGAGATGGAGTTCTCGATATTGATGATGATTGTCAAAAAGGACATACTGAATGGACCTCCGACAACAGCACAGATATCGATGGAGATGGTTGCCGAGACAGTGATGAGGACTTGGATGATGATCAGGACCTGATACTCGATGACGAGGATAATTGTCCGATTGTGCCCAATAATGGTCAAGAGAATTGGGATGGTGACTCATTTGGTGATTCTTGTGATTTTGATGATGATGGTGATTTCATCAATGATGATGTAGATGATTGCCCGATGAATGCCACAGGATGGATATCAGATTCCCAGACAGATAACGATGGCGACGGTTGTAAGGACGATGTTGAAGATTTTGATGATGATAATGATGGTCTGTTGGATGATAATGATACCTGTCCTTCAGGAGAGATTGGATGGACGTCTAGCCCCAGCACCGATCTCGATGGTGATGGTTGCAAAAATGATACCGAAGATTCAGATAATGATGATGATGGCCTGATAAATGAGATGGACACTTGTCACACTGGAGAATTGAATTGGACTAGAGATGGCCTCACAGATGGTGATAACGATGGATGTAGGGATGCTACCGAAGACCCCAATGATGATAACGACGGATACATGGATGTAGAGGATGATTGTCCAACTGTATCAGGAACAGCTTATCTTGGAGGTTTGCGAGGCTGCCCTGATTTTGATTATGATGGATGGGGAGATACTGCCGACGCATTCCCTCAAGATGCAACTCAATGGGAGGATGGCGATCAAGATGGATACGGTGACAACCCCAGTGGTACGAATCCAGATGATTGCCCATTGGTGGCTGGCAATTCAACCATCGACAGAAGAGGCTGCACTGACACTGATAGTGATGGATATTCTGATTTTGATGTTGGTTGGGGTGCAGAGGATGGTGCAGATGCATTGCCGAATGAACCGACTCAATGGGTGGATGCTGATCTAGATGGTTTTGGTGATGACCCCTTTGGAGTGGCTGGAGACATGTGCCCTGGATACAAGGGATTCTCACATTACGACCGTGCTGGATGCCCTGATAGTGATGGCGATGGCTACAGCGATAGCGGGCTTTTCGGTGGATTGAATTGGCAGGTTGCTGATGGCGCAGATGCTTTCCCAATGCTGCCGAGTCAATGGAAAGACAGTGACAGCGATGGTTTTGGTGATAATTGGGCCGATGTGTTGTGGAATGATTCGCGTAACAGTTCTTGGCCAGGCATCTGGATAGACGGTGCTCAGAAAGTGGATGAATGCCCGCTTGATGCGGGATTTGCTGGAGAACATCAGGGCTGTCCTGCGGGAATGATTGGCATTGTTCTACCTGATGATGGTGATGGCCAGTCAAACATCAGCACTGATACCTCCAGTGGTTCTGATAACACCTTCATCTACATTGCAGGAGGAATCGGTTCAGTCGTCGTCCTCGCTCTCATGGGCTTCGTGGTGGTTCTTTTGCGCAAACCGACAGGTAGAGAACAATCGCCTCCAGATCAGTGGAAGGAGAAGCCGGGAATCAGTGTAGGGCCTCCAGCGGCCACAGGTCCAAGCGGTCCATCTTCAGAATCTATGTCGCCACCATCCGAAGTTGGCACTCCAACAGGACCGCGCAGTGTGGCTTCATGGGAGAACCTTCCCGGTGGAGGTGACTACCTGCCCAAAGATGACAGCGGTACGAACTGGTACCGAGATGGTGAAGGTATCAACTGGTACCAGAACAATGATGGTACATGGACAGAATATCAATGATCAGAAAGAGGCGTTGCTTATCGCTTCGCCCATCACTTCCTCAATAGAGATCATCGGTTCATATTCGATCCTCTGCTGTAGGTGTCGAGCATCTACCACGCCCCACAACTCGTCTCTTTCATCAGCCCACAATTGTACTTCTGCACCCATTTCTCTGGCAATCGTCTCAGCCAATTCAGAAATGGGATAGTTCCAACCATTGCCGATTGCCAGTGCTTCTCTGGTCAATGGAGGATTGTGTGCGATTTCAGCGATTATAGAGCATACGTCCTTGACATGGATGATGTCCTTCATCCCAGAGCCATCGCCTGGAACACTGACCCAGCCAACCAATGCTTGGCCAGCGAAATCGTGTAGGTATCCTCTACCCTTTTCACCCTCGAGAGGCATTCCATGCACATTTCCAAGCCTAAAGATGGAAACGGGGCTGTCCTCTGTTGCGTTCTCAAGTGCTCGCTCCTCCATATACAACTGTCCTTCTGCTGTTGCATCTCTAGGTGAGAGTGTGGATTTCCCATGGAATCCATCTTCATCCGCTTCAGAGTGGACTCTTAGTGAGCCGACAAGAATCAGGTGCAGTCCTTGGTGTCGCTTCTTGGCATCGATGATCAGTCGTGAAAGGCTTTGCATCATGCGAGGAATTTCAGGGTCATTTCGGTCTAGATTCTCACCAGGAGGATGGCCATGGAAATGAATCAGAACCTGTGCACTAGCCAATGCTGCATCGAGGAGGCGTGAATCTGACAAGGCCTCTTCTG
>Ga0066852_10001424_pt1 | contig 10304 bp, 12 predicted proteins | sample ETNtaG_27_FD_67283 | JGI IMG/M metagenome (GOLD analysis project Ga0066852, IMG submission 67283) | Marine microbial and viral communities from oxygen minimum zone, Eastern Pacific Ocean - ETNP201406SV63 | ecosystem: Environmental > Aquatic > Marine > Oceanic | place: Pacific Ocean: Eastern...
AAAAAATGTGCAACGCTATTTTCGAAAATACTTAATTATAAATTTAACCTTATTAAAATGGGAACTCTCAATCATGAAAAAACAGTATTTTCATCAATCGTTACTGCCTTTGCTTTATTGACAGTGGCGTTTTGGGTAACACCAACCATCGCCACGCCAAAAGATGGCGTTTACCAGATGGTACTCCATGACGACGACAACGATCCAAAACGTATGAATATGGCTTTGAATAATGCCGCCAGTGTCGACAAATTTTACAAAACCAAAGGCGAAGAAGTAACCATTGAAAAATTGTTGCTTATGGCCCGGGATTGATCATGCTGCACGCCGGTAAGTCACCGGTTAAAAAGCGGACCGGCTTTCCGGCATGCACCAAAGTGGCTTGCGCAATTTTCAGCGCTGCTTCCGGCGTTAGTGATTTTTGCGAATACACCAGCGGATTTTCTTCAGCTTGAACGGTCGAAAAAAACTAATGAAATTAACAAAGCGACTTTAACAAACCCGGCCCTAAACATTAAACCCACCCAATATTCTAGCTGTTTGGTTTGAAACCAATTTTGACCAACGCCTCTTCAAGCAACCCCCAAAAGAAATCCTCCCCAGGATAACCGAGGATGCGCGACACTTCTTTACCGTTTTCAATCAGAATGAAAGTGGGGGTAAAACTTGCCGGATGTAACTTAGAGAGATCTTTAGGCAAATCGTCGGCAATATCGATACGCCGCAATGGCGCAAACCTACCTTCAGCAGTTTTAGGGTAGATTGGGCCAATCACCTCATGCCAAATCTCACACCATTCACAGCTATCGGATTCTATCATAACAAGCTCAGCCGAATGAGTGGCTGCAGGGGTGCCTGCGACAATTAACAGCAGCGCAAAAATGACTAAAAAATATCTACCCAAAACTAAATATATCCTATAATTTATTATTTTCGAAATTCCTAAACAAAGCTTCCCAACAGCCTTTATAAATGCCATATTATACTTGTAAAATACGTTAAAACCGTTCAATTGCCAAGCTTATATAACAACAATAAACCCCAGTTTTCTGCAATATATTGACAGTCTAGGGGACGCTGAAAAAATGGAAGAACTGCCAATTGGTGTAATTATCGCCAGCATTGGATTCGTTATCGGCATTATCTTTGGCGCAACAGCCCAGCATACCAATTTCTGTACCATGGGCGCCCTCTCCGATATCATTTTTATGGGTAATTGGAGCCGATTTCGGGCCTGGGTTTTAGCTATTGCCATCGCTATTATTCTCAGTCAAACCCTGCAGCTTAATGATATCGTTGATCTCAATAAATCGATCTATTTGACGACAAATTTTGGCTGGGCAGGTGCGATTATTGGCGGCCTCATATTTGGTTTTGGTATGACCTTGGCTGGCGGCTGTGGTAATAAAACGCTTGTGCGTCTCGGTGCTGGAAATTTAAAATCCCTGATCGTAATAATATTTTTAGGTATGTTCGCCTATATGACATTGCGAGGCTTTATCGGCCCGGTACGCCTCGAGCTTGAAGCGTTGACGGTTATTGATCTCAAAGCAAAAGGATTTACCTCACAAGGTATCCCGGAACTCCTGGCATCCCTCTTCGGCGCCAACGAACAAACTGCCCGCTGGATTGTTGCCGGCCTATTTGCCATTGGGCTTTTATATTTCTGCTTCAAAGATACAGATTTCAGGAACTCGCCCAAGGATATCGCGGCTGGCATAGTGATCGGAATTCTAATCCCGCTGGCTTGGTATCTGACGGGAGTAATCGGCAATGATGATTTTGATCCCACCCCCCTCGCCTCATTTACCTTCATCGCACCAAGTGGTGATGCCATCCAATATTTAATGACGTTTACCGGCTCAACGATCAACTTCGGCATTGCCACGGTCGGTGGCGTTATTGTTGGCTCATTTCTAATGGCTAAATCCAAGGGAGAGTTTAGGATTGAGGGCTTCACCACAACGAATGACTTTTTCCGTCACATCATCGGCGCGATAATGATGGGAACGGGCGGCGTCATTGCCCTTGGCTGCACGATTGGACAAGGTATCACCGGTATGTCGACTTTGGCCTTAGGCTCATTGATCGCCCTTGGCGCGATCCTATTTGGTGGTGTGTTGGGCCTGAAATATCTAGAAGAAGACAGTTTCTCCGGCGCCTTTAAGGCAATTTTCGCTAAGAGCTAAATCATATTAATCCGATAAAGCAGATGCACCTAGGCGGTTAGAGTCGCAGGATCAACCGGTCCCGCCTGGCTGGTCGTTTTTTGCTGGTCGACAAAAGCTACGAAACTTTCAGCCCAACAGTTGGACGTAAGATTGCGCTGGTGGGCAAAACAAGCGGTGAGATTATTGATTATCAAGCCATCATGCTCACCATCAATACCATGACCGCGTATCACCTTATAGGCATAGTCTAAGTCCTCCGATAAATCTTCTAACGAGCCATAATGAAATTCATGGGCCGGGATGTTTTCAGTCTCACCCAAATGAGGCCAAATCCCGTTTCCGGTTTCAGAGAGCCGTACATAGCCACGCCCAATTGGCCGGTCGTACATCACGCCGTCACCGGGAATAACGCCGACCATATCGTAAGTATCTCCTTGCCAGCTGAGGCTGCGGGCTAGATAGAGCAGGCCGCCGCATTCCACATAGGCTGGCATTCCGCCCTCAATGGCTTCACGGATGTCAGTTTTCAAAGATGCATTTTCCGATAATGCCCGCATATGAACTTCCGGAAAACCGCCACCGATAAACAACCCATCAACCTCGGGCAAATGATGATCATGCAAAGCATCAAAAGGCACCAGTTCTGCGCCGGCTTGACTTAAAGCTTCGAGATCATCTTGATAGTAAAACCCAAAAGCGACATCACGGGCGATGGTAATGCGAACCTTCGGAGGGCTAACGATGCTTGGCACCATGGCTTCAGAATTTATCTTCGGTTGGGCCGGCGCTGCCAATGCTTGCACCGCATCGATATCAACTTCGGCTTCAATGATACGTGCCGTCCGAGCGATATTAGAATCCGCGGCCGGCATTTCATTTACTGAGACCAGTCCAAGATGACGTTCAACAATTTTCAATTCCGGGTGCCGCCCAATCGCACCAACAACTTTCAGATCGGTATAATGCTCTATCGCTGCACGCATTTTCCGCTCGTGGCGGGCACCACCTACTTTGTTTAAAATGACTCCAGCAATCTGGATGTCGCTTTCAAAAGATTGATAGCCTTGCAGTAGTGGCGCTACGCCCCGTGTCATGCCATAAGTATCGACCACCAAAATAATCGGCACACCGAGCAACCTGGCAAGTGCTGAATTACTGTCGGAACCTTCCGGATCAAGGCCGTCAAACAGGCCTTTATTGCCTTCAATAAAAATTGTTTCCGCCGGCGCACTGAATTGACCGAAGAAATCAACAATTTGCTGATGGTCCATGGTGTAGAAATCGAGATTGCGGCATGGCTTCTGTGCTGCCCGGCTCAACCACATCGGATCAATATAATCAGGTCCCTTTTTAAACGGTTGAACCGTCACGCCGCGCTGGCGCAAAGCTGCACAGAGACCCATGGTCACCGTCGTTTTACCAGAGGATTTCAGGGCTGCTGATATAAACAGGCTATGTGCCATAATCCGGCCTTTCAATCACCTAAGGGGTTTCTTCGAAGTGAGGATCAGTTGCGTTATCGGCAAGGCTATCCGGCAAAAATCGTAATACTTTCATACCAATCATAATAATCAGCCCAGCCATCGCGATACCGCCAATTCCCAATATTAATTCCGGCAGGCTCGGTAAATAGCTATTAACGACACCGTCAAAGAACGAGCTTTTCACCTCCATGCCCGGGAACAAAACCAGCGGGTATGACTGCCCGCCAATAATAATGACATAGATCTGCGCCAGCCCACCCAAGATAACCAAACCTGCCGCTGCATATATATTCGAGCGCGACTTATTGAGTGCAGGGTGAAACAACAAAACCAAAGGCAGTAATCCACCTAGGGCGATCTGACCAACCCAAAACAGCGCGGTGATCGAGCCACCTTCCAAAAGAATAAACCGTTCAACGCCGAGATGTTCCGCTGCATATAAATTTGTCAAATGCTGGACGACGACGAAATAAAGCACTGCGGCAACGAATACACCCAACAAACGGCCAAGCTTGTTGACAATATAATCGCCTAACAATCTATCATCGGTAGCGCAGGAAACAACCAGCACCAATATAAAAACTGCCAGACCAAGAGCAAACGACATGGCAATAAAAAGTGGCGCGAACACGGCTGCGTCATAGCTTTGACGGGCGACCAAAAATCCGAATATTGAGCCTGTGCCGGTGGTCAAAGCGAGCCGCCAGATAAAGGCGACGACGCCAACGGTGTGGCTATAACGATTCATTCGCTGCTCCATCATCATCCAAAGATAGACCGCAACCATGGCAAGAAAGCCAATATAAAGATAGATATTCCAGGCAAAGATGGATTTGAAATTATAGGTTGTCATGGCGACAATCAGCCGGTCGGGCCGCCCCAAATCCAGCACCAATACGGCCAGGCCACCGACTAACAAGGCAATGGCGACCAACCCGGACAAGCGGGCGAGCGGTTTATAAGCCGTCTTTCCGAAAACTGATCCGATGGAGGCAACGTTGAGCGCCCCTGATGCCGCAACAATCAGAAAAACAGCAAAGACATGCGGCATACCCCAGACAATCTGATTGTTCATACCAGTGACATGATGGCCATTGGTTTCCATATAATAGGCAGCGACTAGACCAAATAATGCGGCTAGGCCAAACGAGCCAAGGGCACCATAAAATTTTAGCCCATCACCTTTTAACTCCCGAAAGACTGTTTTAGCAGCTGTGGCCATTTTTATAATCCCCGGTACCTGACGCCAGGATCAAGCCCCAGATCAGCACGAATCTGGCGGCTGGCATACTTGGCCACACGTTTCGAGATTTCACTGTTGGGATCATTGAGATCGCCAAACAGCATGGCGCCGCCCGCACTATCTGCGCAGGCTTCGACGCAGGCAGGAATGCCGCCGGCGTCAATCCGGTGAACACATAGCGTGCAGCTTTCGACCGTGCCTTTACCACGCGGCACATAGGGTTTTTGATCGGTGATATCCTCGTGCACAAACGACCGCGCTTTATACGGGCACGCCATCATGCAATAGCGGCAACCGATACAAATATGTTTATCCACCAGAACAATGCCATCATCGCGCTTAAACGAAGCACCGGTTGGACAGACATCAACACAAGGCGGCTTGGCACAATGCTGGCACATCACCGGTAGTGATTCAGTGGCACTGGTATTAGGGTTTCGCACCTCGATTTTTCTAATCCACTGCGGATCGGTTGCCGGGTTGCCGGTATTACCGATACCATTTTCCTTGAAACATGCCGACACACATTTATCACAACCATCGGCGCATTTATTGATATCGATCAGCATTCCCCAACGGACTTTAGATGACACTGCTTCACCGGGTGCTTTGGCCTCGGCATAACTAAACAGCGTCACGCCGGATGCCAGCGAAACACCTGCCATGCCGGCGATTCCGGCAAGAAAATTCCGCCGTGTGGTATCAGCTTTGGGTTTTTTTTTGCCTTTACTCATCGCCGTAAAAATCCTTGAATTTGATTGCTCAAAGGCTGTTTTAAATTCACCGACGATGGTGGCTTAGAGGCATGACATTGAAAGCAATCAACTTTTACCGCCGCATAGTCGTGACAGGCGCGGCAAAAATGTTTTGGACTAGTGATCGACACCGGCTGCTTGTCGGGGCCCGGCACGGCATGACATGAAATGCATGCTTTTAGGCTATATTGTTTGGTGCGAATACCTTTGTGGACAGTTTCGTCACGCTGATGACGCATTAAATCCATATGCTTCAATCGCATTAATTCGGCATGACCTTTTTCCGCTTTCTCCAAGGCCTTTGGTACCTTCGGTAGAGGCACGCCATCTGCACCATGGACTGACGAACCGGATAGCAGCACGGTCGTTGCCAAAATCGATAAAGCTAATTGGTATCCCAGCGTCCGCATGATTAATTCACCTCATCCTTATTCACCATGGCCATCAAGAATGAGGGCGTTGTTGACTAATTGATGCACGCCAACAATGTCATCCATGGCGAAGCCGTACATCGGCATCACTTTTGAAAATTGCGTCTTACAGATGGCGCAAATTGCCGCCAGATGGGTAACGCCATGATGTTTAACCACTTGTTCGTAAGCGCCCATGCGCGGGCTGGCGCCCTTAGCGCGGAGTTCGATTAAATCATCGGTCAATAAGCCGCCGCCGCCGCCGCAACAAAATGTGTTTTCGTGAATGGTGTCGGTCGCCATATCAACATAATTATTGCAGCACGCCTTGATAATTTCCCGAGGTATCTTGAATTGCCCCCCCGGTATATCACCCATCCGCGAGGCCCGTGACACATTGCAGGAATCATGAAACGTCAAAGTCATGTGATCATTAGCTGATTTGTCAAAAGTGAGTTCACCTTTTTGAATCAGGTCAAAAGTGAACTCACAGATGTGCTGGGGAATTGGATAAGCCGGATCAAGAAAGTCAAACGGGCCGACCAAAGTATCCCAAAAATTATAAGCGACCCGCCAGGCATGACCGCATTCGCCAACAATTATCCGCTTAACGCCCAATTCCATGGCAGCGTCTTTGATACGCTCGGCGATTTTACCCATTTGATCGTGGGAGCCGATGAACATGGCAAAATTGGCGGCTTCTGAAGCTTGGGAACTTAGTGTCCAGCTAACACCCGCCTGATGGAAAACTTTGGCATAGCCCATCAAGCCATCAACATGGGGCTCGGCAAAAAAATCGGCGCTCGGCGTAATCAGCAGAATATCGGCACCCTTCTCATCCAGCGGCAAACGCACGGCAACACCAGTATCATCTTCCAAGTCTTCTTCCAGGTCTTCGAGTGTGGCTCCCAGGGCTTTTTCCGGCAGGCCTAAATTGTTACCGATATCGTGAACCTTGCCGATGATTTCATTGCAATATTTTTGGCCCATGCCGACATGGTCCATGATCTCGCGGGCCGCCATGGAAAATTCAGCAGTATCGATACCGTAGGGACAATAGACCGAGCAACGCCGGCATTGGGAACATTGGTGGAAATAGCTGTACCATTCATCAAGTACGTCGCGGGTCAGGTCTTTGGCCCCAACCAACCAGGGAAACCACTTGCCGGTCCAAGTGAAATAGCGCCGGTATATTTTCCTCATCAAATCCTGCCGCGCCACCGGCATATTTTTAGGATCTCCGGTACCTAGAAAGTAATGGCATTTATCCGCGCAGGCACCGCATTTGACACAAGCATCCATATAGACTTTAAGGGCGCGTTGACTCTCCAGCAATTCACCGAATTTGGCAATTGCCTTATCATGCCAATCGTCAACCAATTCACCCGGAAACCCAAGCGCCAACTGATGTTTGGGTGCCGCCACAAAAGGCTGGCTGTGCGCCATCGCACCTGTATTGATTTCCGGAATTTCAACCGGTTCTCTTAATTCAGGGAGGGTATAATCATCCATCGATCACTCTCCCGAAGCAACATTTCTGCCGGTATCGGTCGCGTAGCGCATTTCGCGCGGATTATCGGCCTGATTGCGCGTCGGGCTAAAGAAAACACTTGGCGCATGCAGCAATTTGGAAAAGGGGAAAACGATCATCAACAGCGCCACCAGACCTAGATGGATCAGCACTGGCGGATCAGCCGGTAAGGGCTGCCAATCGAAATACAACAGGCCGAGGATAAACGCTTTGACCGCAACAATATCCGTCGGAGAAACATATTTCATACCGAGGCCACTGCCGGCAATACCAAACAAGATCAAAAGCATGAGATGATCAGAAGGGCTGGTAATGTAACGGATACGTTCAATGGCGATCCGTCTGATCCACAACCCCGCCAAACCCGCGACAAAGGCGAAGGCGGCATAAATACCGAACGGCTGGATCAAAGCCACCCAAGACCATACCGGCTCGGTAAAATACCTGAGGTGCCGCACCAACACGAGTACCAGCGCAATGTGAAACATCCAACCAAATAGCCAGATCCATTTATTGGCGCGAAATAGACTTTGAAAAAAAATAATTTCACGCGCCATACGCAACACAACGCCCTGTTTGGTCGTCGGCGCTGGTGTTGTCGGAATCTTCAATGGTGCCGGTGTTGTGGCATATTGCTTGATTTTAACAATCAGCCCGATGACCAATATTAAGGTCGCAGAATAAAATAAAATGGCATAGGCAGCGGTCAATTGAGACTCCTAGCCCTCTAGGTGAAAAAGAATGCGCAGATTTAGACGCAGCCGGTCGGCTTCGGTAAACCTGCGATTTTACAAGCTTGTTTAGCTGGGCCGTAGGGGAATAACTCATAAAGATATTTGCTGTTGCCCTTTTCTGGTCCGAGAGATTTCTTGACCGCTTTGGTCAACACGCGAACAGCCGGTGCAATCTGATATTCTTCGTAATAGTCACGCAGGAAATTTACCACTTCCCAGTGATCATCACCCATATCAATATTTTCAGTTTCGGCAATTGTACCGGCTAAATCTATTGACCAGGTTGATATATCAGTGATGTAACCTTCTTCATCAGCATTAATTGTCTGATCGTTTACGGTATAATCCATTTTATGTTCTCCTTAAAAATTAACGTTCAATTATTTGCTTTAAAGCCAAGACTGAACGGAACTGTACTCTTCCACGAGATCAACAAACCCGGAATAATCGACGAGCGTTAACCCCTCGATGAGCGATTTTTCACTTAACCCCCGGGCTTCAATATCTGGGCCCAAGGCAAAAAACTTGATACTGCCGTTGCGGCGGGTGATTTCATCACTCGCCGAAGTTCCCTCGAGTGCGGCATAAACACCGTCCTCAATCAAGAGGATAGCGCTGCCGTCTTTTGCCAACCGCAGGCAATCCGAAATAACATTTCTTTCAAACGGTGATTTGTTAACGGTGTGCAGTAAAGCCAATGTTCAACTCCTAAAACGTATCCTTAAAACGTAACAATGACGTCTTGTGCGTCCATAAGTTCAGAAATTTCAGCCGAACTTAAAATTTCAACCGGGATAACTAGATCGTCTTCGCTGAAGCCCCGACTCTCCAATGATTCTTTTTCGACATAAATTTTTTCAACATCATAACCTTCGAGAGCCCGGTAAGTCGGTGAAAAGTTTTTCATATTGATGCCGGTGGTTTCCTGATCTTTTTTGATTTGAAAAACGCCATCATCAACGAATACTAGACAGACATCCTGATCAAAGGCGGCGGTGATCAACACGACCTCCAAACCTTCAAGGGCATATACCGTGCCGTAAGGGGCTTTGCGATTTACATACATGAACTTTTTAATGGGTCCATCAAACTCGTTATCTTCAAAATCTTCCATCACCGTTCCCCCTAATCACCAAATGTCACGAGCCGATCACCAATGATACCGGCTTCCACCAATTGGCCGAGACCTGAAATCTTGAAACCAGCTGCAAGCAAATCATCATTAATGCCGCGGCGCATGGCGGCGGCCACACAGACAATCAATTCAACGCCATGCTCGGCAGCCAAATCCGACCAAAGTTTAACCACATTGCGGTCATCACTCGGTGGATCGGCAAGCTTGTTAGAATTGTTGACCCCATCATGATAAAAAAACACCCGGACAATCTCGTGACCTTTTCCGATCGCCGCTTTAGTGAACTGATAGGCGCTATCTGAGGCCTGATGAGTGAACGGCCCTTCATTAACTAATATGCCGAATTTCATTTGCTTAATGTCTCCTCAAATCAATTCTAGAAATGGATATGCGCTGATGCGTTCAGGCTTTCCCGCGCACTTCTGAAATCATCAATATGGAAGCGGGTAAACGGAATGTCCGCGAGTTCAAAAAAGCGTGGCCAGCCAATGCGTTCAATCCACTCACCGAGCCGTTCCCAATCCCTGCCATGGTCCTTATAGACGTAGAGAATTTTCTTCACCACTTCACCTACCTCAGGCCAGTGCGGCGGATTGTTGGGTAATCCGGCGATCGCTAGTTTATGAAAAGTCGGTTTCGAGCGCGCATTGGAATGCTTGCCACCAACCCAGATTGCAATCTTGGTCGATTCTTCGCTGTTGATCTGCATCGGCGGACACGGTGCGTAACAAGCGCCACAGCAAATGCATTTCTGTTCATCAACCTCAAGCGAGGGATTGCCATTCACCAAAGCCGGACGAATGGCTGCTACGGGACACCGGGCGACAACTGCCGGGCGTTC